>OAUY01000169.1_pt1 | contig 38742 bp, 37 predicted proteins | sample 1476321 | NCBI WGS metagenome assembly OAUY01 (sample SAMEA2580067, study PRJEB22360) | human gut metagenome | biome: human gut; feature: human-associated habitat; material: faeces | place: Denmark | collected 2008/2010
ATTACAATTGATAACCTTAATATTAGTAAAAAAACTGATATTTAGAACTCAAATTTTTCTATAAAACAACAAAAGAGCACGGTGTAGGAAATTCACTAAAAAAGTGGTAAACTAACATTATAAATATTAAAAATCAGTTTAGTCTATTTAAATGTGAAAGAGAGGATTTTATGAAAAACAAGACTTTAATGCTACTTTTACTGGTCATAATTTTTTTATATTTAATGGAATACTTATCACCCGACCTATTTAAGATAGGGAATACAGTGTTATTTTGGTTTGCAATCCTTTACTTTATTTATATGATAGTTAGTTTCTTTTATTACAAAAAACGAAATAAATAACAAGTTTATGCTCGAAAAGCAAAATAGATAAAAGAGTATATAAGACGTTGATATCGAGACAGGTTATAAGAAAAGAGGAGCCCTCAATTTAAAGGATTCCTCTTTTTTAGTTATTGCTTATTTTTGCAGTCTCACAAACCATCGTTTTTGAGATTACAAAAGTTCATCATGACTGCCTGTACGTGTCATTGTTAAGATTAAATTTTTATCGTCAATCTTGTAAATTAGTAACCAGTCTTTATCTAAATGAAGTTCTCTGTAACCTTTCCAGTTTCCTTTTAAAGCGTGGTCTCTATATTTTCTTACCAATTCATCTTGGTTGTTTATGACGAGCAACTTAACTACTTTTTCTAGCTTTTCCATATCGTAGTGTTTTTTCATCATTCTTTTATAATCTCTTTTGAATATAGAAGTGTACTCAATCGTCAGCATTTAAATTCTCCATTAGGTCTGCTACTGAATCAACCTTTGTTGTCAAGCCATTTTCTACTTCATAGCGAGCAATAACATTTTCAATGGGTTCTCTACTTGGTTGGAAAGGTAAACGTTGTTCTCGCACACTTTGCTTTAGAAATATTGTAACGGCTGTGGTTAAATCCATTCCCATATCTTTGTAAACTTCTTTTGCTTGCTCTTTTAAATCTCCATCAATTCGAATATTAAGTCGTGATACAGTCATGAAATCACTTCCTTCCTTTAAAGTAAGTATACCACATTATAATCACGATGGCAACACATTGGGATATTTATCCCCCGTTCTTTTCAAGAACATGCGCCACATACAGGCTATCAATACTAGCCATTGGGAGTTTTTCTAGTTCTTCATAAGTGAAGTCACTGTTTCGTACAATCAATATTATTTTTTCTTCTTTGGTCATGATTCCCAACTCACTTTCATTGTTCTATCGATTTTACTTGTGCCATCTTCATAGTGAAACACGACGTTTGGCTGCACGTTGTACTCGTACACGTTAAGATTAAGTGTACCCGCACTATCAACCGCTTGTAACCAATAACCTCGAGGCATTAATTCCTTTCCACGAAAAACCGTCACAATCTGATAAATGACTTTGTTTCCCTTGATCTTTTGTGAATCTCTGACCAGTTTTTCATAGTACGTTTGCACTTTTTGATTGGAAAAAGCAGTTTGTGTTGCCAGGTTTTTGGGATTGTCTTGGCTTCCATTTTCACCTATCTTAAAGTTGCCATCAATATCAAAGTTAAAGCTGGACGTATAGGCAAGTAAATGTCCGCGATTCACAATCGGATCTCCATCGATCTGTTTTTGGTGCCAACCAGTCGGTTGCCAGACTTGCCGTTCTCGTCCTTCAGAACGTCCTAAATTCTTCTTATCAAGATAGGCCGTCACAAAGGTTGTCCGATTCAAGGGATCTAATTCCCCATAAATCACTTGGTTCTCTTTCCAGTTGTCAATGTTTAGCATTGATTGGCCATTATTCACGTTTAAAATGACGTTTCCGCCACTTTGGAAGTCTAGGTTAGCTAATTGGTCATATTGGTCTTGGCTATACGGAGCGGTACTTGAATTGTTTGTTTTCGATACCTCTTTATGGTCTTGTTTGCCAGTAATTGCTTGCTCCGTTTCGTGTGATTGAACTTGGTTAATCCAAGAAGCACCTTGCGTTTTACTTACTACTCCAAAGCTAGCAAACAAAACAGCTAACAAGTAACTAACTAAATATTTCTGTTTTTTCGTCATCTTCATTTTCTCCTCTCATCAAAAAGTGCAGGCACTTATAAAATTAGTGTGGGCACTTTTCCAAACCAGTTTTGAAATGAGCGTTCTCTTGCATAATTAATAGATCTAATCCATGTGCCAGGACTTTACTCTCCGAAACAGCATATTTTTTTGCTAATTTCGTTAATTCTGCTTGTTGTAAAGGATTTAGAGTAACTGTTGCACGTTTATTTTCACTTTTTATTGCCATTTTAAGAAGTCCTTTCTGATTTTTTGATTGAAACCGTTTTTTCTTGCCTTTTATTTTGCACTATTGTATTCTAAAACTACCTTAATTAATTAGTTTACATTCACTAATTTCATTTCCACAAGCTCTTTTGAGAAGCCTTATTTCCATGGCTTCTCTCTTTTTTATTTTGAGTAAAGACATGTTCAGAAGAACCGTTCACAAGTGTCTTTTGGCACGTTTACTCTTGGCTCATATCAATCAGTTGGGTTAAATCATTTGACAGTGCTTAATTTAATTGACCTTACTACAAAATATCTTTTTGCCAAAGATAGGCTGGAATCAAGCTCAACCAAGCAGCGAGAAGAATTAACCAATCCCCTAAGTTTTCATTGAAACGGATTAGTAAGTGGATAATAACAATTAATATTCCTGCCAACCCTATACCTGACCAATAAGTAAAGTCGGTTCGAAATTCCTCGTTTAAAATACCAGCGATTATCCCACCAAAGAATACAAATAGAAATACTACAAAAAAGAAGAACAGGAAAATAGATATAATCTTACCTAAAAGGATCCAAAGTATCCCTAAATATTTAAAAAACAGTTGAAAAATAAAACATGGTAAAAATAATACAGTTGCCAAAATACGCCGTACAATTAGCATAAAAATCCCCTCCATTCCAGGTTGACTGATCTATAATTTTGGTCTCACATCATTTTGTTTTTCGGTTTCTTTTTTGTGTACATATTGAATTTCATGAAGCTGATTCATTTCATTTCGCGTTCTTTCCAGTTTATTTTCTAACAGAGATTGACTAGTTTTAATTGCTTCAATTTCTCCTTGTACATCTTCATAAGAAAATTCTGCTAGTGTTGCGTCCGGTAACAATGTTTTCAATTTTTTCTGAATCATCTCTGGATCTCCATGCAGTTCATTTTCTAATAAGAGGTTACTCAATTGGTGTAGCTCTATCATTTTCTCGTCAAGTGTTTCTAACGTTTGTTCTGCGTCAATAAAAGCAGATTCTAATTTTTCTTCTAATAATTTTAGTTGTCTTGTGTCCTCTATTTCATTGGCTGCTAAAAAGTTAATGGCACTAACTAACTCATCGATGGTTCGCATCACAGGTTCCTTTTTTAGTGGTGTTTGTCCATTATATAAACGTAATTGTTTAATCAATGAAGCTCCCGTTAAGTATTTACTTTTAGTAGAATCTTTGTCGCTTATAAAATAAAAATATTCATTTCTTTTTACATAGATATTAAAGTTCCCATTATCTAATGGATCAACCTTATACCCTCCTATAAAAAGTTTCCCCGAATTCCCAAATCCGTAGTTAATATTTATATAGTAGCCCCTATCTGTTTTGTGAGATAGTTGCCAGGGTTCTATTGTAAATTGATAATCAAAATCATTTTTTTCTTGCTCACTTTTTTCTTCATATCTTTTGACACATTCTTCCACTGTTAAAACGTTTTTATTCTCTTTCAATCGTTCAATGATTTTCTCATAATTATATTTAGTAGGATCACTTTTTGATAGGCTGCGACTACGTGCGTTTTTTAATTGTGGCTCGTCTAACAGTCGGTAAGTCGTCCATTTGTTAGAAAAATCTACGAAAAGATTTAAGGCTTCTGCTTTTTCTAAAAAATCTTGGATTGAAGAACTTTGTTCTAATAAAAAGTCCAAACGACTTTTTATTTTTTGTTTATAAATGGATTCTGTCTGCCATTTTGTATATTTTGTATGAGTTTGTTTGGGTGATTTTTCAATAATCTTTGCGCCATATTCTGAAGAAACTTTATCCGATACTTTTTCGAATAGCTCTTTTGTTTTGTCTTTATTTTTTCCGTTTTGTTGCTTAATAATTTTCCAATTCAATGCTTTTCCTGTCGTTAGATTCGTAGAATTTACAATGATATGGTTATGAATATGTGCTTTATCTACATGAGTGGCGACAATAAATTCATGCTCGCCGCCGGTAAATTCTAAAATTGTTTTTCGCCCAATTTCATGTACTTGCTCCGGGGTAAGATCGTCTTCAGGTGAAAAAGATTGAATCAAATGGTGTGCAAGAACAGCTTTCCCTCGTCCGTTTCCTCGTTCAATACTTTTTTTATCAAACTCTAGTTTTTCAGTCACAGGATTAAAAATAATATGCGTGCCTTTTCTTCTCGCAAACTTTTCCTTAGTTAACAAGAATTCGTTCGCTGCATCTTCTAAAATAGTGATTCCATGACCAGAAACAAGTTGTTTACTCATTGTTTTATCGTCATTAAAAACATACGGAAATAAATTGTCTAAATGAGAATCTGTTGTTTCATTTTTTGATAGTTGTGTTTTTGTTGCTTGTTCTACATAATCTTTCGCCTGGCTTAAATGTTTCATGGTATGGATCACGAAATGTTTAGTGTAAACCATTTAAACAATCCTTTCCATTTTTATTTCAGTCTCTAACTTTTTAGATACTGTTTGTTTTAGTTCAAATAAAATTGATTGTAATTCTTGAATGTCTTCTTTTGAAATTTCTTCAAACTTATGTGCTAATTTCGCCATCTGATTGATATTCGTTCCAATGCGATTGACTTCACGATTTAATCTTTCTAGCTCTGAATAATCGACCACGGTTATTTCTCCAGTAATTAGCAGAATGCGAGCATAATTTTGGAAATCGTTAAACGGACTTTGTTCTATTCGTTTGTTAATGTATTCTAATTCTTTTCGATTAAATCGAACTAGCTTTTGAATTGGGCGCTCTCTTTTTTCCTTTTGCATTTTGTCCACCTCTCGAATAAAAATGAACAGGCCTATCTTTATGACAGGCCTGTTCATTTCTTATAAATTTATATTATTAACATGCGATATCCGATCCTTAAAATATGTAGTCGGACTTGATAATGTATAAAATGGTAGCTCTAAATTTATAGTTTCATAAATCTTAACTTTAGTTAGTATCAAATGCTCATCACTTAAATAATCAAAAGGGGATCCATGACCAGTGTCGTCATAAACGTAATTATCTCCTTGTAAACATCCACAGTTAATACACACGTTCGCCCAATATTTTTGATTAACTGTTTTTGAATATTTTAATTGAATTGGGAATTCAGTTTGTAATGTATTTTGTATGACTATTGGTAATTGATAAAAAGAACTAGACCAAGGAATAATATAAATATCAAAACCAAAGTCAAAAACAGAAGTAGCCGACTTCAGAAATTGTACATCATTATCTGATATAGCAAGTCCAGAAACGGTAGTCATCTGATTACAACGGTAACACATTTTATTGCCACTTATAATTGAAACAAAATTTTTAATAAGTAATTTTTGATCACCCAAAAGCGTGTCATCACTCTCATGTAAAATATTTTTTGTGAATTTACATCTAGGGTAATTACTACAACCAAGGAATACGCCATATTTTCCTGTGCGTTTTATTAGTGGTGAGTGACATTCATCGCATAATTCCTTTTCTAGTTTAGTAGGAATTTCAACTTTGTTTCTAGAAAAAAATTGTTTTATTAAATTTTTCATTCGTAATCCCCCTTTTGACTATTGTATCAAAAGAGGCCAAATACTAAAAGAGCAGGGAAGACCCGGCTTCTTCCCTGCACCCATCTTGAAGAAAAACAAACTTTTTCCTCAACCCTCATAAAGCGGGTTTTCACCTTTTGCAAGCGTAGTTAATGGATATCCATTAACGGTATTTTGAATGACCCCTACCAAAAATACTGGTAGGAGTCGTTCAAATTTTTGGGGTTCCCCCAATCCCCATCGCTACACTTTGACATTTATTGACGTTTCGACTTACCATTTTTGACCTTTATTTTTTCTTTTTTATTGATAAGGAGCTAATAACTCATCCAGAAAGACCAAATACGCGTCATTTCCTTTCAACTTTCGTAAATAAGTGGCTGCTTCTTCGTAAGGAAATAAATCAATTTCTAATTCTTTTTCTTTAAAATCATGAATCAACGTATCCAGTTCTTTTAGCACCGTTCCTTTTGATTTTTCTTTCTTTTTCTGGTGGACTCTTGGTTGGTCACTAAGCGGGTCTGCCAAGAAAAATTGTGTCAGAATAAATTTACTTTCGTCCGTTAATTGGTCCATTTTGTTTTCTCCTTTTCTCTTATTATTTGTTTTTAAAATCGAGTGGGATTTGCTATTTGAGCAGAAATTTTTGGTTCATTTTTTTGCCTTTTTTGCTCGTTAGCTTGGTACTTTCCCACTTCAGTTTCTTTTTTCTTTGCGTTCAATAAACGTTCTTCAAATTTATTTTGGGGAAGTTGAATGCCTTTTTCTATTGATAAAGCATGGTCGGCTTTTTCAATTAGAGTGCGCGCCTCTTTCGTGATTGTTTCTAACGATTGCGTAAATTCTTCTAACTTTTCTCCTTGCTTCGTCCAAGAAGAAAGATAACCAAAAGAATACGAGGACGTATCCAGCCCTAAGTGACGGGAGACAATATAGGCAACTGATTCCGCTTCAAATTCTTGTCGAGAATAAACGTCATCTCCAAATATCGCTTGCGAATCTGGGTGAAGCATGGCATGCGTCATTTCATGAAGTAAGACTTTTAAAGTCATCACTTCTCCTAAATGTTGTTGGAGGACAATTTCTTTTTTCGTTGGATCATAATACCCATTCGCACCACTTGCAATAGACGTGACAGTTACTGGAACTGGGCAAATCTCAACTAACGCATTGTAAGTTCTGGTGAATGTTTTACCGTCGCTAAGATTCTCTTCCAGATTATAAACAAGCTGTGGCAACTCTGCGCCGGTCGTTTGTTCTACATCAAAGACAGGCGTTAAAAAATAGCGCGTCTCTTTGACAATTTCTCCATTTTCATCCGTAACTTTTTTCCCATTCTTATCGACTTTATCTTTAAAATAAGGGGCATACACATACAGTGCTTTGCTACCTTTTTTTACTTGACGATCTAACTTTTTCCACGCATTGTAACCAGCTACACGACGTATATTTGGATTTTGTGCCAACAATAAACGAATATTTTTTGACGAATATTTATGAAATTTTGAAGCAAAATCTAAATAGTTTTTAAACGTATCACTTGTTAAATACTCTTTGATCCCGTCGTTCAAATGCTGCGATAATTTTTTATAATCTTTCTTTTTAATTATCTCTTCCAAGGTGATTTCTGGTTGGCTTTTTTGCTTCATTTGTGTTTTTTCAGACATTTCTTTATTCCTTTCTCTGGATCGTTTTTTTGCTTCTTGACGCTTTAATTTTGCTTCTTTTTTCTTTGTTTCATTCTTTGTTTGCTTTAAAATATCGTTCCAATCTGTTTTACTTTTTCCTTCAATTAGTTTAGGTTGGTCAAGAGTAATTGGACACCAGTTATTTGAAAATTGTTGAATAAATTTCTTCCCTGCTTCGTCATTATCTACAGCCAAAACAAGTTGGACTTTTTCCGTTGTTAGTTTCGACTTTTCTAATTGTTCAAGAACGGTTGGCTTTTCTTCCTCTTTGACATAAGAGCCAATTTCATTGGCAATAAGCGTAGATACTGCGCCCTTTTTAAGTCCATTCGCACAAAATAATACCGCATCTCCAATCGTCTCTTTTTTTAATTCGTAATAACTCATGAGATCTATAGGCGCTTCAAAAACAATGATTTTGATTGGCTTTTCTGACGTAGCTTCTGCAATTTTTGGTGGATACCCTACACGAACAGTCAACCCATAATAGCCATTTCCCCAGACACGCTTTAACCGTCCTCGTTCGCCATGTAGCTTCTTATTTTCCCAAATACCTTGTAAGGCAACGCCTTTAATTTTTTCTTCAAGACCAACGTGCTTGAAGACTATTACTGGTTCACTTTGTCCGGTCTCTTTATCTGTATACGTGGATTGTGCCATGAGGTTTTGTTCAAAAAAGAAATCAATCGTTTCTCTTGATAACTTACGTTCCTGAAGCAAGTAATCAATGGTGGCATTTTGTTGTGTATGTTCTTTCATATAATAGTGAAAGTTCGTCGGAGCAGGTTCTTTCAACGTTTCAACAGCCCCTGCTTCTACGGTCTGTAAATACTGCAATGCTTCAGCGTGTGTACACTCTTTTATCACCTGAACAAGCTTAATGCTCCCACCACCAACTTGGCGAGAGTTCCAATAAAAAGCATTCTTTTTAGGAGTTAAAACAAAACTATCGTGCTCTGACCAGGTATAACTTTGTCCCTGTCGTACAAGTGTTATGCCCAAACTTTCTGCGACATCCACAATACTTTTTTGTTCAATTTCTTCTAACACTTTTTGTCGTTGTGCATGTGTCATTGGCATATTCTTCTCCTCCTGTAAATATTGAACTTAATTTTTTGTTTTTTCTAAGAACAATTCAATCTCATCGATGAATTTGTCTGAATGATAGAGTTCTGGCTTTTCAGTTTCTAACTTTCGATAAGCTTTCAAAAAATAGTCTAAGTGGTAATAGTCTCGGCTTGCATAAGAAGGAAATGTTCCACCAGACGCAAGGATATTCTCAAAAATATCCCCTAGTACAATTGTTACAGCCACTCTACACGTAAATACCGAACGAGGTTGAATTGAATCAAAAAAAACTTCACGAATGTACAGTTCTTTTGCTTTTAGAAGTCGAAATAAATCTTCTGTATTAAAGGAAATTGCGTAATTTACTGTTTCTTGATTCCGAATTTCGGTTAAAATTTCGTAGTATATCTCTTTTGTTTTTTCTTTTGTATCAATCATTTCCATTTTGGGATCAAGGAAAACTGAGTTCTTTTTTGCTGTTGAAGAAAGAACCTTTTCCCATATGTTTTTATTTAAACCTTTCAAAATTATCCCTTCTTTCTAATCTTCTTCCTTGTGTTCATCCGTAATAGTGCCATGATCGACAATATCTTCAGCCGCTACTTTCTCTAAAATTTCTTCTTCTGGAGTCATATAACGGTGCCAGGTATACCACTTATCATCAGTCGGTCCTGTTGCTAGTTCATCTGCTCGGTCATGCTGAAAAGCATAGAATTTTTTATCTTTAAAAACATGCTCTTTTGATATAAAAACTAGGCACTCGTCTCCTCCAATAAGCGCAACTTCACTCCTATCAATCAAATCGCGCCCGTATTTATCGCGATTTTCAGATCCTCCGCCTTGATTTCCTTTATTCATGCTATGTTTCCGAATGGATAACGTTTGTTTCCCTGCACGTGCAGACAGATACTTGGTGGTTTCTTCTTCGTCCCCACCAAGGTATAGTAAACACGCACAGCCATTTAAAATGTTTTGCCACCCATTGCGATAAAGCGTTTGTAATTGGTTCAAGGATTGTAAAACAATGGTAAACGACATTTCTCGCTTACGAAACGTGGTCAACATTTTCTCAAAGTGAGGAATTCGGCCAATATTGGCAAATTCGTCAATTAAGAAGCGGACATGTAGGAGTTCTTTGCCTTCTTCTAGTACTCGTTTTCCTAAACGTACTTGGTCTGATTTATTTCGCAACACTTCTCCGACTGTCGCAAACATCAACGCCGCAATAAAATTAAACGACGTATTAGTTTCAGGTATCGCAATAAACACCGCTGTTTTTTCTTCATTCCAGGAGTCAATATCCATCGTGTCTGTACGAATCATATTGACCACTTCTTCATGGTCAAAAACAGAGTAACGTGCAGCAGCTATCCCTAGAACGCTGGCTCTCGTTTCACTCTCATACAAATTGTTAAACAAGGTCCATTGTCGGTAAGCGTAGTTGTCAGGAATGGCGTCGTTTAACTCCTCAAACCATTCTTCCACTGGGCTAGGTACATTTTTATCTTTTCGTTTTAGGTGGCGTAACATGTCCGCAATCATTCCTAAATGTGGCGTATACTCATTTCTGCGACCGTCAAACCATAAATACGCAATAAGAGAGCGAACCAATAAGCCTTCGGCTTTTATCCAAAAATCTTCCCCGGTCGTTTTTTCCCCTTCTTTTGTTGCTTCGGTGACAGCTTCTAAAACTCGGTCCACGTCTAATTCGGAGTGCATATACTCAAAAACATTGAACGTATCACTATTTGATAACGTATTTAAGTCTAAGACCTTAATCTTGTACTTGCCTTTTTTCAATAAAAGTCCAATCTCTGGCAATATCCCACCGTCTGGGTCTGTTGTGATAAAGCTGGCATGTCGTTGCATAAGATTGGTTTTGATAAAAGCTAACGTTTTGGCCGCTCCAGAGTCACCTAGAATGGCGATATTCTTATTTTTTTGTAGCTTGATTGGTAAACGATCATTAAAGAGACTGATTTTTACATTTTGACTCACAATAATATTATCTTCAGGGATCGGGTCTTTATATTTTTTCATTTCTGCAAGCGTGGCATACCGTGCAGAACCATATTCTTCTCCTTGTCGATAAACCCCTCGATCGTTGTCCCGCACGTAGAATAATAGGCCTAATAGAAAACCTAGCAACCCACTGCCAAATGCCAGTAAACTTGGTGTCAGAAAAAAGAGGAAGAAGTTTTGTTCAACATAGAGTGAGATATTTTCTGTAAATAAGAAATTAGACTTTGAAAAAAAATCTGTTCCTGGCAATAACCAGAAGAAATTTCCTATCCCAAAACCAAGAACAAAAAGTACCACTGCCCCAATTAAATAAGGTTTCAGTTCTTTTTTATACGTTTGCATTTACACCTTCATTCCTTTCCCTTTTGATTGAGTTGGCTGAATCCCTCCTTTGTATCGCTGTTTTGGTAATTGCGCTAAGCGCTCCTCAAATGTTTTTGCATTAGGCTTTCGTAAGATCATTCGAGGGTTCTTCTTAATGCTTGTTATCACGTGCTCTAACGCTTTCTTCGCTAGTTCTGTATCTTTTACACGAAAATATAGGTTTGTACCGTCTGGGTTCTGTTTAAACGCAAAAGGAAGCCCTTGGGCTTCCAATTGTTCTTTTAACTTTGCTAAGTTCACTTTTTCATGTAATTGTGACGAAGTCAGTGGATCTTCTCGATTCATCAGTTTATATAGATTATTCTCTCCTTTTAAGGGGATCAACCTGTCCTTTAAGGCTAAAACACTGTCTGATGAAAGGTGCAGTAGCACTTTCATCACTTTGTCTAAAGTACTTGCGCCCAACACATAGTAGCGATGAACAATCTCTCTTTGTTCCAACTGAAACCCTCCCAAATTGATAAAATTTTATTTTAAAATTAAATATAGAAGTTCATTAATTCTTCTAAAACAATTCGACGAATCTTTGCCTCGATTATCTCATTTTTAAGTTCCTCAAGTTCTATAGATTCTTTTTTTTAATTGTTGATCCAGTTGCTGCTTTGTTTGTTTTAATATTTCTAATTCTTCTTCCGGTATTTGTTTCATTCTAAAAATCTTCCTTTCTACAAAAAAAAGTAAGCAACCTTAACTGTTACTTACTTTTTTCGATTAAATATTTTTTAAAAAGGAAGATCACTATCTGATATATCTATTGAACTAACTCCTGGTTCAAACGGATCGAGGGGGTCTGGTTTAACCGATGGCTGTTTATCAAAAGTCGCTTGATCTGGCTTACTATTTCTACGTTGCTCGTTTACTTCTTTTGATTCCAACAATTGAAAGTTTTCTACAACAATTTCTGTCACATATACGCGTTGCCCTTGTTGATTGTCGTAATTTCTTGTCTGTATACGTCCTGTTAAACCAATTAAAGTGCCTTTACGCGCATAATTAGCGAAAGATTCAGCTGCTTTACGCCAAATAACACAATTAATAAAATCTGCTTCTCTATCTCCTTGTTGATTCGTGAAATTACGATTAACTGCTAACGTAAATTGTCCAACTGCTGTTCCGCTTTGTGTGTAACGCAGGTCAGGATCTTTTGTTAAGCGGCCGACTAAGGTCACATTATTAATCATATCTTTCTCCTATCTTCTAAAGTGTCTTTCCTTTGTTTTTCGCTATTTCAGATTCAGTCATCGATGTATGATTCTTTTGCTTTTCTTTCGCTTCTTCCAAGCGCTCTTCAAATTTATTTTTTTGCTGTGTTTCTGTGTATTCTTTGGCAAAACGCACAAATTCATTTAACGAGTATTGAACGTCTGGCATGTGATCATCGAAGTCATCCGCCATGTAATAATACATCAAATTGGCATCAAATTGTGTTCTTCGAAAATCAGTTGGAATTGTCAAATAAGTAGAAGATTCTCCCGTTAAAGACCCAATAAATAAGTTGGCCGAGATTAAGGCAGTCCGCTTATTTCCATTATCAAACGCTTGTAGTTTTGCCAAACGAGCATACAACGCCCAACCGTCTTCTACACTATTTTCTGTTACTGCATCTAGTTCTCGTTGAACCATTTTTTCTGTAACTGTTCTAGGTGGTACATAATCGCCAACATGTATAGTGACTTTTTCCCTCAATTTTCCAGGATTTTCAGGCTGTCCTTCTTTGTGAGAGTCCATTTGTGCATTAATTCCTTTGAATACATCAACTGTTAGTTTCTTTTGTTGACTAGCATAGTGAATCGCTTTAACTAAATCTTCAAATATATAGCGATCTGTTTCATTGGTAAATTGCCACTCATTCTTGTTTGTAGAAAGGTTCTTTTGTGTTTGCAGAATAGACGTGTTGTACCCATCATATTGGGCCACGGAATATATTAATTCAGCTAATTTTTTTGTATTCATTCTCTCACATCCTCCCCATTTTCATTCATAGTATACCATTTTGACAGTAAAAGTGGTAATCCTTGTTTCTTAGCTAGAAGAGGCTTTTTTACTAGCTGATAAAAAACTCTTTTTTATAAATAAAGTCCCTCTGACTTCTTTGAAAATGTACTTAATTTTTGTTCTAAGTCATTGATTTCTTCCTGCTTAGTCGCAATCTCCTCGGTCAATGTGGCTAACTCGTCTTTTTTAAACTGAATCTTTTGTTCCAGAATTTTCTTCTGTGTTTCTTTATCGGCTATTTCATCTGGTTGCTCTTTTAATTCAGTAGTTTCCCTTTCTTCAGTAGTAAGTTTGTCTTTCTTGCTTCCTTCTGATTCTACAATATCATGTAGTTTTGAAGTTTTCTCTTCTGGCTTATCTTGATTTTCTTGCGTATTGTCTAAAGACGATGGTAATAGTTCCACAAAAGGAATCACTTTTTTAGTGTGAAATGCTGAAAGGAGCTTGTCAAAATAAGGATTGTCTTCGAGTAAAGGTAAATCCACGCGTTTCCCATACAAAATCGTTTCATCAGGACCACTCACTCGAACTTTTTCAGCATATATCCACCCTTGTTCTTTTTGATTGATAATCCGATTGTTCGCACCAATCACAAAATTTATTAAGGCTTCTACCGAATTAATCGGTTCTTTTTTTATATTTGCGGAACAGAGCAAATCATATCGGTATTCTTTACTAAAAAATTTACTCATAGAACATACCTCCTTATCTATTGTTTGTTCTATCTAAATAAATATTACCGTCATCACCAACTATTTCGACAACTTTGTCTTTCAAATAGTTACTATTGCAAACTCGGTATTCTTCGATTAATTGTTCAAGCTCTTTTAAGTTTTTTGCTCTGGCTTTAACAGATAACGTGGCTTTGTGTCCGATTTTATTTAATTCTCTAACGTCTACATAAAATGGTGTTTTAAAAAACAATTCTTCTAGCATTCGCAAGTCTGCTTCGCTGTCACAGTCAAAAGACAAATCTTCGTTTGTAACAACGTAAGTTCCATTTGACCAAATTTCTATACACAAACTGTCATCAACGGTATCGTTGTACTTATTTTCATATAGTTCATAAGATTTTAGAATTATGTTTCTGTATTTATCTGCAATGCCCTCACTAAAATCTTCGACCGTTCCTAAAGTTTTTAAAAAAGAATCTGTAATTTTTATTCTTTCGTTCTTAGCTATTTCTAGTTTGTCACCGCAACTCATAGTATTCGTTCTCCTTTATCCTTCAGTATTTCTTTGTCTTTCTTCTCCTAAAAGAGCGGTTAGTTCGCTAAATGACAAATTATTTTCCACTAGTAAGGTACTTACGATTTCAGCTTCTAATTGTTTTATGTCCATTTCTTTTTTCGTCACGGCTTGCTTCAAGGTGTCCAAGCGACCCTTTGCCGTTGCTAATTCTTTCTCCATACGACTTTTCTTCTTTTGTAAGTCTTCTAATTTATTTTTGGTCATCCGAGTTCTTCTCCTTTGTTTCATTTTTTGAATCTTCTGTTTCTTTGTACGTGTTCGATTCCTTTTGTAGATAATTGGTTAAGGTGACTGGCTCCATTTTATCCACTAAATATTGAGATCCTTGTTTGACAAAAGTTAGTTTCATTGCTTCTTTGTTCTCTTGATTTTTTAAGGCGCCGTCATCATTGTTTATTTTTACCCTTTGGGTATTTTTATAAGAAACTTCACTGATTACTTCGTTATTTTCTGAATCAATATAAATTTTGTACCTATCTAAGACTTGGTTCACAACATACCCTTTATAGGCTTGATTAACCGGTTGCTTTTCTTCAGCAACTAGCTCGTTGTACATTCCTGGCGTAACAAGAGGTTTATATCGGTTTCGGTTCTCGCCCAAGTCTTTTTTTGTATAATAGGCGATCAGAAATTTTTTTACACTCGCAGGTGTAATTGTTTCTTTTTCTTCTGTTTTTTCCTGTTGATTGGCTAATTGTTTTGGTTGTTTGTGTTCACCAATTTTCACACCAACAAACAGTAATAGCATGACTAAAATAATCCCACCAATGATTGTTCCAATGAGTTTGTAACGTTTTATCCTCACTTCATCATACATTTTCTTACCGAGTAGCTTATTGCTACCTTTTCCTTTCTTCCTTTATTTCACGCGCATAAAGTACATACCAGGTTGTTTTGATAGTACGCGCCAATTCATAGAAAACAAGCCACTGACATTCATTTCTGAAATAACAAACGTCCCGTCACTATTGACATGCTCGACATACGCCACATGTCCGTATTGTGGACTTGCGCCCGCTGCACCATTAATAAAAATGACCGCATCCCCTTTTTCTGGTGTGGGCATAAGTGTTGCCCCTTGCGTTTGTCCATAGTTGTTGACCCATTGATTGGCGTTGCCCATCGTTGGGTGAATAGACTTTCCTAGTTGTGCAAACCGATTGTAGACATACCATGTACAGTTACCTGGCGCATACGCATTTCCTGGCCAACCTAGGCCTGCCTTGGTTTCTTTTTCTGTAGGTAGAGGATTCATTTTCCCTTTATATTGTTCGAAAACCTCACTACTTGAACCATTAACAATCGGTGCTGATTGTGATAAGAAAGTAAACCAATTTTGAGCTGCTTGAATTCGTTCAGCAACCTTATCACCTGGATTACCTTCCCAAACATTTAAAAAGTACGTCGTTAGGTCTGGAACCGTTGAAGCAACTTTACTTTTTGCAACATTTTCAGCCGCTGTTCGTGAGCCCGGGGCGTCTCCATTAAAGATAAAATCTAACTGAAGTTGCAAATCATACCATTTCTTATTTTGTTGTTTTGCATAATCTAGCAGCAAGGTGTGTCGTCTTCCACCATCAGAAGTATCTGTCCACTGTCCGAGCCCTAATCCACGATGAAGAATGTTTCCAAAACGTCCTCCATAAATTTGTGGTCCGCCCATAGCTAACCAAGCAGGTTCGTCCCATGAATTTCCATAAGCACCTACAGGAGGGTTTAAGTAGTCTCCTTCAGCACGCTTAGGATTAATCCCACTTTCTACCGAGAAATTACCTAACATAGCGCTAATTCCCTCTTTTGTATAGCCTTTTTTGGTAAGGTAGTCATACACTTGTTGTGCGCGTTTTTCAACACTTGCACCAGGAGAAAAATCAGTACTTCCAAGGATGGTTGTCTGTGTATAGGTTACTTTAGGAAAATAAAAGGCAGGATTGACCGTATACCATTCTTTTTTCACTTCGTCATATTTTTCATACCTGAAAGAGACCGTCTGATCTTTGGTGTTCCCTATAAACGATTCTACATCCACGGACATTCCTTTTCTTAACCGTTGATTGTTGACACCTTGAACAGTTAGTTTTGCTGTCTTTTCTTTTTCTAGTACAAATTGATTTTCTTTGGAGACGTCCTTAATTATGCCTTGCATTGGTGAGAGAAACGGTTGATTTGCTTCCAGTACCACGTCCATCCAATTGTATAGACTTATTTTTCCCTCTTTTTTTTCATAGCCGAAACGTCTATTCACAATTAAAGATTCTGTCTGTACAGGAAACATGAGTAAATCATCCAACGATTGATAGCCAAGCTCTTTTTTCACTTCTTGATAATTTTTGTATTGCTCCTCTTCAAGAAAATAGCCTGACTTTTTATCCGTCTCTAACTGATTCATGGTTTTTAATTGATAGTTTGGTTTTTTTCCATTTAAATCCGCCCACAACTCACTTAAAAAGGTTTCATACGTTTTTGTTCCAGTAGAAAGCATATCCAGCAGCTTAAAATCATCAAACCGATAATTAGTATAAAAGAGAACATCGTCAATCGCGCTGTAGAACTGGTCTTCGTCGTCGGTATGATCCGCATCAAGTTTTGTGAAATACGTCCAGGTCTCTGTTAAATCTCGTTCCTCTTGAACAATCGCAGGCTTTTGCGAACTAATAGCTGCCCCACTTATTAAAAAGATTAAAACAATTATTCCTAAAACGACCCAAGAGATAGGATTCTTTAAAATAAGCGCAGCTACTTTGACTGCAGACTTTTTTCCAGTAAACAAAGAGCGAAGTGCTCCTAGTCCTCGCTCTGATTTTTTTGCTACTTTTGCCATCTTCAACCGCATTTTTGAATTGCGAGCTTTCTTCATTAACTGATGCGGTAAGGAAAACTCTTTGGGTGTTCGTTGAAACCCTCGTCCTTTGGAAAAATTAAATAGTCGGTTTCCCATTCCATAGGAACCTTTGACCGTCTTTACCCCTACCTTTGTGGTGCTACGTGTCGCTTTTAAGCCCATTCGAAGATTAAATTTTGTTTGTTGGGTCTTTTCATACAAATTAACGCCTTCTTTTAAGGTATCTTCTTGTGCCACGCTAGAAAGGGCCTTTTGCTTCACTTCTCGTTTTAGTCCGCCTTTAACCTCTGCTTTCGCTTGATTTGTGACGCGTGTTGTATCCATTTTTTTGGTTCGACGATAGGCTTTTTTATAGGCAATTTTTTTCTTTTTTAATTCTAAGTAGTTCTTTTTAGCCAACAAGTGGTTGATGCTTTGTGCACGATCTCCTGTTTTGACCGTTAATTTGTGTTTTTGTAGCGCTTCTTTGTAACTTCTTTTTGACAACTTAAACTCATTTTTTGTTGATTTAAACGCTCTTTTTTGAAGCTTTGTTGCTTCTCGTGGACCTAAAGACAGATTTTTCTTTAGTTGTTCCGCTACTTGCGGTTTTACTTTTATTTTCTCTTTCCATTTTTCTTTTGATTCTGTCATCCCTTCACTTCCTAGCTAGGCGTCTGTATTCATAATTTCAAAAAGACGCGTGTTTGGTGGAATTGGGTTTTCAAAAGGCACAATGACGCCTCCAGCAGATATAATCCCTGTTCCTTGTGGAGAACGTGGGCCAATGAATTTTTCTAAAGCGGGTGTTATTTTTAAAATGTTAACCAACTGCTTCAAGTCTTCAGGCTTTTGCCGGAGGAAAAGTAAAAATTCACTATTGGAAACCATTTTTTTCCCCGCTTCCTTGTTTAATAAAGTTGCGGGATTTTGTGTGATTCCTGTAGTAATCGCGCCATATTTACGAATACGCGCCCAAAGGTTGGTAAACCATTCCGCTTCTTCTTCTGTTGTAAAATTCACTTGTAACTCATCAAAATAAAGTCTAGAGGTAACCTTTCTTTGCCCTGATACGACTTGTTTCCACAACTGATCTAAAATAACCTTCATCGCAAATTTCTTCAATCGATCATCCAATTTCTTCGTATTGAAGACAATGAATGACGCGCTTAAATCAATATTCGTTTGATGGGCAAAAATGTCTTGTGAGCCAATACAATAAGGTTCTACTTTTGTCGCTAATTCCTCCGCCCCTATGTTGTCTTGTTCTTGTAAAATAGAAAACCAATCCACCAATGTTGGCTCGTCTGTCTTCGTTTCAAATTTTTCATACGTTAATCGTGTCACGCGGTCAACAAGACCTGCGTCCGTATCTGTATAGCTTTTTAAAAGCGATTCAAACATGGTAGATAAAAGATTGGCTTTTTCTTTTACTAAGTCGATTCCCTGGTCTTCTTCGTTTAATAACTCTTTATCTACCATGCCTAAAATATTTAAGTGGTGGTTTGTTCCTGTAGAAATATCCAATATTTCTGCATCAAGTTCTCTACCAATCGGTAAATATTCGCTTTCTGGGTCTACTACGAAGAAACGATCCTTTGGATATTTTAATCGTGAAGAAAGGATTTCCCACTTAGTAGCCATCCCTTTCCCTGAACCAGATGTCCCAAAAATGAGCCCACTTGGTGTGATTAAGTCCCTCTTTCGGTCAATGGTAATCATATTTTTTGTTAACTGGTTACGCCCGTAGAATTGGCCCGTAGGACTTTGCAGCTCAACATTGGTGAAAGGAACTTGTGTCGCAAGGTTTGTGGTTGTCAAATCGCGCATATAGCTCATTTCAACATCTAAGTAAGGTTTTCCAATAGGTAAGACGGTGTTTAACGCTTCTTCTTTGTAATTATCCACTGTATCAAACACTACTTGCCAGGTTGTGCCCACATTCTTTATTGCATTGACTGCTTCATTTAATTCTTTTTCTGTCGTAGCTGTCACAAAGACAGAAAAAATGCCATTGAACAATTTTTGTCCTTCGTCTTTAATCCCTTTCATCAAGGACTCCGTCGCTTCTTTGATTTCTTTTGCTTCTCCTGATACAAAATCTTCTGATATGCCACTTCTAAAATTTTGTTTTTGTTGCTTTTGAATGGCCATGTCATTTAATGTTTTCTGTGCTTGAATCTTCTTTTTGACGGCGTTCATGTCATACGGCCGTGCGTGAATGCTGATCGCAAGCTCATGCCCTGTAGCACACAATTCCTTGATCAATTTATCTTCCAAGTATTTAGGGTATTGTTGAATCGTTAAAACCGCTGCGTAATTATCACCTAAGCGAAAATACGATTTATTATTTGGAAATTTAATTTTACTTGGAACAATAAACGCTTTAGACGTTAAGCCAGAAATAGCAATGTCTTGGTATGATGTGCCAAAATAAGCACCATACCGTAAGTAACTACTAAATAACGCCAGCCTTTCCAATCCATTCATTGGAGTAATCGCAAGATCGATTTGGTTCGATTCAAACCGATTTTTAAAATTCTGCATCAGATTTTCTAAATTTTTATTGGCTTGTTTCTTAGAATGACTGTTCGTTGTAGTAAAGATTGCATATTTTTCAACTTTAAAATTTCGCTCGTCTTGCTTCACTTGCTTTTCAATGATGGTATTAATTTCTTCTCGGTAGTTATCCAGATGATCTCCAGTATATTCAAGCAACACTTCATCCATGATTGATTCTTCTTCTCGTTTGTTGATTACGACTAGTTGATACCGTGAATTTTGATCCAAACTATTTAATCCTTCCGCATAGCCCATCACTGTATTTAATTGCTCGTCTTCTGTAGCGATTTCATAATCTACTTCTCCCAGACGGTAACACTTGGAATATTCTTCTTCCACAATGTGCATTAAGCCCTCTTCAAATTGACTGGTATAAAAAATACTGTCTTGAACGGTTGGGTGTGCTTGTTGAAGCACTCGTTTTTTTACTTTTTTGTCAACGCCATTAGATAACGTCGGTTTCTTTGACTGTTTCTTTTTGAATAAATTCACTCTTTTCATACCTCCTAATTTTCCCTGTGCGAAAACTTCGGTCTTCATAATAAAAACGCAAAAGAAAGGCGCGTTTTTTTTCCTCCCATTTGTTCATTAATAAAAATACAGGATACCATCCTAGTAAAAAGGATGTAGCCAACGAACAAATTAGGAATGCCCACGTCGGAAGGAAAAACACTTCCAAAAGTAGAAGGAGAGTAATCCCAACTAAGCAAAGGTAAGCTTTTACTTCTCTTAGTGTGATTCCCCACACCTTTTTTTCAACCTTGGTTAAATCTTTATAGTATTCTGAACTAATGGCCATGTTACATCGCTCCTATCAATCGTTTTGCCAGTCCCTGGGAACCAACAAGTAAAAATGTGATGATTCCGTACTTAAATGCGACCGCGACAAATGTCATAATATTCTGTACGAGTGCACCCGCACCTTGCCAAATGCCCCCTTCAAATTTTGAAAGGGAAAGAAAATCATTGGCTGCAATCGTAGGAATCAATCCCAGTAATAACACCAATAAAATTCCTTGTAGCGCATAAGCCATTACTTGTTTGACAAACCCTATCGCAATTGAACGTAGTTCATCATGAACAAAGAAAGCAATTAGTATGGGCGCAAGTGCTTTAAGAATATACAATTGTATACCTCTCAAGAAAATAAGAATTTTGGCAACAACTTCTGACAACCATAGCGAAAAATACGCAATGGCATAGAACAACCCCACCAGTGGCTTTGCCCAGAAAGAAACTTTGCCCATCTTGGGAATGGCTCCGCCTACTGCTTGGGGCGCTAATACCGAGTTTACCCACTTTGCCCCTTGAATGGTAAACCATACAATCGCATCAATAAGATAGCCTGAGCTCATCACAAGAATGTAAGCAATGACATATTTCATTGCAAGGTCAGTAAGTACTTCTATGCTTAATCCACCATTTTCTGTTGGGAACTTTTTTTGCATATTCGAAAGCTCAATTAGAAATAAAATACTTAAAAGAGCGAGCCCTAAGGGAATTAGGGCTTTTGCAATTTTTTCCATGACCGCATTGGTTGTTGGATTGTATTCAGCTAACGTTTTAAATAATTGATCTGTTGTTCCTTCTCCAACTTGCATCCATTTGGCCTCCTTTTAAAATCGTATGCCATTAATTTGTGTGATGACATATGCGACCACTCCACCAACAGCTAATAGTACAGCTCCACCTACAACAATTTTTTCAATTCCTTTATCTGTTGTTCGTGGATCATCATTGGCCATACCTGAACGAATATCCTTAATACCGTACAAAATACCCATGGCAGAAACAATCCCAATGATCCCGCCAATTAATGTAACAATTTTGATTACTATGCTCATTTTGTCTTTTCCTTTCTATTCTTCATTTTTACCAACCTTCGTCGGCTGCTTCACTTTCCTCGTATTCGTCGTTCTCTTCAAACTCTTCTAACGTAAGAAAATTTGTGACAGCATGTCTGACTTTTCCTTTATATTCTTGTTCTTCCACTTTAATGTAGACTTCTTTATTCTTCAGAAAGTCAAAGGTTTCTCGATTGTAACCAAAATCAACGTCTGGAATTTCTACGCCGTTGTCTTGAATACTTGCTAAAAGATAACGTAAATTATCTTCCGTATAATCATTGCCAAACGTTAAATAAAATGCCCCTTTTTCTTCATTTTTTCCAACAATAGAAAGGACAAACATATCATTACCTTTTTTTGATTTTGTTCTATTTACTGTCGTAATCCGTGCAGCATGCGTGCCTAACTCAAACTCCTTAATTTGAGACTCTCTTTTTAATGGTCGTTCGTATTTCATAGAAATTTCCTCCTCAATTCTTATTCGTTAATCGTAAATTCTTTTTCTTCTGGAAGCTTTGTTACCCGGTAACTATTCTCTTTCTTTTCCATGGACACGGTAATCTGTCTCGTTTCTGTTGCTTCTTTAGCCATTTTCAAGGTAACGACGTACGTAAGGAGCCATTGGTTGCCTTCTTTTTTTGATTCCCAAAGAAATAACGTTCTTATTTGTTCTTTAGACCCCTTAATCTCTTTGAGTACTCCTTCAGAAACATACTTTTTAACTTGCTTTTGCGTGGCTTTGTCACTCTCTTCACCAGAGTACAGACTGGATAAGAAAAACCGAGCAACAACATCAACTTGTGGTTGTTCATGCACTTGTTCTTGTAAATGTGTTAATCGTTCCTCTAACTTAGAATCATTTTGGCTCGTTGGTTTACTTTGAGAACCAAATGCCGCACCTGTAAAAACGCCTACTGCTAAAAATATAAGTAAAGCAACTGAGAAATAGCTATAGCGAGAAATTGTTTTAAAAATAGTTGTTTTTTTTTGCCTTTCTTCTCTCTTTTTAGAGGGACCTGTTGAGCGCTCTGCTTTCTTCGGCTTACTGCTTACATTTCTTTTGAACAAACGTAGGAATGCTTCTAAATCTTCTTGTCTTACTTCTTCGTTAGTTTCCACAGTTTGTACTATGTTTTGAAGAACAGTTTCCTCAACTACCGGCAAAATCATTGTTTCTCTTGCAAAAGCTTGTTCGTCCGTTACGCTGTGATAGAGGTCGTACGTAATTAGAAGGTCAGCCATTGTTTCATTAAACAGGTCATTAATTTTTGACAACTCTTCAATGCCTTGTACTAGACTGATTTTTTTATTTAGAACCACCTCATTTAGTAACGGATGGCTTTGTTGCGTTGTAAATAAAATGAACAAGCAAAGCACCTCCTTCTCATCGAACTTTTGAAAATAAATTTCTTTCTCTAAGCTTTTTTCTTATTCTTTTTAAAGAAAAAGAATCCTGAGATTAATACAAAAAAGCTTCCCAATACAGAGAAAAGGAGTGTGAATTTCTCTCCTGTATGTGGCAATACTTTCATTTTTCCATCACTTGCTTTTACCTCAACGTTTCCGCTAGGTAAAACCTTATACGAGCTGCTGATTGGTTTTAATCCTTCTGGTGTTTTGGTTAACGGAACACCTTTATCTACTGCTACAATTTCTTCCCCAGCTTCTGTTGTAATTGGAGTAGTTGCACTTGGTACATGTGTTACCTCCGCTAAGTTGCTTGTTTCAATAGGAATACTTGGTTGTGTTCCTGCCGATTGGTTCGTTTTATCAATTTCTCCACTAGGTGTAACGACTACGTCTATTGGTTTAGTTGGCTGTTCAGGAGTTTTTGGTGTTTCTGGTTCTGCTGGTTTTTCTGGAATCACTGGTTGAGTTGGTTCTTTCGGTTGTTCTGGAGTAACAGGCTTTTCTGGTTCGCTTGGTGTTGTAGGTTCGGTTGGTTGACTAGGTTCTGTTGGCTCGCTTGGTTCAGTCGGTTCAACCGGCGTTCCAGGATCAATTGGCGTTGTTGGTTCTGTTGGCTTTTCTGGCTCACTCGGTGTTGTAGGCTCGGTTGGCTTGCTAGGTTCTGTTGGATCAGTTGGTACTACTGGCGGTTCTGCAGGATCCACCGGATCAGTAGGATTCGTAGGTTCACTAGAATCAGTTGGTTCGGTAATTGGTGGAGTTGCTGGATCTGTTGGTCCTAAATCGTCAGCTAATGCTGTTATACTTCCGCCACCGAATACTAGTACTGCACTAAACAAGCTTGATAAAATAATTTTTTTCATTGTAATTTCCTCCAAATAATTTTTTTATGATTTAATTACTTTTTTTCTTTATTAACAAATTTTAACGAGTTTAAACTCATATAAATGTAGTAGTGAGGGAAAGGTCATTACTCCTTTTCTTCTGCTCACTACACTCGACTACCTATTTTTCTGTTCGTTTCGCAGTTCTTTTTCTGATAAAAAATAATCATGATAGGCTTCTCGCTTAATGCGTGTTTCAATGTAAAACATTGGGACTTCAAAAGTAGAGTTTTGTTCGAATCCAAATTTGCTTCTTTCGGTATCCACTTTCAGCGTTAATGTTTTTCCATTTTTTAGTAAGTGGATAACGTCGATCTCATGAATATTTTCAGGTGTTACTTGGTTATTTGTTAATAATTCAAAGGTTTTTCCTTTTTTTACTTTAATCATCAATAGGCGACCACGAAATCCTTGCCAACGAGTATTGACTTCTTTTTCCTGAATAGCTAACTCTTTCATTGCGACACTTCCTGTTCGTTCTTTTATTTTTTCCATCATTGTCCTTTCCAACAAAAAAAGAGAAGCACGCTTTCGGCTTCTCTTTACCTGTCTTCATTCCTTCATTATTTTTCTGTTTCTTTTCGTTTCAATCCAAACCATGCCAGCCCTGCAAGCATTCCTGCCCCTAGGACAGAAAGTAACGTATTTTCTTTCTCGCCAGTTTGCGGCAATTCTGGCACCACACTTGCCTTTTCTACCACTAATGGCTCTACTGGTGCTTGCGGTGTTTTTGGTGTTGGTGGTACAATCACTGTTTTTTCTGGTGGCGTTTGTGGTTTTTCTGGCGTATGTGTCACTACCGTATTCGTTTTAATCTTCTCATTGTTGAAAGATTCTTCGATTGTGTTGTAAACGTCTCCTGCCGCAATTCGTTCTACACCAATGAACGCTTTCCATGAGTGTGCAACGTTTTTGTTTTCTTTTAGATTCATCGCATCTAAAAAGGCTTGACTGGCTGTGATTTTCACTACCCCTTGTTCAAAGGTCATCGTGAATAGTTTCGAAATGTCGTCCCCTTTATTCACTTTGGTTCCGTCTGCTAAGACAAACGCAGAATTGGCAAACACAGACCATTGGCCACTAAATTTGTCATGTTTGACGTCTAGTTTATCGCTAATCGACCATTCTTCCACAATACCAGCGTATTCTGCAGGAATGTCACTACTTGTAAATTCATAGAAGAATTTCTCCCCTAATTTGATTGTGGCACCATTTTGACTTTGTTTATCACCGACTTTAATAACCACGTCTTTTTTAGGGTTCACTTTTGGAATATGGTTGACAACGGTATTGGTTTTAATTCGTTGACCAAATGTATTTTGTTCCGCTAAATTATACACATCACCAGAAACATTGGCTTTAACTTTTGTTGGTAAAGTTACACGTAATTCTTGCCCACCATGCGCCAAAATAAAGGCTTGTGGGTCTTTGGCAGAAATCGTCACCGTGCCTTTGGCATCATCCCAAGAGATCGTGAACTGGTTCGTAATGTCTTCCCCTTTAGAATCTTTGACACGAAGTAAGTCTTTGATTGGTGTCACCTTCGTTTCATCGTAATCATCGAAGAAAGAAACGCCTGTCGCAAGATCGACTGTATCAAAGGCAAAGTCCTTATCGTACCCTTTTAAGTCCCAAGTCATTTCATAAGAAAGAACATCACCACGAGCCACTTTTCCATGGTTAATATCTTCCCCTTTTTTGTTATGAACGGCTTTGGTTGGTTTTGGATCATCAGGTGTATGCGTCACCACCGTATTAGAACGAACAAGCTCTTTGTTGTAGTTTTCTGTTTGCGTGTTTTCTACATCACCTGTTTTGATCCGTTCGACTTCCAGATACACAGACCAAGCTTGTTTACCTACTTTATTGCTTCCTTCATTTAAGGCGGCCAATAATGCTTGATTCATCGTAAACGTTAAGTCTTTATTGTCTTTGTTTTCTAAAAGAATGTAGGCAGAAATATCTGTTCCTGCTTTTAACGTTTTATCCCCTACTTTAAGGTCATAATTCGTAATAGCGTGCCATTTCCCTGTGAAACGATCATGGGTCGTGTCCAAGACATCATTCATGCCCCATTCTTCTGTGATTCCGCCATAGTTGGCTGGACGTTCGGAAGATTTCACTTCATAATAAATTTTTGTTTGTAATGGAATATCTTTATCATGTAGAGAAACACTGCCAACTGTACCGTTTTTATCTGCTTTCACATCTTTGGAAGGATTACTACCTGGCACATGGTTAATCACTGTATTTGTTACCGTTTCCCCATCATTTGTCAGCTGAACAGCTGTATTTTCAAAATCGCCTTCTACATTTTTCACTACAAACGGCAAGACAAGTAAATATTTATACCCCATTGCTAAAACAACAGAGCCGTCTGCGTTGGTTTGCATCATTGCTGTAACGGTGTTTTGGTCTAAATGAAGGTCATAAGAAGCGGTCACGTCTTTGGCTTTTCCTGAATTAATTGCTGCAGCAACAGCTTTTAAGTCTTTTTCGTTTAGACTTGCGTCTGCTTGATAAACTTTCACTTTGGATAAATCAATCGTCACTTTTTCTGCATCAAAGGTATCTCGAATCCCTTGTTTTGTTACTGTTTTTGGATCTACTTTGGCAAGTTCTGTCGTATCCCCTGTCACAATGTATTGTAAAGAATCGCCACGTTTCACATTTAAATCATTGATATTTTTCTGACCATCAGTGACTTCTTTATTCGGAACAAGAACAGGAACCACATTGGCTTTGTATCGATTGAATTCAATCGTTGTTTTTTCTGGTTCTTTTGGATTCCCTTTCTTTTGGTATGGTCTAATTGATTTCGCATTTAAATTGGTACTAAAGGCAAACCATTGCGCACCAGATAGGTTGACTTTTCCTTTGGTTGTCATCCCGAAAGAGAAAGAAATACGTCCACCCTCTCTAGCTAGACCAACACCAGAACCATAGTACGCATTTTTATGACCTACAGCGTCCCAATCACTATTTTTTAGTCCTGAAGGACCAGTCCCATAATCAAGGTCTTCGGTTGAGTAGAATTTTCCATCCGCTTGTTTCTTTACGTAGGAACCATTAATATACTTGAACTCATTTTTTGAACCAAAGTCTGAAACAAATTCCGCATGTTCTACACTATAATTTGTTCCTAGACTAGAGTTTAATGACGATAACGCATAGGCAAAGGCATGGTCTTTCTCTGGTAAAACTTCTTTGCCATTAGCATCATATAATTTAATGGTTAAGCGAACTTTTACGTCCTTCCCATTGGCATTTTTAGTACCAACAAATGCTGTAATGATAGGATCATTTGAAAATACTGCATTTAAGGTGCCGCTTTGACTTGGTGCAGATTGAAGTTCATAAATGAACTCTGCTTTTGTGATTTTTCGGTTTAAATAACTAGCATTTAAGCCTGTGTACGTGACATTGACCGGTTTGTTTTTTTCTAAAAGAACCGCGTAGCCGCCTTTAGGTCCAAACTCAACAGCGGATACTTTTGAGCTTTGGAAGTTGCCTGTTGCTTTTCCATTCATATCTTTACTTAATTTTGTAAAAATATCTTTGGATTGTCCTTGGTTTACTTTGTTAAAATCGGAGGCTTTAATAAACTTGCCACCTGTAATCTTGTCTATTTTAGTATCCTTAGTCACAATGCTTGAATCAAAAACTAAGTCTTTGCTGATTGCTTCATTAACATAGCCTTTGTCATTCTTATGTTTGTTGTATTCAGCGACTTCTTTTTCATAACGCTCTTTTTCCGCTTTGTTTTTTGCCGCAATTTCTGCATTTTCTTTGGCAATTTTTTCATTTTTGGCTTTTAATTCAGCTGCTTGTTGCGCAATCTTTTTCGCTTGTTCTTTTTGTAGTTGGTCTACTTCTTTTTCTTTTGCAGCTAAATCTTTAGAAGAAACGTTGCCTAAGTCTTCTGCTGGTTTTTCAACAACGGTAATGTTTGGATCTTTTTTTGCTTCATCGACTGCTTTGTCAACGTCTGGTGTTTCAAATTCTTTAGGAATGGACGTTGATTTATTCGCTTCATTTTCAGCTGGTGCAACTTCTGTTGGCTGCCCTAGAGGTTCATTGGTTGTTTCAGGGCTGACTACTGGTTGTTCTTGTGCTGATTTTTCTGCTTCTGCTGTTGGTTGTTGGACGTTTGTGGTATCATTTAAGGTAGCTGAACTTTGTTCAGCAGCAATTCCTTTCGGCACTACTTCTTCTGCTGTGGTTGGTTGAGAAGTAGTGTCTTTTTGTACTGCCGATTCTTCTGATACTGCCGTTTTAGGTGTTTCCTTTCCTGACTGCAGGTCGGGATTATCGGGTTGCACCGTCGTTGTTCCTGGTTGCGTATCTAATTCCGCGGCTTGTACATTATCTGTAGCTAATCCTACGGTTCCTAACACACCTAGAAAAAGAATAGGGGCTACAACCCAGCGTTTCTTTGCCTTATACATTTTAAAACGTTTTTTTACTTCTGTCTGTTGATTCATGTATCATTCTCCTCGATTTTTTATTTTTTGTTTGTAAAAATAGTTAACGAAACACAAGGGGCTCGTTGCTTTTTCATCATTATTTCCATTCCTCCTCACAAAAAGAGAACCGAAAGTTCTTCGATTCTCTTAGCTTTTTTTTGCATTAAAAACAATGAACGTGCTATCATAATTGTGTAAAAAGTACAAATCACTTCTTTACAAATCTTATTCGTTTAGTCAGTCGGCGGAAAACGGCTGACTTTTTTGTTGCCTAAAATTTTATAGTCAGGTACTATTTAAGTGTCTCCATCCGAGACAATCCATTTATTTTTTGTTGACCAGCGGAAACTGGTTGGCTCCTAAATTTGGTAGATTCTTCTGCCTTTAATACGATCAGCCAACCATTTTGGTTGGCTATTTTTTTCATTATTCAATTTATTCTAATGTTTACAAAAAAGGAGCGATATATTACGCTCCTTTACTCCAATATGCTTTTAATTATTTTTCCGTCTTTTGTTCTTGAAACTGATCGCACCTGCTGCCATAAATAAGCCAATAATAGTCAACCAGATACTTTGTTGTTCACCTGTATGCGGTAGGGACTCTTGGGCTTTTGCTACTTGTTTCGTCTTACGAGATTCAAGACGAGTTAATGCTTGTGCTTTTGGTTGTTCTTTTTGTTCAGAAAAAGATAACTGTTGGAGACCAGGTGTTTTGTCTGCCGAAGTAGCACTTGCTACTAACGTTTGTTGTTGCTGTGCTTCTCGTTCAAGGCGTTGTTGCTCTTTTGCTACTTGCTCTTGCAACGCTTCTTGTCGGCGCTGTTCGGCTTGTTGTGCCTCTAAGTCTCTTAATATGCCTTGGTACTGCTGTAGCTCTAACTTCGCATTAGAAAGGTCTTCTTGTGCTTGTGCATAAGCAAGTGTAGCGACGGCTTGTTGTTCTTTGAGTTCCTCCAATGATTTCAAAGAATTTTCATAGGCTTCTTGTGCTCGGACCACTGCTGCTTCTGCATTGTTTAATTCGTTTAATGCTTTTTCGTATGTTGGTTGAGCATTTTCTAAACGAGACAATGAACGTGTACTTGTTTTAAGCGCAATTTGTTTTTGATTTAAGTTTTCTTTTGCTAAATCTAATACTTCCTTCAAGCTATTCAATGTGTTTTCTTCTGCTTTTTGGGCTTCTTGTTTTTCTTTCAGCACTTTAGCAGACGTTTGTTCAATCGCTTGTGCGTCTGCAACTTTTGTTTTCGCTTTTTCTAAAACAACAGCTCGATTCTGAATTAACTCATTGATTGTTGCCAATTGATCTTTTGTTTGTTGAAGGTTTGTTTCTGCCGCCGCAGTTTGTCGTACTTTTTCTTCATAGTTTGTCGTACTCTTAGTCGCAACTGCTTGAAGATTAGCCAATGTCGCTTTATGAACAGATAGTTCTTTTTCTGCTGTTGCTTGTGTTGTTTTGGCTGTATTTAAGGCTTGCTGACTTGCACTTCTTGCTTGTTGTGCGTCTGATTCTGCTTGTTGTGCAGTAGCTAATTTTTCTTGATTGGTTGCTACTTCTTTTTGAAGGGTTTCTTTACTCTTAAAGACTGGAGCAGTGCCTTCTTCATAGGTATTTGCTTCAACTAATTTTGATTGATTATAGCTAATGATATGGATTTTTGCCGAAATATCATTTAAATCTCCTGAAATAGAAACTGCCATGTTTGTTGTGTCCCCTTTTAGCAATGAATCTATATGAGAATACGCTGAACTTTCATCGTCAAAGAGCATATCAGCAATTGTTTTTCGAGCAGCTTTTTCAAACTCTAGTTGAGAAATAGTGCCATTAATCGTTTCAAAATAGCCCATACTTAGATTTTCATAAAAGTTTTGCCCTGGATACTCTTTAAAACCATTTTCTTTTGCTGCACGATTAATCGCATTTACGTCATGATCAAACTCTTTGGGATTATCATATTTTGCTACATCCCAAGCAAATTTCATAGCTTGGTTAGAAATCTTCAACTTTTGTAACCCAAGCTTTTCGCGAACATCATTGATAAGTCCTACAACGTAATCGCTCATTTGTTGCTTTTGTTTTTCGGTAGGATTTTTGACATTGATCATTTCCGTTGCTTTTGCCGCATCTGCTTGATTTTCAGGAAAAACTTTATTTAATGCTAATGCTTCTTTTTCCATTGCTTGCTTTTCTTGTTCAGATAATTTTTTGTAATAATCAGGTGTGAAATTGGCAGGCAAGTTAATCCCTTTATGTCCTTTTAGCTCTTCTTTTGAGCTATCTAAAGTATTCTGAGCTTGCTTTGTTGCTGCTTGCTTGTCTTTCAAAGCATTCTCTTTCGCAGTTAAGTCTGCCTGTTTCGCAGCTGTATCTGCTTTTGCGTCTGCTACTTTCTCTTGACTAGTTGTCACAACAGTTTGTTGGTCTGCGACTGCTTGATCGTCCTTCGTTTTTTGATCTTTAGCTTTGGCTTCTTCTTTCTGTTTGTTAGCCAGTTCAGCTTCTTTTGCTGCTTGTTCTTTTTCTGCCTTTGCTTTTTCCGCTTCCGCATTTTTCGCTAATTCTTCAAGCTTGGCTTGTTCTTGTTTCGCAGCTGTTACTGCTTGTTGATCTTTATCATTTTGCACTTTAGCAGCATTCGTTTCTTTCGCTTTTTCTTCGACAACTGCTTGTTGTTGGTTAACGTCTGTTTGAGCTTGATCTACTACTTTTTGTTGGTCGTCAACAGCTTGTGTATCCGTAGCCACTTGGTTTTTGGCTTTTTCAATGGCTGAAGGTGTTGCTTCATCCACAACTTTTTTAGCTTCGTCTACAACCGCTTGTTGGTCAGTCACTGCTTGTTGACTTTTTCCCAATGACTCTTTATTTTGGTCAACCACTGCATGTTGGTCTTTAACAGCTTGATCAATGGTATCTTTTTCTTTCTTCGCAGTATCAGCGACTTGTTGTTTTTGATCAACAATTGCTTGTTTCTCTGTTACTTGTTGCTGTTTTTCAGTAATGGCTTGCTCCGTTGTTTCTGTAGCTTTCACTGTCGGTTGTTCTGTAGAACTGTTTTCAGGTGTTTTTGGTTGCGCTTGTTCTGCTGCCTGTACTTCATTTCCCCCAATACCTGCTACCCCTGTTGCGACTAAGATACTTAAACCTGTACTTGCGATCTTTTTCATTTTTCTGCCTCATTTCCTATTTTTTTTATTGTAAATGGGATACCCATTATCTTCACGCCACTGTTTTAATACTTTTTCTGTTACATGAAATCGTTGAGCAATTTGTTTAAATTGCAAGCCACTTCTCTGATAGCTCTCAAAAGCTTCTTTAGTAATTTGTTTGTAATACTGTCTTACATCCGCAGTTTCTATTTTTTCTGCGAGCTCCTGAACACGTTGAAAACGCTCGGTGTGTTCTTTTCTATGCCAATCAGGGTCTTCATTCATTAATCGTAACATTTCTTTACGCCATATTTTCTGTTCTCTTTTTGTCATACTCCTCTCACCCCTCGTAAATCATCATAGCAAAAGATACCTAACGTGAAAAATAATACCCTGTTCTTTTGTGAAATATGTTTCATAAGGAAACACCTATTGTTTACTGGTTTCAAAAATCAAGTCTTTTCACAGGGTTTTTAGCAACCGTTACCCTAAACTCTAGGTGAGTCGGATATTGCTCGCTACCAATAATTGGTAGGTCGTGGCAATCTCACCATGTACCGTAGCACACCAACTTCACAATCATTGTGTGGGTCTTCGTTCATACTGGACATTTTAGCTTTTATCCTAGCGTTTAACGACACCCTGCTGGCTTCTGTATCCTTGCCCCTTCATAGCTACGCTGATAAGCAAGGCAGCGGACTTCTCGCTGACTATTCAGTTGTAAAAAAGAAAGAGTTCTTCTTCTCGTTATCAGAAGATAGAATGTTTCTTTTTTGTTTGGCAACTTTGCTGGAAACCAGCAAACAATAGGTGTTTCCTGAATATTTTTGTTATGCTTCTTCTTCGTCTAAATAATCCCAAATAGTAGTGAGTAACTGGTCAAATCGCTCGACAATGAATACGTCCACATCATTTTCTAGTAACCAATCCACTGTTATTTCCCAACTCGCACCTTTTTGCGCAGCTCGATACAGATGACCTTGGAAGTCTTGCGGAATGACTAATTTTTTCTTGTCCGAGCAGGCAGCAACAAGAGCTGTAAAAATTGTTTCATCCATTCCACAATTTTGTTCATAGGAAAATACTCGTATCACGTCTCCGTGATTTAGTTCTTCTGCATAGGTAATCCGTTTCTTTTCCATAACGTCCTCCTGTTTTCCATGATCTTTAATTGGTATTTTTTTGCAATATTTTATCCTTTATGTTAGATTAATAATTATCCAAGTTTCTTTTATTGGGTGTTCACAATATATTAGTCAGCTAGCGGAAACTAGTTGGCTTCTTTTTTTGTTATCTTCTTTAGAAGAAATAACTGTCAACGCTGTGGAGCCTTTCCTTCTCTCAACGATTTTGTTGCCAGTATTGTTGTAACAAGTCTCTATCTGACTGAGTAAATTTCGGTTTACAGTCATATAAGGCATTTCTTTGTATTTTTTCCATATCAACTGTCCTTTTTCTTGAATTTGTACAGCTAAATAAAATTTATTTTTTTCTAGCAAATAACAATTTCCTGTTTTGGTGTGGATCCGGTATACATATTTATAAATGTATGCAATCGTAACTTTCTTATTCATTTTTTCGCCTCCTTTCAACACAATGTATAAAACACTAAATTATTCTACAAGACCTACTCATTAAATATACCGATGACTTGCTACCGGATTTTTAAATTATTTTTAACAAGTTAACAGACAAAAAAAGCGGGGAACGCATACATGAACTGTACACGTTCCCCGCAAATTCCAACATTCATTCCACCATACATAACAAATTGTTCACCTAGACCAATAAAGGAACTTAAAAAAGTCTAGAATTTTTATCAAAAAATTGTTATACTGTATGTTGTAACTTATGTTGCAACAAACGAGAACCGATTATAGTTCATGGTGTCTCATGAATTATTTAACTGTCCTCTGGGATTCCCGTCCCATGGCAGTCGGTTCTTAATTTATTGTTTGTCTGTTAACTTCTTATCATAAGAAAAATTGATTTGATTTAAGATTTTTGTAGTTGCTTAATAGTTATTATCAGCTCAAACACTTTAGACCCATTATCTAAGGTGTTTTCCATTTTTTATATTAAATGCGCTTCCTTATGATAAAACCATAGCATATTGTTAAAAGTCTAGCAAGAAAAAATATATTATATAACAATAATTGTTAACTATCGCCCACATAAGTTATCTGCTTAAAATGACATAAAAAAAATTACAGAGCCACTTACAAAAATGTTATGCTACTAAAGTAAAAATACTTAAACCTATTGGTGTCAACCACTTTAAAATTAAAATTAACTCTTTTTTCAAGTGGATTTCCCCCTCTCAATAATTCTTATAAAACAAGTATACCACAAGATTTTATTCAATAAAACACAATGTATAAAAAACACGCATCATTTTGTTAAAAATCTTAATTTACATAGAAAATTATCAAATAAGCAACAAAACTGCGTTTTTTTTACACATATGAGTATTGGAGGTTTTTTTATGTTTATAAACGATTTTTTAAAGCATACACGTACTACTCTAAATTTATCTCAAACAACTTTTTACGAAGATGTTTTATCAAGAAGTACTGCAGATAAATTTGAAAAAAATAAAACTTCAATTAAACTTTCTTGCATTCCTATTCTAGCTGATCGTCTCGACTTAACTTGCGAGGAGCTTTTATTCTATTCCTCTGATACATTATACACTGATTTTGATAAAATAAGAGATTCCTTTCTAAAAAAGTATGCCAGTCTTCAATCGCTAGAAGAAAAATCTGAAATAAATGAAGTCATAGAAGACATTATTGCCATATATATGCAGTGTATTGAACCTAAATACTACTCTTTAAAATATTTTAATTTGTATTTGCTTATTAAAATTTCTTGTTCAGAATTTACAGATAAAATTTTAGAAGTAGACAAAGCAGATCTCTTGGACTTAAAAAAAATATATAAAACGCGAAAACTTTATACTTCTTCCGATTATAAAGTATTAGCTAATCTTATAACGCTACCTTTATTTACTGTCAATGATTTGAACTTTATGATTGATGTACTATATCCTTTAGAAAATAATGTTCCCGAAGAAATACTTTACCCTGCTTACCTTGCTTTAACAAACTTAACAACTAAACATATAAAAAGTAAAGACTACAATAAAGCTAAGTTAGCTATTGATAATTTTGAAGAACAATTAAAAGTTAATCCATCATACAAATTCAAACTCATTTGTTTACACGACAGGGCTTTGCTTGATTTTCTTACAGATAAAATTAATAATTCTAGTAAATTAACTGAAGCTTTACAAATCATTGACATAATTAGTACATGTGAACCCCAAACATCTACCATTGCGGATAGAATGAAGGAAGCTCTGGTATCTATTATAGAAAAAGAAGATAACAGTAAGGATATTATTGCTGAGATAGCTAACACAAAAAATTCAATTGATTACCTACAAACAATTCCACCCAACATAGTTAAAACATGAAGGCGAATAATTAAATTCGCCTTTTTTTATTTCCAATTCAAATATTTAAAGTCATATTTAGGTCCAACACTATTGCTAGTAATCCCAATAACGTTTTGGTTTCTTAACCGCGCATTATTAAGTTGTAATAAAGGTATAACCCCTAGGTCACTATTTATAGTTTCCTCTGCCTTACTTAGCAACTTCCATCTTTTATTTTTATCTGTCTCTTTTAAAGACTCATTTAAAAAGTCTTCATATTTATCTGAAGAGTAATTCCCATGATTATTCGGACTATTCTTCCTAAAATTACTTAATATACTAAAAGGATCCGGATAATCTGCAGCGACCCCACTAATACTTAGATCAAACTCTTTCTTTGAAAGTCGATCAAACTGAACAGTCGCTGGTACTGGAACAATATTAACTTTTATTCCTTCTAAGCGATTTAACTGACCTTGAATGAATTCACTTGCTTTCACGCCCAAGTCTTGATCATTTGTTAAAATATCAAAAGTAAAATTATTTTGCTTTAATTCATTTTTAGCAATTTCCAGTTCTTTTTTTGCTCTATCTAAATCATAATTACCAGCAGTAACTTCTTTAGATACTTTTAAGTTATCTGTTAAAATGCTCGTTAGAGGTACAGAACCGTTTGCAATTACATTATGAACTAAATTTTTACGATCAATTGCATTACTTAGTGCTCTTCTTAAATGAATATTATTTAATTTAGAATTTCCATGATTTACTTCTAAGAGTAATGCGGAATCTGACACTTCTGAAACAAAACTGTCGTTTTTGATATTTTGTTTTGCATACTCTCCAGACAAAGGAACGTCATCAAGCTTTTCAGCTTCAAATAGACTTACCCCTGTCCCTACATCCTTAATAACATTCATATCTATCTCATTCATTCGTATAGATTTACTATCCCAATATTTAGTATTCTTTTTCAGTTTCCATTTCTCACTAATACCTGTATTCTTTAATGAATTTAGGATATAGGGTCCATTATAAATCACACTATCAGAGTTCGTACCATATCTATCTCCTTCTTTTTCAACAACTTCCTGTTTTTGAGGAAAAAATGCTGTATTAATTAGCATAGAAGTGAAATATGGGATTGGCGTACTCAAATTAATAACCAAAGTATTCTTATCCTTAGCATAAACTCCCAACTTATCTGGTTTCATAGTTCCTGAGATTATTTCTTTACCATTTTTAATAGATTCAAAAAAACCAATATTTGGTGAATCTTGATTACTTAACGTTCTTTTCCACGAATAAACATAGTCATCTGCAACAACAGGCGTACCATTACTCCACATTGCATCCTTTCTCAATCGAATAACGTACTTAAGTCCATCCTTAGAGATTTCTGGAAGGCCATTAGCTCCTCCAGGTACAATTTCACCTTTAGCATTAAGTTTATATAATCCTTCCATTACGTTATTTAAAACAAGTTGGCTTGTAGGGTCGATAGCTAACTTCGGATCTAAGCTTTGTACTGTAGTAGAAACAGCAAAAGTATAAGCTTTGGTTTCTTTTGCTGTTTCTTGAGACTTTTCCCCACAACCAGTAATAATTATTCCTAACATAAGAATTGTTAAATTCTTTCCCCAAGTTCTTTTCAAAAAACCACCCCTATTCAATTTCTTATCTGATTGTTCTAGCAACACTTAGCTTAATTATACTGTAAAAAAAACAAAAATATACAAAATTAGGATAATAACTAACAAAGACGAAAACAAGTATAAAAGAAATATAATGTATAGGCACTTGACATGTTTTATTTTATCCTGTATTCCACAAATTTAATTGCTTATAATGATCTACTCTTTGCCTGTATTTATCCGGTTCTCTAAAGATTCTTACTAACATATCGGCTTCTTTAAAAAATGTCTTAATGCCCTGTTTGTACGCAGATTTTACCTGTTGCTTCACTTGAATGACCGTACGAATTAACGCTTTACGAGTGGCAACTACTAGTCCCCCATTCCGTCCAGCTTTTATTTGTACAAATAATTTACCTTCGGCCATCAATTCTTTTAATGCACGGTCAAGAGAACGTTTAGGAATTGATTGTCCGTTGAAAGTAATCGCTGCTTGCAAATCTGTTTTCTTCAGTCTGACTTCAGGTCTGTATCTATAACATTGGGTTTCAAGGTAAGCTAAAATATCTTCTTTCCATTCGGAAAGGTGAGATTTCTTTCTTTTATGACGTTCCTTCTTAAATTTGTACCAAGTATTTCTTTGTTGTGTAAACATTTTTTCCTCAGACAGCGATTCTAAGCCCCAATTTGACACTAACTCCTGTACATAAGTCTTACTTGCACCTCTATACTTCCCAGAGTAAGCACTTTTTACAATTCTTACTCGTTCTCTATCTTTTAGAGGACGTTCTAAAGAACTGTTAAAAAGATCCATCTCATTTAGACAGTCTTCTAAGTCAACTCCTGATGCATAATTGGCCAAAGATAAAGTGAAAATCACATTATTCCGGCCCATAATCCCTTTAGTGCCTACAATTTTTGGATTACTAATTAATTGTCGATACCACATTTCGTTCACTTGTTTATATTTATTTTTAACAAGTGAAAGTAGCGGTTTTTTATATGTTTTCGCTGGCTCATATTTCATTGACCATTGGATTAATTGCTGTATATCATGTGTTAAAGCTGGATAATAATAGACAATGTTGTCAGTTCTAGGGATACGTGCTATCCCAAAATGATTGCAACCTAAATCGACTGAAGGCAATTCTTCAGCAAATGCTTTTCTTAAGTTCTCAGATACTCGTTTGGCCACTTCGATTGACTGATAATTATTTTTGGACGAAATATACCAGGCATTTTCAAGAATAAAGTATGCTTGGAAGCCCCCTGGTGTTTCCAAAATAAGGGTTGGCATTAATTCCAGATCGATTGCTGCATCGAGAATCATTTGAGAATCTAATTTTTCGCCTGTTAAGCGATCAAAATCGATTACAAAAGTATTGATTTGTTGCAAGTTGCGTTCGTTGTGCCCTTTTACAATTATTCTTTTTTCATCTGCATATGCACCATAGCTGTAAACGTTAGGTGTCCAATGAGTAAATTTATCTTCATTTTCAGCTAAGCCTTCTTGAGAAGTAAGAACGATTCCACGAGATTCCGTCATTAACTTCTTGGATCTAAACCCAAAAATAGCACCTTTTTTTCCTTCAGCTTTATAGCCGATTGGTTTAATTTTGCTGTTTAAACACTTGTATTCACGAATACCACTTTTTAAAATAACTGAAATCACGTCAGAAACTTTCATCTTCTCACCACCCATTCTATATTTAAAAAAAGGAGAACTGCAGGCATTCTACAGCTCTCCTTTAAACCTTATTTGCAGCTAAAATATAGCTCAAAATCTTGATTTTTAAGGTCCCAAATGATATAATTAAAAAGACTAAGAGAGCTGCAACTCTCTGTAATCTAAAACTATAATGGGACGAAAGAGAATCATGAAATGCTGTGTACATTTTGATTCTGTAATTTAGTTGATCGGCAAATCACCTAAGTTACCGTCTCTATTTTTTTGTCTATAATTCAATTAGTAAATGTATCTTTTTTCTATTCATTCAAATTCTTCTTTAGAATACATGTCACTACAACTTTTGTAAAGTAAAAATTTTCTCTCAAATAATCATTCTTAATTTATCTTTGTATCCTTTTATCTTTGTATCCTTTTATCTTTGTATCCTTTTATCTTTGTATCCTTTAATTTTATTGTTGTATCTTTTTATCTTTGTATCCTTTTATCTTTGTATCTTTGTATCCTTGTTTAGAAGTCTATTTAATAACTTTTCATATAAAATGCTATCTGATTAAATAAGTATGTTTTAAGATAATTAGAAAAAAGATACATTTATCTATTTACAATTAATTCTATTTGTATT
>OAUY01000200.1_pt1 | contig 34009 bp, 25 predicted proteins | sample 1476321 | NCBI WGS metagenome assembly OAUY01 (sample SAMEA2580067, study PRJEB22360) | human gut metagenome | biome: human gut; feature: human-associated habitat; material: faeces | place: Denmark | collected 2008/2010
CTTGAAGAACTACGATAAAAATACTCTTTTGTGAAAGGTGCATATAGAAAAATGCAAGGTTCCGGTTTTGGAGGATGAGAATTATAATGTGGCAGGAAACACCTTAAATTTCCGCTTTTGGACAATCCGTGCACATGAATTGGATGAATATGTCTCTTTCTCATAGAGGGGACCTCTATTTTTGCGATATTGAAAAATAATACCTATGAGAACACAACGATTCATCACAATCGTGTGCCTGTTGCTTTGGACAGTCGCACACTTGCACGCGTATGAAAAACGCGACTTGTTGCAAAAAGAGGTCGATTTTGAGAAAGTCAAATCCGCGTTGATAATGGAGCAGAAGTGGGTGCCGTATCCTGATTATTCTGACCGGGCCGGTTGGGATAAACTCCTCGGTGATTATAAAGAAAAGTATATCCGGAAAGGAGAAAGTTATCTGGATTATGAGTGGAAGGTTGTGAAAGCGACCGATTATCTGGAGTTCGGACGAAGTGGTGACCGGGCGATTATGGAGAGTCCGTTCGGTAAAAACAATTCCGCACTCGGAAGTCTGTTCATGGCAGAGATGGCTGAAGGGAAGGGACGCTTTGTCGATCAGATTATCAATGGTGTTTTTGCAAGTTGTGAAATGACGAGCTGGGCATTGTCGGCCCATTTGGGATTACAGAAGGTCGGAGGATGCTTTCCGAGCTATGAAGAACATGTGATTGATTTGGGTTCAGGAAATCTTGCTTCCCAGTTGTCTTGGATTTATTATTACCTGAAACCTTCGTTCGATAAGGTAAATCCTTTGATTTCAAAAAGGCTGCGGCATGAATTACAGGTCCGCATCCTCGATACCTATATGAATGAAGATCATTTCTGGTGGATGGCGTTCAACCTGAAGCCTGGCGGATTGGTGAATAACTGGAATCCGTGGTGTAACTTCAATGTGCTGCAATGTTTCTTCCTGCTTGAGAATGACCGGGATAAATTGGCAAAAGCGGTTTACCGGACGATGACTTCCGTGGATCATTTCATCAATTATACGCATGGAGACGGAGGTTGCGAGGAAGGCCCTTCTTATTGGGGACATGCTGCTGGAAAGATGTACGATTATCTGCAGATGCTTTCTGACGGGACAGGTGGTAAAGTCTCCGTATTCGATCAGCCTATCATTAAGAATATGGGTGAATATATTGCCCGCTCTTATGTGGGGAACGGCTGGGTGGTCAACTTTGCCGATGCTTCTGCCAAAGGAGGAGGGGATGCCGATCTCATTTTCAGGTATGGGAAAGCAGTCGAAAGCCCTCTTATGATGAACTATGCTGCTTATCTCAAGAGTCTTTCTGATAAGGACGGTATTCCTTCCGGTGACCCTTTCCGTCTGTTCCAAACCTTGCTCTCCCGTGAAGAACTGGAAGGAATGAGTGCAGATTATCAGGCTCCCGGCTATTCCTGGTATCCGGAAACCGAATTTTGCTATATGACCAACAAGAATGGCTTTTTTGTGGCAACGAAAGGAGGCTATAATAATGAAAGCCATAATCATAACGATGCAGGGACCTTCTCCCTTTACTTGAATACGACGCCTATTTTTATCGATGCCGGAGTCGGGACCTATACCCGTCAGACCTTCAGTTCCGAACGCTATTCAATCTGGACAATGCAGAGTAATTATCACAACCTGCCTATGGTGAACGGTGTGCCACAGCAGTTCGGTTCGGAATTTAGGGCTACGGATGTGCACTTTGATTCGAGACGTATGTATTTCTCTGCAAATATTGCGACAGCTTATCCGGCAGAGGCAAATGTAAAAAAATGGGTCCGTTCGTACCAGTTGGGAAAGAACTCCCTGAAAATAGAAGATTCGTTCTCTTTGGACAAGGCGGATAAACCGAATCAAGTCAATTTCCTCACTTGGGGGAAGGTGGATGTGTCGGTTCCGGGAGTAGTCACGGTTGAAGTGAATGGCGAGAAAGTCCGGATGACGTATAATAAGAGCGCCTTTACCCCGAATGTCGAAACGATCCGCCTGGACGATCCTCGCTTGTCGAATGTTTGGGGCGAACAGGTCTGCCGGATATCGTTGAACGCCAATAAGCAGCTGCTTTCCGGCTCCTATACTTATACAATAACAACAATAAAATAATTGGTACATGATGAAAAATTTGATTGCATTTGCTTTTTCGGCATTTCTGCTATCTTGTGCAGGTGCCCCTAAAACAGAGGAAAAAAGTTTTATTGACGAGAATATCGATTTTGCCCGTGCACAAATAGGGAATGAGATCGGTGTGATCGAAGCGAGTGGGAAATGCTTGAATCCGGTGACGCTTAAGACAGACAGTTCTGTCTATTATTGTGGTTATGCGGATTGGCGGAGCGGCTTTTTCCCCGGATCTGTCTAGTATTTGTATGAACTGACGGGCGACAGCACGTTGCTGCCGTTGGCCGCCAAATATACGGATGCCATAGAGGAAGCCAAAAACCTGACTTGGCATCATGATATCGGATTTATTGTAAATTGCAGTTTCGGGAATGGCTTGAGACTGGCAGGGACGCCTTCTTATAAAGATGTGATGGTGCAGGCTGCCAAGTCGTTGTCTACCCGCTTCCGTCCGGCTGCCGGGATTATCCAGTCGTGGGATGTGGAACGCGGATGGCAGTCTGAACGGGGTTGGGAATGTCCGGTTATCATTGACAACATGATGAATCTGGAACTGATGTTCGAAGCGACGCGTCTGTCCGGCGACTCTTCTTTCTATAAGATTGCGGTGTCGCATGCCGATCGTACCATGGAGGAACATTTTCGCCCGGATGGAAGTTGTTACCATGTGATTGATTACAGTATCAAGGATGGTAAAGTGCGCCATCGCCAGACGGCACAAGGATATGCCGACGAATCTATCTGGAGTCGCGGGCAGGCATGGGCTATCTACGGTTATGCGGTATGCTATCGTGAAACCAAGGACCGTAAATATCTGGATCAGGCCTTGAAAACTTTCAATATGATGAAGAACCTGGAGAATATGCCGGAAGATCTGATTCCTTACTGGGATATGTCGGCTCCGAATATCCCGAACGAACCACGCGATGTATCGACGGCTTCCTGTATCGCTTCCGCGCTTTATGAGATCAGTACGATGGATGTTCCGGATGCAGCCGGCTATAAAATGTATGCCGACAGTATCATGGTTTCACTTTCTTCTCCGGCCTATCGGGCTGCATTGGGCACGAATGGAAACTTCCTGCTGATGCATTCTGTTGGCAGCATTCCTCACAATTCGGAAATAGACGTTCCATTGAACTATGCCGATTACTATTATCTGGAAGCATTAAAACGTAAACGGGATATCGAGAAAGGTCTTTAATTAATGAGTATGCATTATGCTTAAATATCTATTTCCCTTATCATTTTTCTTTTTTATATAATATTCATAACTTTGCTTATCCGCGCGTATCGGGACCGGCAAGGAGAGTTTCCGTTCGATAAACCCTATTATTTGCTGATCGATATGTTGTTGGGTGGAGCTTGTATTGGCGAAGTCGATTCTCTGGCTTTTCCGGTGGAGATGAAAGTGGGGCGGGTACGATATTATAGGAAGGATTGATATATTTAATTTAAGATAGCATGAAAACAGGAAAGTTGATTTTAGCATTGGTATTTCTGATGTTGTTTGCCGATGCTTCGATGGCTGCCAAGTGGAAAGCCAAACATGTAGTTTTGATCGGTCTGGACGGCTGGGGCGCTTATAGTGTGAACAAGGCCGAAATGCCGAATGTGAAGAAGTTGATGGAAGAAGGATCTTATACGTTGAAAAAACGCTCTGTACTTCCGTCTTCCAGTGCCGTAAACTGGGCTTCCATGTATATGGGGGCGGGACCGGAACTTCATGGTTACACGGAATGGGGATCGCAAACTCCGGAACTGCCTTCCCGTGTAGTGAATAAGCACGGTATTTTCCCGACTGTGTTCAGCTTGCTTCGCGAGTCTGATCCGAAAGCTGAAATCGGCTGTATCTGTGAATGGGCGGGAATCCGTTACGTTGTCGATACGTTAGCTTTGAGTTATGATAAAAATATTACGGAAAAGCCGCAGAATTCGGCCACTGCCAAATGTGCGGTTGAATATATCAAGCGTGCACGTCCGGCATTGGTCAATATCGTTTTCGACGAACCCGATCATGTCGGTCATGCTGAAGGTCATGACACACCTGCCTACTATGAAAAGCTGAAAGAGCTCGACGGCTATATCGGCCAAATCATTCAGGCGGTTAAGGATGCAGGTATGTTGGATGAGACTATCTTTATCGTCACAGCCGATCATGGTGGTATCAAGAAAGGGCATGGCGGCAAGACCATGGAAGAAATGGAGACTGCCTTTATTATTGCCGGCAAGGGAATCAAGAAAGGATATGAATTCCAGGAAAGCATGATGCAGTTCGACTGTGCTTCGACAATCGCTTATATCTTCGGGTTGAAACAGCCGCAGGTTTGGATCGGACGTCCGATGATCCAGGTGTTTAAATGACCGTTTTCTTTCTGTATTCAGCCGGGGTAATTTCAAACTGGGCTTTGAAACAGCGGGTGAAATAACGCGGAGAACCGAAGCCCAGCCGGTCGGAGATGTCGGCGATCTGTAGATCGGGGTTTTCCGTCAACATGGTTGCGGCCCGCTTCAGTTTGCAGTTGAGGACAAAGTCATTTGGTGTCATACCTGTCAGTGCCTTGAATTTGGCATACAATGAACTTCGACTGAGTCCCAACTCGCGGGCCATCATATTCATGTCGAAGTCGATATTATCAAGATTCTTTTCAATGATCGAGTTGACCGTATCCAAGAACTTTTGGTCTATCGGGTTGCTTGCCAGCGATTGTGCATCGAAATCTTTCTGCTGGCTGAATTTCTTTTGCAAGATAATACGATTACGGACCAGGTTATTGCAACGCGCCAGTAATACCTTTGCATTGAATGGTTTGTTTATATAGTCGTCGGCGCCTCGTTGTAAGCCTTCGATATTTTGCTCGGCGGAAGTGAGTGCCGTAAGCAGTACGACCGGGATGTGGCATACATCAAAATCATTTTTGATCTTCAAGCACATCTCTGTTCCGGACATTTCCGGCATCATGACATCGCTAACGATGATGTCCGGTCGTTCTGCGCGTGCCTTTTCCAATCCTTCTTTACCGTTTCGTGCCAGTAGGACGCGGTAGGTCGGTGAGAACAGGGAGTTGAGTATCTGGAGTAACTCTTCGTTGTCTTCGACCAGTAGGATCGTATGAGGGGAATCGTCTCCTTCGATCAATAGCTCTTTTTGTTCCGTATCGGAAAACTCTTCCATGTGATCGGAAAAGGCGACCGTGTCGGGAATCAGGCTTTCCGTTTGCTTTTCTTGCTGCTTTTGTGCCAGTTCTTTCTCGGTAAAAAGCGTGCAGCCTTTCTGGAGATGGACAATGAAAATACTTCCGTAGCCCGGTGTACTTTCCACTTGTATCGTTCCGTGGTGCAACTCGATTATGCTTTTGGTCAATGAAAGTCCGATCCCCGTGCTGGGAGTCTTGGTGATATTCGAGATACCGTTTTCAGCCTGATAGAATCGGTCGAATATTTTGTCTATATCTTCTTTGCTGATACCGATACCGTTGTCGATAACTTTAATGGTAACTTCATTTTCTTTGTTTTCCAAAATCATTTCAATGGCTGCATTCGGTTTGGTGTACTTGAAAGCATTGGATAGCAGGTTATAGAAGACTTTTTGCATTTGCTTCGGGTCGAAATAACACAAAACATTCTCTTGCGGAGCCGTGAAATTGTATGTGATGGAACGGCTGGACGCATATTCATAAAAAGACAGGTAAATCTCTTTCAGGAACGGGACGATGTCTTGCTCGTATACTTTCAGCTTCATATGTCCCTGTTCCAGTTTACGGAAATCCAATAACTCACTGATCAAGTTCCGCATATGATAAGTGTTTTTATATACTTTCAGCAGTTTGTTGTATACGGAAGGTGACAATGAACTGCTTTGTAATAAGAGTTCTATCTGGGAGATAATCAGCGTCAACGGTGTCCTGAACTCATGCGAGATGTTGGAGAAGAACTGTAGTTTTGCCTGATTCAACTCTTCGATCGCTTCTTTTTCCTTCCGTTCCATTTCCAGTGAAGTTTGCAACATGTATTGTGATTTCTTGAAACGGTAAATGCTGTACAGTATACTAATGATCAAGATGAAGTAGAGGAAATAAGCTAAGTTGGATGCATACCAGGGGGAATGGATATGAATGTCCATCTTGATGGTACGCGGTTGTTCCTGATTCGGGTCGTATTGTATTTCCCGGACGATGAGCGTGTACTTTCCGGGGTTCAAGTTCGTATAGAAAATATTGTTGTCTTTGCTGGGTATCCATTTCTTGTCGAAACCTTCCAACATGTATTCGTAAGACGCCTTTTTCAGCGTATTGACATAGTTGTTCGATGTAAAAGTGAAAATCAGATTATTTTGATTATAGGCCAGCTCTATTTCTCGAGTGAAAGGTAGGGCGGTGGCCAGCACCTTGTTGTGGTCGCCGGGAGAAACTTGTTCGTTGTTAATGAACAGGTCGGAAAAATATAGTTGGTAGTCTTTGGCGGAGTTGAACAACTGCTGTTCAAAGAATGTCGCCATGCCATTGCTGCTGCCGACGAATATTTCTCCGTTTTTGCAGACCAGGATTCCGCAACCGATGTTTATGCCTGTCAGAGGCAGGGCCGTCCCCAGTTCCACGACCTTGAACAGGTTTTGATCCGGATCGAAAAAGGTAATTCCTTTGTCGCCTGTTATCACTAATTGGTCCAGGGTCGACAAGGTGAGTTCATAGCAGTAGTCACTGGCGATGAAGCTATTTTCGGTTGTATATCCGATAAACCGTTTGTTCTTCTCGTCATAGTGGAACAGGCCGGAACCACGGGTTCCGAGGAAGATCCGTCCCTCTTTGTCTTCGATTATTTGAGATATGGGAAATGTTCCCAATCCGTTTTCACCAGAACGGTATTGTACCTTGTCTTCTTCATTTTCGAGGTTGATCTTCCAGACACCTTTGCCGTAGGCCAGCCAAATGTACCCTTTCGAGTCAATTAGGAAGCAGGTGTTCCCGTAATACTTACCGCTTTTGAACAATGGAGATACTTTTTCTGTATATAGATTCATTTTGAAGATTCCTTTCGGTCCGGTACAAATCAATTCGTCATTGTAGATTCTCATCTGGTTGATGCGGTCGCCTGCTATTACGGCATAAGACGGATCTTCGAAATAGGGATTTTTGAACCGTTTGTTTTTGATGTCGTAGATGGATAGTCCCCCGGTATGTGTTCCAATATACAGTTTGTTGCGTTCAGGGCTGTAGGCTATTGCCTTCAGGTTGTTATGAGCAATGGAGTTACGATTCTCATCGGCCATGAAGTAGGTGAATTTCTTCGTTTTCCGGTCGAAAAAGTTCAACCCACCTCCTTCGGTACAGATCCAGATATTATTGTCTTTATCTTCCACCATATTACCGACGAAAGGATAATTCAGGCAATCGTTCCGGCTGTTGTTAGCTGCATAAACCGTGAAAATATCTGTCTCCGGGTTGAAATAATTGACACCGCCGTAATAGGTCCCCAACCAGATCGTGCCTTGTCTGTCTTTGTAAACGGGGAATACGGATGAATGGGTCATGCTGCCGGGCAGAGGGTTGCGGGCATAAACTTCGAACTGATTGCTGGTCGGATTATATTTGTTTAGCCCGGTGAAAGTGCCGAACCAGATGTTCCCGAAGTTGTCTTCCACGAAATCCCGGACCTGGTTGCTCGATATGTTGTTGGGGTTGGAAGGATCGTAGCGGTAACGGGTGAAATTGCCGTGCACGTCCCTTTTGTACATGCCATTCATGCGAATGGATATCCAAAGATTATATTTGGAGTCTTCATATAGGTCGTAAATGTCTTCTCCCATGATCATACAGGTCAGGGATTTGTCGTCATTCATCCTGAAGAGTCCGTCTGTAGTGCCGATCCAGTACCGGCCGCCGGAATCTTCCAACAAACAGGTCGCACGCTGGTTCCGGTTTTCCAGCCTCGTGACGAAATCGAAATCGTTTTTATCCGGATTCCAGGTGAGTATGGAGTCAGCTATTCCTACCCATATTGTTCCTTTGATAGAAGCGACGGTATATACGTTTGATTTCCGTAGGCATGAGAATTTCTGTGTCTGGATGTCATAGCGGATCAAGGATTGATCGGAGTCGAAGAAAACATTTCCATCTTTGTCGCCGGCAATGAAGTGCGTCTGGTTACCTATCGGATTGGCGTTTTGGCGATGAAATTCGGATGGTTTGTATACTTTGGTCTGTACGCCGTCGTATATGCTGATTCCCTCTTCCGTCCCGAACCACATTCTACCCAAATTATCCTGGTAGATGGCCATGACGGAAAGTTGTGACAGGCCTTCCTGCATGCCTATATGCTTGAAATATATCGGGTATGTGCCGGAACAAAATCCTATAAGCAGTATGAGTGATATGATGATTCTTCTCATAGTATTATAGTATATAACATTAGCAGTTCTGTTGTTTAAGGGGCTAAGGTAAAAAATTTTTCTAAAAGCATTATCTTTGCAGGCATGAAAAAGCAAGTCTTCATTTTTTATCCGTTTTTGTTAGTTCTCCTGTTGCTGTTGTTTGCCGGCGGACTGGTTTATGGCGCTGTCTCGATACCCGTTGAAAGTGTGGTGAATATATTGCTGGGAGAGGGAACGGAGCGACTTGCATGGCAGAATATTGTGTTGCAGAGCCGTTTTCCCCAGGCTGTAACGGCTTTGTTGGCAGGTGCTTCGCTGGCTGTTAGTGGATTGTTGCTACAGACATTGTTCAGGAATCCGCTTGCCGGTCCTTCCATATTGGGAATCAGTGACGGGGCCAATCTGGGAGTCGCTGCGATCATGCTCTATTTCGGCGGTTCGTTGAGTATGGTGACCGATTTGCCGATCAGCGGTTATCTGGCGGTTATCATGGCCGCATTTAGTGGTGCGGCCTGTATTTTGGGATTGATTATTTATTTCTCGGCGAAGGTGAAGAATAACGTCATGTTGTTGATTATCGGTATTATGATCGGTTATCTCGCTTCATCATTGATTTCGGTTCTGAATTATTATGCATCGACTGACAAGGTGCATGCATTTGTGATGTGGGGATTGGGGAACTTCTCCGGGGTTTCCTTGCAACAGCTGCCTTATTTTGCCGGTTTTACCTGTATAGGATTGCTATTGGCCATTCTTTTGATCAAACCTCTGAATGCATTGCTCTTAGGAGAAATGTATGCTGCCAATTTAGGAATCAAGATCAGGCGGACGCGTATTCTGATCCTGTTGTGTACGGGATTGCTTACTGCGACTACGACTGCCTTTTGCGGGCCGATCTCCTTTATCGGGCTGGCGGTCCCGCATGTCGCACGTTTGATGTTGGGCTCATCCAATCATAAGATGCTGGTTCCTGTAACGTTGCTGACCGGTTCTTGCATCGCGTTGCTTTGTAATCTGTTGATGGTATTGCCGGGTACGCATAACATATTGCCGCTGAATGCCGTGACTCCGATGCTCGGTGCGCCTGTCATCATTTATGTAATTATGAACCGGAAAAACATCCAATACTTTGACTGACCGATATATGACAAAAGTAGCTGCAATAGAAACAAAAGGACTTTGTATCGGTTACCTGCTGAAAGGCGGTAAGCGGAAGGTGGTCCATGAGGATTTGAACCTGCAACTCGTTTCGGGCGAGGTGACTTGTTTGTTGGGACTGAACGGTGCCGGTAAATCGACGCTGCTTCGTACGCTTTGTGGTTTTCAACTTCCACTCGGAGGGGAAATACGTTTGATGGGGAAGCCTCTTTCCGGTTATTCGCAGGCAAACTTTTCCTTGACTGTCGGTGTTGTACTGACGGAAAAGACTAATGCGGGAGGAATTACCGTCTATGAACTGGTTTCGTTGGGCAGGCATCCTTATACCGGCTTTTTCGGACAGTTGAAGAAGCGGGATCATGTTATCATCGAGCAATCGCTTGAAGCTGCCGGCATAGCTCATAAAGCCAATAACTATGTTTCGGAGCTAAGTGACGGTGAACGGCAGAAGGCTATGATTGCCAAGGCGCTTGCTCAACAGTGCCCGATTATCCTGTTGGACGAACCGACCGCCTTTCTGGATGTGACCAGCCGTATCGAAACAATGGTTTTGTTGCATCGCCTGGCAGTCGAGCAAGAGAAAGCGGTTCTGCTTTCTACTCACGACCTGGACTTGGCTATCCAAATGGGGGATTGCCTTTGGCTACAGGAGAAAGGACGTCCGATGGCTTGCGGAACTCCCGAAGACCTGATTATGAGTGGAGCTTTTGAATCTTTTTTCGGTAAGGAGGGAATCGTATTCGATCCGGCAACCGGAAAGCTGAATACGGAAGCTCCTACGTCACCCATCGGTGTGGAAGGCGACTTTCTGACTTCTTATTGGGTAGAGAATGCTCTGATCCGTAATGGTTACCGTCCTTCGCCCGTAAAGGAAGGGCAGTTGAATATCACTTGCAAGAGCCCGCATGAACTGGTTGTGGCTTTCCCTGAGGGCTGCAAGGAAGAACTCCGGACGGTGGCGGAGCTTGTCTCTCTTATCAGCATGAGAAAAAGTTTTTATGGACATGGAAACAACGTTTCTCGCTTATGACAATAAATTTTCCCGGTAGGAAATAAAAGTTTTGTTTAAGATTAAAAGGAATAAATATGGCAAACGAAATAACATGGCGGCTGGAGCATGAGAGGATCGGCCGGTTGTTGTTGCATTATGCGATGCCGGCAGTGATCGGTACAATGGTGAATGCTCTTTATAATATTGTCGACCGTATCTTTATCGGTCAGGGAGTCGGTCCGCTGGCAATGGCAGGATTGACGCTGACATTCCCTATTCTGTTGTTCCTCCAGGCGTTCGGAATGCTCATCGGGGCGGGGGCTGCGACGCGTGTCTCCATCTATCTGGGACGAAGGGAGAATGAGATGGCGGAAAAGGTATTGGGGAATGCTTTCACTTTGACATTCATCATAACGCTTGTGACAGTAGTTCCCTGCATGATCTGGATGAAAGATTTATTACTGGCTTTCGGGGGAAGCGAACAGATCATCCCGTATGCGCAGGACTATCTGAATATCGTGGTTCCGGGGACGCTCCTGACCTCCCTCAGTTTTGGCTTCAACGCTGTCATGCGTGCTTCCGGCTATCCGAAGAAGGCAATGTTTACCATGCTGATCGGGGCGATAACCAATGTGATACTCGATCCTATTTTCATTTTCTGGCTGGATATGGGAATTAAGGGAGCTGCCATCGCGACGATCATCTCGATGCTGCTCTGCACTCTTTTTGTCATGAACCATTTTGTCCAGAAAGACAGTATCGTCCGTTTCCATAAAGGGACGTTCAAGCTGGAAAAGCATGTGGTATGGAATATCCTGACGATCGGTGTTTCGCCTTTTGCCATGCAGTTGGCGGGAAGTTTGGTGGTGGTGATCCAGAACTATGCACTCAAACAGCATGGGGGAGACTTGGCATTGGGGGCAAACGGCATTATCACCAGTGTCGGAATGCTTTTGGTGATGCTGATTATCGGGATCGCGCAGGGGATGCAGCCGATTGTCGGTTTCAATTTCGGGGCAAAGAAATACGAGCGTGTCCAGGAAACGCTACGTCTGGTCATCATAACCTCTACCATTATCATGGGAGTCGGCTGCTTTTGTAGCGTGGCGTTTCCGAAATTGATCACCCGTGCCTTTACGAACGATCCTGATTTATTGGATGTGACGGCAAATGGCTTGCGGATCAGTTTGTTGGTATTTGTGGTCGTCGGTTCGCAGATCTCGATCAGCCAGTTTTTCCAAAGCATCGGGATTGCTTGGAAGGCTATGTTTTTGAGTTTAAGCCGCCAAGTCTTGTTCCTGATACCGGCGATGTTGCTGTTCTCCCGCTTTTGGGGGTTGGATGGTGTCTGGTATGCTGCTCCCTTCTCTGATTTTGTTGCGGCTGTAACTGCTTGGCTCTTTTTGTGGTATCATGTTAAAAACATGAAAAGTAAGAATTCGGATTGAACTTTTTAGTATCTCGTTTGTCATACTATATGAAAGTAGATTGATTAGGTTTCAACTAAAAGAATGAGAAGTATGAAAAGAGTATTATTATTACTGGCTGTCCTGCTATTTAGTGCAGGGACAATGATGGCCCAGCAGGATAAAGCTGCCGAGAAGGCCGCTAAGAAAGCAGAAAAAGAAGCGAAGAAAGCTGCCGAAGCAGCTGAACAGATGGCCTTGTTCGAACAAGGTGTACAAGCACTGAAGGAGAAAGATTTTGTATTGGAAGCCGAACGTGTCGAGTTTAAGCGTGGACAATTCGTCTATGTGACCCCGAGCACGAACTTTGTTTCCATGAAAGGTGACCGGGCGACTATCCAGTTGGCTTTCAATACTGCCGCTGCTGGCCCGAACGGGATCGGGGGGATAACGGTCGATGGCAGTGCTTCAAATATAGAGATGAAAACAGACAAAAAAGGAAATGTTACGTTTAGTATGATGGTACAAGGTGTTGCAGTCTCCGCCAATGTGACAATCCGTATGGTAAAAGGCACGAACAAGTGTACGGCAACTGTGAGTCCGAACTTCAACAGCAACCGTATTTCGTTTACCGGTTATCTGTATCCGTCGGATCAGTCCAACGTGTTTAAGGGACGTGCCATCTGACGTATAGATTCTTTTGTTCAGGAAAAGCTGCTTTCGGAAAGGGAAGCAGCTTTTTTTGTGCAACGTATTTTATATCTTTGTCCGTCAAAATATCATAAACATAAAAGTCATGCAATTAGCAATAGATCAGAAAGACATAGATAAGTTCCTGATGGTGGGTGACAAGGTGCTTATCAAACCGAAGAACCCGCAGAGTCAGACAAAATCCGGATTGTATCTGCCGCCTACCGTCCAGCAGGAGAAGATTCAGAGCGGCTATATCATCAAGGTCGGTCCCGGTTTCCCGCTTCCTTCCCAGAGTGAGGAACATGAAGTATGGGAAAAGAAGAAAGAAGGTGAGGTGCATTATCTTCCTTTGCAGGCGCATGAAGGCGATTTGGCTGTATTTCTACAGAATGCGGCTTACGAGATCAATTTTAATGAAGAGAAGTTCCTGATCGTCCCTCATTCGGCTATTTTGATGTTGGTTCGTGACGAAGGTTTGTTCGAATAACTCCTTTTTGTTTGGCAAAATACTGTGCTATCCAGTTTTTTGATGTATTTTTGCAACCAAATCAACAAGACTAACTATCAATAGTAGCGATTATAATGAATAAAATTGTAAGTAAAGAACATTTCTCTGCCAACGTAGTGAAACTGGAAGTGGAAGCACCTTTGATTGCCCGCTCCCGTAAGGCAGGCCACTTTGTTATCGTGAAGGTGGGTGAGAAAGGTGAACGCATTCCCCTCACCATTGCCGGAGCTGATACGACGAAAGGAACTATCACACTCGTGATCCAGGCTGTAGGAGGTTCGTCAAAAAAGATATGCGAACTGAATGCCGGTGATTATATTACCGATTTGGTCGGCCCGCTGGGGCAAGCCACCCATATCGAGAAAGTCGGTACGGTCGTATGTGCCGGCGGTGGTGTCGGTGTGGCTCCTTTATTGCCGATCGTGGAGGCTTTTCATAAGGCGGGCAACCGTGTGATTGTAGTGCTGGCCGCCCGTACGAAGGAGCTGGTTATCTTGGAAGAGCAGATGCGCGCCAACTCCGATGAGGTGATCGTGATGACAGACGACGGTTCTTACGGTACAAAAGGTTTGGTGACGAATGGCGTGGAAAGTGTGATCAACCGTGAAAAGGTGGATTTGTGCGTCACGATCGGCCCGGCCGTCATGATGAAATTCGTCTCTGCCCTGACGAAGAAATACGAGATCCCGACAGTCGCCTCTTTGAATACGATTATGGTGGACGGGACCGGAATGTGCGGCGCTTGCCGTATTACGGTCGGAGGAAAGACGAAGTTCGTCTGTGTGGACGGACCGGAATTCGATGCTCACCAAGTAGATTTCGATGAGATGCTGATGCGCCTCGGTGCTTATAAAGATATTGAAAAGAAATAACGAAACCACAGTAAACAAATGACAACAGAAGAACTGATCGCTGCCCGTCGTGCCGAACCGTGGAGAGAAGCACTGCGTAAAAGCAAAAAAAATAAGGAACGTACGGATATCCCCCGTGTAGAAATGAATGAGCTGGATGCGGAATACCGCAGCCATACCCGCCTCGAAGAGGTAAACCTCGGATTGACGAAGGAGCAGGCCATGCAGGAAGCCCAGCGTTGTCTGGACTGTCCGAATCCGACCTGTATGCAAGGATGTCCGGTAAGTATCAATATCCCGACGTTTGTGAAGAACATCGAACGGGGAGAGTTTCTGGAAGCAGCCAGAGTGCTGAAGGAAACAAGTGCATTGCCGGCTGTCTGCGGCCGTGTATGTCCGCAGGAAAAACAGTGCGAAAGCAAGTGCATTCATCTGAAGATGGGTAAACCGGCTGTCGCTATCGGTTACTTGGAACGTTTTGCCGCCGATTATGAACGGGAAAGCGGAAACATTTCCGTTCCGGAAGTAGCGGAGAAGAACGGCATTAAGATTGCCGTTGTCGGTTCAGGTCCCGCCGGCCTTTCGTTTGCCGGTGATATGGCAAAGCGTGGCTATGACGTGACGGTGTTCGAAGCTTTGCACGAAATCGGTGGTGTGTTGAAATACGGTATTCCCGAATTCCGCCTGCCGAATAAGATTGTGGATGTAGAAATTGAAGGGCTGCGCAAGATGGGTGTGAAGTTCATGACAAACTGTATTGTCGGCAAGACAATCAGTTATGACGATCTGCATGCGGATGGTTTCAAAGGAATCTTCGCTGCCAGCGGCGCCGGGCTTCCTAACTTTATGAATATTCCGGGAGAGAACCTGGTCGGGGTGATGTCTTCCAATGAATACTTGACACGTGTCAATCTGATGGATGCTGCCAATCCGGATAGCGATACGCCTGTCTTGCAGGGTAAGAAAGTGGCTGTCATCGGTGGTGGCAATACAGCAATGGACTCGGTCCGTACTGCTCGCCGCTTGGGTGCCGAACGTGCCATGATCGTTTATCGCCGTAGTGAAGAAGAGATGCCCGCACGCTTGGAGGAGGTGAAACATGCCAAAGAGGAAGGTGTGGAGTTTATGACCTTGCATAATCCGGTCGAATATCTTGGTGACGAACGGGGCCGTGTCAAACAGATGCGCTTGCAGAAGATGGAACTGGGTGAACCGGATGCTTCCGGACGTCGTCGTCCTGTACCAGTCGAAGGAGCGATCGAAACAATTGATGTGGATGAAGTGATTGTCAGCGTCGGTGTTTCTCCCAATCCGCTTATCCCGCGTGCTTTCCAGGGATTGGAAGTAAGCAAAAAGGGAACGATCGTGGTGAATGAAGAAAATATGCGCTCAGCCTTGCCTGATGTATATGCGGGTGGTGATATCGTCCGTGGTGGCGCAACCGTAATCCTGGCAATGGGTGACGGTCGTAAGGCTGCTGCTGCAATGGATGAAGCATTGAGGGGATAGTGTGGTATTTTTTCAATATTTTGACTTTTGAGGATAGCTTTTCGGGGTTCGGGAAGCTATCCTTTTTTTAGAAACTGTTTTAGTGATTTATTTATACTTGCACCGATGTATGGTTATGTGGAATGTTGCTGCAATAAGAAATAAAGTGTATACCAGGACATGAAACATTGCCCAGTTATGTCACAATTCATGGTTATATTTACTGGACGCAGATTACGCAGACAAGCGTAGATATATTAATTGACAATATAAAATAAGTCTGCGTTAATTAGCGCATTCTGCGACGTCTGAGTCCAGTTTATTTTCTTTATACACTTTTACTCTCCAAGCCAAAATGGGCCTTGAACCAATGTTGGATCCTTATCTATTTCTGATTGATGTATCGGATACCAATAGAATTTGCGAGGATAAACACGATCCATGTATTTTGTGCGTTTGAAGAAGGCGTTGTCTCCTTGATCAGTATATTCGGTTCCATAATAATTCATCCCATAATCCGGTCCATTGACACCCCAATCTGGATTTTCACCCTGCTCATTTAGGTTTCCGATGCCATAATGGGCTGTTTTCCAGCGACGCAAATCATGGTAACGAACTCCTTCACCCACAAATTCTACTCGGCGTTCTTTGTGTATCAAACGTCTTACCTCTTTCTGGTCTGAGAAATTGATCTTAATGCGGGTAAAACCATTCTCATCCGTGCCAGTTCCATATTCGGCAATACCAGCCCGATGGCGAATCTTATTCAAATTGTCGAGTATTTCTTGTTTGTGGCTCATGCGTTCTGAACTTTCATTTAATGCTTCAGCATAACTTAGATAAGCTTCTGCCATGCGGAAAATGATAGCCGGACGATAAGGGTGATTGTTATCACGAGGTATATAATCCAATGATACTCGACTACGATTTAAATAACCGTTTTGCGGAGCATCGTGTGTTGGTCCTCCGTCCGGTTGTCCATACAAAAAGTTCGTATTACGGTTTTCCCATTTGAACCATTGTCCATTCCATACTACAGTCAGGTAAAAACGAGGTTCCCGATGGCAATACATATTAAATGTGTTGGGTTGTACAATCAAGCGTTTCCCGTCTCGTTCCGGTGTAACGTCAGGGTAATTACTATCATTGTACCCATCCATTAAATAATAATCGGTTGCCCTATATTCGGGTTTTGTAGAAAATCCCTTCTCACTATATAATGGCGCATTCGGATTGATTTTCGGACTACCGTCCGCATTATATCCCAGTATAGGTTCCGTTCCGTCTTCCATAAAGAAAGCATCTACCAGTGATTGAGTAACTCCTAAGCCTCCATTACCGCCGCAACCGCGAGGAGTTCCGTGCTGTTCCCAATCTCCGTAATTTCCTTTAGGTCGGAACCAAATGATTTCATTGTTACCCTCTCCTTCTGTTCTCATTGTGGCTCCGTAACAGGACATGAAGGGATCCACTTTGCCGTTTTCTTTGTTATTTACGATATACAATCCCTTTCCTTTTTTCTCGGCTTCATCGATCAGCTGCTTACATGCGTCAGCTGCTTTTTTCCATTTATTGGCATCATAAGCTTGGCTGAAACGTTCTTCTCCGTCAGAATTTTTAAAGCCGAGATACCATTCATTTCCATTTACTAACGGACTTGCTGCAAATAGCAATATGCGGGCGCGAAGCGCCAATGCTGCCAATTTAGTTGCGCGACCACCATACAACGTACTCCAACTGTCCGGAAGGACTTTCGACAATTCTAAAAATTGATTATCCAGCCAGTCGATCATCCATTCAAAGCTTTTCTGACCGCGCATTAGATCCGGAGAATCCGAAGTCATATCATCTTCAAAATAAGGGACTGCTCCATAAACCAAGGTCATCATCCAATAGTAATACGCAACCATGAAACGACATTCGTTTTTCATTGTCTCCACGTCACTCTCCGTTACGTTTTGTTTTGGTAAAGCCTTTACGTTATCCATGAAAATATAGGCTTGTCGAATATATTTGGACATTGTCCAATAGGATCCGCTCCAACCTGAATTAGGTTCCCATTGTCCTACGCGAAATCCTAATCCGCAGTCACTACCCCAATATGGTAACCAGCCTTGCGATGGAGTGATATCGTTTGCCAGCATCTCGAACGCATCGTAACGCGTATAATCCCAGTATGGATCCCGAATGCCTTGGTATACACCTGCTAGCCAATCTTCCGTACGAGTCTTGTCGTCGAATATCATGTCTATTGTAATAATATCGTCTGGTGCATTGTCTATAAAATCCGTGCATCCATTTAAGCACATACATAATGTCGCTAAACCAATATACTTGCTAAATTTCATTTTTTTATTTTTTTATTTTTAGAAATTAATATCAAAACCTGCTGAAAATGATTTCATTATCGGGTATTTTGTACCTACGGATGTGTCGACTTCAGGATCCCATAAGTCAAATTTTGAGAATGTGAACAGATTACTACCTTTTGCATATAAACGAATGTTCGACAGGCCAATTTGTCGTACCCAAGATTTCGGGAGCGTATAGCCGATCTCTATATCTTTCACTCGGAGAAAACTCATGTTTTCCAACCACCATGTAGAGTTTCGAACATTATTCTCACTTTTCCCCCATGTCAAACGTGGGTAATATACATCTTGGCTTGGATTTTCAACGGTCCAACGGTCTTGATAGTTAGTCAGGATATTTCCCATGGCCCCCATTGTTTCACCAGGGGTAAACTTGTTGCTGCATCCTCCTTTAAATCCGTATGTCATCCCATTCCCTTGGAAGAATATGTTAAAATCTAGATTCTTATAGCGAAAATTGGCACCGAAGCCGTATACGATCTGAGGGTTGTATGTTCCTCCTATGGCAGTCTCGTCCAATGAACTGACAACGCCATCCCCATTCACGTCTTTATATTTGATGTCACCGGGGCGAACCGGACCGAATGTATGGGTAGGAATATCCTCGTTTACAACGTAACCGCCATTCTCGGCAATCAGATAATCTCCGTTGGCATCTTTTTGGAAATCATCAAAAGTAAACAGGCCTTCGTCGACTAATCCAAATAACTGGTTGACTTTTTCGCCTGTCCGTTGACGATTCGTCCCCATGACGCCTAATGCCTCATCCTGTTCGATGATTTTGTTCTGGGCGTATGTAAAAGATCCCCGGAAGCCGACGTATAAATCTTTATTGATTTGTTTGTTTACGTTTAATGCTAGGTCGATCCCCTGATTATTTACTTTCCCATAATTAGCCCATGGTGTATTTCTAAATCCTGCTGATGTCGGAATATTATTTCGTTTCATAAAGATATTATATCTGTGTTCAAAGAAATAGTCCACTTGGAAGTCGATCATATTCCAGAGGCCCAATTCGAAACCTGCATTTGTTTTCGATACGGTTTCCCATGTCAGATTAGGAATTCCGAAATCACCTTCAAAGCGAGAATTCCGATGATAATATTGTCCGTTGGTTCCCCAGTCATAACCCGTTCCGTCTTCTCCCAATGTTGTCTGGTAAGCAAAGCGACGTCCGTCTAATTGGTCGTTCCCTGTCAAGCCGAATGAACCACGAAACTTGATTTTGCTGAACGTGTCTTTGTATGGTTCCATGAACTTTTCTTCCGAAAGCAAGTAACCAATTGCTACGGACGGGAAAAATCCGAAGCGATATCCTTTGGCAAAATTCTCTGATCCGTTATAACCGAAATTAAATTCTGCAATATATCGATTGTCATATGTGTAAGATGCTCGTCCGGCGATACCCATGCGGCGATAAGGTACGATGTCGTACGATTCTTCAAATTGCTGGTAATCCCGTTGGTTATACAAGAACAAACCTTCAACCTGATGTTTCCCGAATGTCCTTTCATAATTCAAATTCAGTTCTACATAAGTTGCTTTGTTTCCCCAATCATTATTTTCGGAAGTGCTCAAAAATTGTTGTCCGTAACTGGATATGTTCAAAATTAAATTACCATTTTCATCGCGTTGGGTAGCCGGTTGATACAAGTCTGGTGTTTTTGAACGAGTAACGCCTGACCAAGAATAGCGATCAAATGAGAAAATACCCTTTATTTTCAGTCCAGGAGTAATAAATTTCAAATCTTGCTCTAATGCGAACAACGATTCGATTTTACTTTGAGAGGTTGTTGCATATCCTTTTTGAGTAACCTGTACGTACGGATTCACTCGTTGATTGACTACTGGAAAATAGATATTATCATCTTCTTTATAATAGGCCGGATGTATGAATGGAGGGGTCTCGAATGCTCCCGAAAATGCATCATCGGAAGATATTGCCATTTTATTCATCTCCTGTAAATAGCCACCGACACTGACTGTCAATTGCGTTGTTTTTGTGATATTGATGTCTACATTCGAGCGTAAGTTGAATTTGTTTAGATGTGTTCCACTGTTCCAACTTTGACTCTTGTCGCGTTCGAAAATACCTTGTTCGCCATAATATGATCCGACCACTGCATAGCGTAAAATGTCAGAACCTCCGTTGACAGTAATATCTGCACGTTGATTCATGGCAAAATCTTTCGTAATCAGATCCATCCAATTTACATCCGGGTATAAATCCGGATCAGTTCGATTTATGTAGTGATCAATGGTTTCTTGCGAATAGGGAGATTGCTGTTGACCGTTATCTTTTGCTATTTCATTCAGTAATGTCAGATACTCTGCTGAACCGATGTATTGGGGTAATTTTGTTGGTTGAGTAAAACTTTGTTCGAAATGGACATTGACTGTAGGTTTTCCTAATTTCCCACGTTTAGTTTGCACCAAAATAACACCGTTTGCTCCACGTACACCATAAACGGCTGAAGCAGATGCATCTTTTAACACAGAGAATGATTCGATTTCAGCAGGGTTCAAGTCATCGAGTGTTCGTTCGATGCCGTCGACTAATACTAAAGGACTGGTTCCTGCTCCTTGGAAAGATGAAATACCTCGTATCCAGAAATTGGAACCGTCCGCTCCCGGTTCTCCTGATCGTTGCACGGCAATTACACCTGCCACATTTCCCGCCAAGTTGTTACTTAAGGCACGTGTTGTCCCTTGGCTTAATACCTGAGGCTCGATTGTTGTAATCGAACCTACTATCGATGCACGTTTTTGAGAGCCATAGCCGACTACTACCACTTCATTCAAGCCTGTCGAAATTTCGTGCATGTTCAAGTTTATGTTGATTTGGTTACCAACAACAATTTCCTGCTCTTCAAATCCAATGTAAGTGAATACTAGTATAGAACTTCGACTTGGAACTTCTAAAAAATAGTTGCCATCTATATCTGTTGTTGTACCTATCGTTTGTCCTTTTATTACAATATTCACTCCAGAAAGTGGTTCTCCCTGGGAATCTCGTACTGTACCATTTATATGGATCCCTTCTTCTGTGAGTTTTTTAACAGTAGGGATTATTTCCTTTTCATGTCTATCTGACCATTTGCCATTGGCATGAAGATAATTTGTACCTGATAGCAATGCACACACGATACATGTTAATTGCAATTTTTGATTTAATTCATTTTTGATCATGTTTTTTACGGAATTATAGATTTTACGTTAACTGTTGTTACTTTTAACTGTGTTCTTTTTTTGTTTTTATCCCATAGGCTATTTTTTATTGATTATGAATTTCTACTTTAAGATGGAACTTATATATAGAAAGAATCTTATTATTCAATGTCTTAAATGTATGAGGAGTGGAAATTGTTATCATTACAATGTCTTTTTTGACATAGGAGAAAATTATTTTATTCCTATTGTTTTAAATGTTGAATTTATTTTGTAAAAAAAGTTGCTCATGTTAAATGGATTGTTTACGTTTGCAAAAACGTAGTATTTAATATACTCTATTATTAAGTTTTTTTTCTGAAAGCTTTTTGTTATTATGGTGGAATTCCATAGTTCCTCAAGAACTATAGTTTGTTTATTATAGTGAGATGCAACGTTCTTTTTTGTATTAAAACCACGTATGTTGCCGGATCACCACATGGTCGGTTGTGCAGATATTTGGGTCTGTACGTCTCTTACCTCCCGAGTTTCGAGAGGCTGGTCAAGTTGTTTTTAACATTCAATACCTATTTTGCATATATCTGTGTGCGCTCGGTATTTAAAAGATACGCATTCTCTTGTGGCAAAAGCGAATGGTAGGAAAATAAAAAGCCCCGCTATTCCTAAGAATAACGAGGCCTTTTGGAAGCGAGCGGAAGACGGGACTCGAACCCGCGACCCTAACCTTGGCAAGGTTATGCTCTACCAACTGAGCTACTTCCGCAAAATATGTTTGCTCAAACTTGTGTACTCGAAGCGGGACTTGAACCCGCACAGCCGCAATGGCCAAAGGATTTTAAGTCCTTCGTGTCTACCGATTCCACCATTCGAGCATCCCTTTCTCTTAAGAGATGAGCGGAAGACGGGACTCGAACCCGCGACCCTAACCTTGGCAAGGTTATGCTCTACCAACTGAGCTACTTCCGCATTGTTGCATTGTTTTCGTTTGCGAGTGCAAAGGTAGATGAAATTTTTGTTTCTGCAAATATTTGGAATAAAAAATGCAGGGTAACGCATTTTTTTAGTTTCTCACAACCCATTCCTGTCTGTCGGACGATACTGGAGTCATGTAATATTTTCTTAATGGAAATTGCGATACGCCCTTTGTCGGTGCTCCGGTCCCATAGCCGATATCATATTCACTTCCGCATTCCGGGCAAATCGCTTTTCCTGCATTGTCGGCTTCTATGATGATATTCTTTTTGGCTTCGTGGGGACAGCACAGATCAAATGCATAGTAGGCCGCATTTCCGTAATTGTCGATTCCGCATACAACCAAAACACCGGAAAAGCCCGTCTTTTCTCCGGCAGTACGGGCTTTAGTGATGGATTTGTGATTGTATATGCCTACTAGATCTTTGTCGCCGAAGCGCAGGTCTAGTTCCAAATATACCGGTGCATAGGGTATATCCGATTCTTCGATTTTGGAACACGAACAAACTAATGATATAAGTAAGCAAAATAAAAACCGTTTCATCGTTTATTAGGATAACAGCTGTTGCTCAGCTTCGTTTACTCTATTAAACGCGAAACCGTCCATGATATTTTGCATCAAGGCGGAAATCTGGTCATTGCATAAATTTCCGATACTTCCTTCGTGCGTATGGTGAACTTTCTTGACAGGGACGAATTTACCAGCTTCGATGTTCAATCCTACCTGCTTGTAAGCGTCACGGAAAGGCATACCTTCCAAAACGAGGCGGTTTACCTCTTCCACACTAAAGAGGAGTGCATATTTGTCATCGTCTAAGATCTGCTCGTTCACCTTTACTTCCCGCATCATGTGCGTAACCATGCGGAGGCAATCCTTCAACTCGTCGAAAGAGGGGAGGAATACTTCCTTTATGATCTGCAGGTCGCGGAAATAACCTGATGGAAGGTTGTTGCTGATCAGTGTGATCTGCTGGGGCAATCCTTGCAGCTTGTTGCATTTGGCACGCGTCAGCTCGAATACGTCCGGATTCTTTTTATGCGGCATGATACTGGATCCTGTTGTGAACTGGTCCGGCAACTTGATGAAACCGAAGTTCTGGCTGTTGAACATACAAGCATCGAAAGCTAGTTTGGAAAGGGTTGCCGCAATGCCGGCCATGGCAAAAGCTACGGTACGTTCCATTTTGCCACGTCCCATCTGGGCGTAAACGACATTATAATCGAGCGAGTCGAAGCCGAGCAGATCTGTTGTCATCTGGCGTCTCAGCGGGAAAGAAGAGCCATATCCGGCCGCAGAGCCCAACGGGTTGCGGTTGCAAACTTTATAAGCAGCCTGCATCATCTGCAAATCATCGGTCAGGCTTTCGGCATAGGCGCCGAACCAAAGTCCGAATGATGACGGCATGGCAATCTGTAAATGTGTATATCCGGGAAGCAGCACGTCCTTATAACGGTTACTCTGCGAGATCAACACCTCGAACAGGTCGGATACCAACTCTACGATTTCCTGAATCTGTGCGCGGGTGAACAGCTTCAGATCCAGCAGCACTTGGTCGTTACGTGAACGTCCGCTGTGTATCTTTTTTCCTGTGTCACCCAGGCTGCGTGTCAGCATCAGTTCCACCTGCGAGTGGACGTCTTCCACGCCCTCTTCAATTACAAACCGGCCACAGTCGGCAACGGCATAGATATTTTTCAGTTCGGCAAGCAAGATCGTCAGTTCCTCTTTGGTAAGCAGCCCGATGCTTTCCAGCATGGTGATGTGAGCCATCGAGCCGAGCACGTCGTACTTGGCGAGATAGAGATCCATCTCACGGTCTTTGCCTACCGTAAAGGTATCCACTTCCTGGTCTACCTGAACATTCTTTTCCCAAAGTTTCTGAGCCATCAAAAAAACATTTAATAAGGCAGGGATGCCAACATGGTCGATATTTTATCGATCGCATCCTGCAATGGTTTTGATACCATTGGTTTGATAAACGGATTCAGTTCGGCGCGGACGGTTATTTTCATCCGTGTGTCGTTCTCTTCTACCTGTTTTAGCTGAATCCAAAGGAACAGGGGAACAGGCGAGTTCGTGGTCGTGAATTTGATCGTCTTGTTCGGTTCACGTTCCACGATCTGGAAGGTTATCTTGCCTACCGGTGCGACGGAAAAACTGCAAGAGTCTTTATCGAACTCGAAATCTTGAATCTTATCTTGAGGTATGCGGTCCTGCACCTTTCCTAAGTTGGATAGGTCGGACAGCATATTAAAAATACGATCCTCGTTAAAGGGGATCGTTTTCACTTCGCTAACAAATTCAGTCATTTTCACTTACTTTGTTTCGGGATTCCAGTTTGCCGGATCTTTGCGCCATTCCTGAAGGACTGCGATTTCGGATTCGTCAATGTAATCTGTACGCAATGCTTCTTCCAGCACGGCATCATAGTTACTTAGAGTCGTCAATGTAACTTTTGCCTCTTTGAAAGCCTCTACTGCAACAGGGAAACCATACGTGAAAATGGCAACCATACCGGCAACGTCACAACCGAAATTACGGACAGCCTGTACGGCTTTCAAACTACTACCACCTGTAGAAACCAAATCTTCTACAATCACTACTTTTGAACCCGGTTTCAGTTCGCCTTCAATCAGGTTTTCCAATCCATGATCTTTAGGAGTTGAACGGATGTACACGAACGGCAGACCCAGTAGGTCGGCAACTAATGCACCCTGGGCGATTGCTCCGGTTGCAACACCAGCAATAGCATCGGCATTTTCATACTTTTCGCTGATTGTGCGAGCCAGCTCCAGTTTAATGAAACTTCTGATTTCCGGATAGGAAAGTGTCTTTCTGTTGTCGTTGTAGATTGGTGATTTCCAACCGGATGCCCATGTGAAAGGATTGGCCGGCTGCAATTTGACCGCCTTAATCTTTAATAATCTCTCTGCTACTAATCTTTCCAGTGTTTTCATACAACCTAATAAAAATGTTTATATCAGTCTGCAAAGGTAGACAAAGGGAATGAGATAACCTTGTAGTTCTTCAAAAAAATAAGCTATACATATTGTATAGCAGGTTTAAGGAGAGTTTATGCCACAGCTATGCCTAAAATACTGATCCGGATGCCGGATATGGCTTTCATGGCTTCTGCACAGGCGTTCATGGTGGAACCGGTCGTAATAACATCGTCCACCAGTAGAATGTGTTTGTTTTTCAACGTGTCGGTGTTCTCTACACGGAAGATGTCCTCTACATTTTCCGATCGTTCGAATATCTGCTTGCGGGTTTGGCTTTCGGTCTTTTTTATGCGGGACAAGGATGAGATGTCGACCGCGATTCCAGTGGCGGAACGGATGCCGTATGCGATCCATTCCGACTGGTTATAACCTCTTTGCCTCATTCTTTTCGGGTGGAGCGGGACCGGCAAAAGGAGATCGACGGTGTCGAACAGCCCTGTCTCCCGGTAGGTGGTAGCAGCCATGTGTCCCAGTTCGTATCCGAGTTTTTTGTTTCCATGATATTTTAAGGAATGGATCAGCTTTTGCCCGCTTCCCCCTTTCGTGAAGTGGAGCAGAGCGGTGGCGGCGACGAAAGATGTTTTTCCCTGTAAAAGCAGACAGACCGGATTCGTCTCCATATCCGTAAAATGCGTGTAGGGCAAATGATTCGAACAATGCAGGCAAATATGCTCTTCCCCTTCCATCAAAGACCTCTGGCAAAGCAGGCAGAGGCGGGGATAGAAAAGGTTGAGGAGGTCATTCAAAATCATCCTCGTAGTCATTCCCGTTGAACAGTTGTTTCAGGCAGCGGCTTGTTTCCCTTGTTTCGAAACCGCGTCCGGCGGCGAAGCGGAGCAGTTTGGCGTAAACTTCCCGATCGTCCTTACCACGGGTTACTTTCTTTTTGCTTTTCAGGAGAGAAAGAAGGATGGAGCGATATTCTTGTTCGTCGATACCTTCCAGTGCTTCCGAGCGGATACTGGACGGAATGCCTTTCCGCTGCATCTCGTAGTTGATCTTGACACGTCCCCATTTGTTGAAGCGTAATTTGTCGTTTACGAAATAGCGTGCAAAGCGGCTTTCGTCGATGAAACGTTCTTGTAGCAGGCGGGAAACGATCCGGCCGCTTTCTTCCCCGGCCAATCCCGCCGCTTTGATTTTCTTTTCGACATCCTGGATGCAGCGTTCGCTGGCAGAACAGTAGGCGGCTGCCCGGTGAAGCATTTCAGATTCACTGATTTGTTTCATTTGCGTGCTTTTATGATCCGGTCCCTGCCGGACAGGTCTTGGATCAATTCGATATTCTTGTAGCCTTCTTCCTCCAGCATCTCAACAACCATATTGCCGCATGCCGCATTGATTTCGAAGTAGAGACGGCCGTTTCTTCTCAGTTTTTTCTTTCCGAAATGGGCAATATGCCAATAATAGAGCAGCGGGTCGTTGTCCGGGACGAAAAGAGCCAGGTGTGGTTCGTAGTCCAGCACGTTCCGCTCCATGTCTTTTTTTTCTTCCTCCTTGATGTAGGGCGGATTGCTGACGATAACGTCCAGAATAAACGGAATGTCCATTTCCGCTTTCTCCGGGTCTAGGATATCTGTCTGGATGAAAGTGACCGTTGTGTTGTTGCGTTTGGCATTCCGGCGGGCGGTCGCGAGCGCTTCCGCCGAAATGTCCGTCGCAATCACGCTTGCTTTTTTCAGATGCTTCCGGAGTGTGACGGCTATGCAGCCGCTTCCCGTTCCGATATCCAATATCTTGATCTTTTGGTCTGCATTGTCGAGGATGACCTGCTCGACCAGTTCTTCTGTTTCCGGACGCGGTATCAGGACGGACGGGTCTACTTCGAACTGAAGGCTGTAGAAATCGGCCGTTCCTAATATGTATTGGATAGGCTCCATCTGCTTCAAACGTTCGACTATGTCATGAATTCGGCTTTTTTCGCTTTCTGGCAGTTCTTTGTCTTTACAAAATAAAAAATGATGCGGCTGAATATTACAAACCCGCTCCATAATTAAACGAACTAGGCTGCTGACCTCGGAGGATGGGTATAGATCCCTCAATGATTCCTTAATGTATGCGATGGTTTCAGTCATATTTTGTTTTTGGGCAAAAGTAAGCATAAGATAAATTGCAACCAAACAAAGAAAGAATTTTCCGATATCGAAACAAAGGTTTCCAAACAGTGAAACAAAAATTTTTCTACGGTGAAAATATATTTTCCCGCTGGTTTTTCATAATCTTTGTACCTTTGTCCCGAGAACATCGCAAGGTATGTTTTGGGTTGCCCGAAACGATTCGAGTAACTCTAAACGCCTTGTCCTTGCAGGGAGCAGGATTATCCTCCAAAGTCGGATAATTCCAAAATCAACGATACCTTGTGGTGAATATAGGGTTACACATAATAAACTCTCTCTCTTCTCTTATACTGTTTATTCAAATGCGCAAGGAAAAACTGATAAAAATTGCTACCTTTGCACTCATTATCGGACTGCTAATGACCTGAGAAAGCAATTAAAACAACATATGAAACTCCTTCGTTGTCTTATAGGCTTTGGTCAGCCTCGCAGGGATAGCGAAGGAGTTTTCGCTTTAATATAAACCATGGCTGTACAAAGTGAAGCCGCACTTGAAAATGCTCTGATTCATGCTCTTGAACAAATGAGCTATGAATACGTGAAGATTGAAGAAGAAAGCAATCTTCGCGATAATTTCAAATGCCAGCTCGAAAAACATAATCGCAAACAACTTGCGGAAATAGGGCGTGAACATTTCACCGAATCGGAGTTTGAAAAGATTTTGCTTCATTTGGAGGGCGGCTCACGCTTTGAAAAATCCAAGAAACTGCGCGACCTCTATCCACTCGAAACCGAAAATGGGGAACGTGTGTGGGTGGAATTTCTCAATAAGAAACAATGGTGTCAGAATGAGTTTCAGGTATCAAACCAAATCACCATTGAGGGCAGGAAGAAATGCCGCTATGATGTGACGATATTGGTAAATGGTTTGCCGTTGGTGCAAATCGAATTAAAAAAGCGAGGGGTGGAACTGCGCCAAGCCTACGACCAAGTGCAACGCTACCATAAGACATCGTTTCATGGCTTGTTCGACTATATACAGGTTTTCGTTATCTCCAACGGTGTAAACACCCGCTATTTCGCCAACAACCCCAATCAAGGCTACAAGTTTACTTTCAATTGGACGGACAAGGATAACAACCCCTTCAACGACCTCAGTCTGTTTGCAGCAATGTTCTTTGATAAATGTACCCTTGGTAAGATGATTAGCAAATACATCGTGCTTCATGAGGGTGACAAATGTCTGATGGTGTTGCGCCCCTATCAGTTCTATGCCGTGGAGGAGATTTTGGATAAGGTGCAGAACTCTACCGACAACGGCTTCATTTGGCACACTACGGGAGCTGGCAAGACTCTTACTTCTTTTAAGGCGGCACAACTCGTTTCGGAGTTGGATGGCGTGGATAAGGTGATGTTTGTGGTGGACCGTCACGACCTTGACACGCAGACGCAATCGGAATATGAAGCGTTCGAACCCGGTGCAGTGGATAGTACGGACAACACCGATGAACTGACGAAGAAACTTTCAAGCGATTCGAAAATCATTATCACTACCATTCAGAAACTCAATGCAGCCGTTACGAAGCAATGGTACAGCAAGCGTTTGGATGAAGTGAGGAAGTCGCGCATCATCATGATTTTCGATGAGTGTCATCGTAGCCATTTCGGTGAGAGCCACAAAAATATTGTCAACTTCTTTACCAATACGCAAATATTCGGCTTCACGGGGACACCTATATTCAAGGAGAACTCTAAGAACGATCGTACTACCGAAGAAATCTTCGACAAGTGTCTGCACAAGTATCTGATTAAAGATGCCATTGCTGATGAGAATGTACTTGGCTTTTTGGTGGAATACTACCACGGCAACGAGGAGGTATCACCGGGACAGGAAAGCCGTATGCACGAGATTGCCAAATTCATTCTCAACAATTTCAGCAAATCCACCTTTGACGGTGAGTTTGACGCGCTATTTGCCGTGCAGAATGTGCCGATGCTCATTCGTTACTATAAGATTTTCAAAGAACTGAATCCTAAAATCTCAATCGGTGCAATCTTCACCTATTCATCTAACCCTAACGAGGACGATGAACTGACGGGCATGAACAGCGGTTTTGTCAGCGAATCCGTGCCGGAGGCTGACGATATGCAGGAAATCATCAACGACTACAACCAAATGTTCGGTACGAATTTCTCCATCGAGAATTTCCGTGCTTACTACGATGATGTCAATCTGCGGTTGAAAAAGAAGAAAACCGACATGAAACCGCTCGACCTTTGTTTGGTCGTGGGTATGTTCCTCACGGGCTTCGATTCCAAGAAGCTGAACACGTTGTATGTGGATAAGAATTTGGAATACCACGGATTGTTGCAAGCGTTCTCACGTACCAACCGTGTATTCAACGAGCGCAAACGTTTTGGTAAGATTGTCTGTTTCCGCGACCTCAAGAGCAATGTGGACGAATCCATAAAACTGTTCAGCAACGGGGGTACGGGCACTATCATCCGCGAGGCTTTCGAGGTGGTGAAAAAGGAATATGCCGACATCGCCAAAGATTTCCTTGCCAAATATCCCGACACTGCGGCTGTCGATGCGTTGAAGACCGAACCCGAAAAGCGCGACTTCATTCTCGCTTTCCGTGAGTTGATAAAGAAACATGCGGAGATACAAATCTACGAGGACTATTCGGAGGATGACCCCGAATTGGGCATATCCGAACAACAGTACAACGACTTCCGAAGTAAGTACCTCGACATTCACGACACGTTCCTTGACAGCACTACCGTAGGCGGTACTTCCATTGAGGATAATTCCACCGAAGACGAAATAGGACTTGAAGACATCGACTTCTGTCTTGAACTGTTGCACAGCGACATTATCAATGTGGCTTATATCCTCGAGCTGATTGCAGAACTCAATCCGTTCAGTGAAAACTATGAGGAACAACGCCGCCATATCATCGACACAATGATTAAAGATGCCGAGCTGCGCAGCAAGTCGCAACTGATTGACGGCTTTATCCGCCAGAATGTAGATGAAGACAAGGAGGGCTTCGTGGAGCGCAAGAAGAAAGCGGATGGTTCTGTTGACCTCGAAGAACGGCTCAACCAATATATCCGTCAGGAAAAAGGCAAAGCCATTGACCGCCTTGCGGAAGATGAGCAGTTGCCTACCGAACTGCTGAACCGTTTCCTCTCGGAGTATGACTTCTCACAAAAAGTGCAACCCGAAATCATTCAAACAGCAGTCAAGGAGAAGCACCTCGGCTTGCTAAAGACGCGCAGAACCGTGAACCGTATTCTCGACCGTCTGCGCAATATTATCAGAACATTTTCTTGGGACTAAAAGATGGCGTATGAAAACAAATGACCCCGGCTATGTTTATATACTGACTAATCCCAGTTTTCGAGAGGATTGGGTGAAAATAGGTAAAAGTACTCGCCCCGTTGACATTCGTTCAAAGGAGTTGGACAATACCGCTGTGCCGTTGCCTTTTGAAATCTTTGCCACGATGAAGACTTCTAAATTCAATGAGGTTGAAAGACTTGTGCATAAGACAATAGACCGATTGACAGACTTGCGTATTCGGCAAAATAGGGAATTCTTTAATGTTGACCCCAAAGTGGCTCTTGATATTTTCAGAGACATCGCTTTGACAATTGACGATGCGGTCATAACTGAATATGAGGACAATAAACCTATTATAGCGCACCCCGAAAAGAAAGAAAAGAAATCAGAATTTTCTCGACCGAAAAAACGGGAGCGATTCAAATTCAGCATGGTACATATCAAGATAGGTGAATATATTACTTTTATCCCTACCAATCTGAAAGTGAAAGTTGCAAGTGATGATTCCATCGAATATGACGGACGAATTTACAAATTGTCTCCTTTTGTCGGTACGTTTCTTCCGGAAGAAAAGAGAACACCTTCAAATGCCTATCAGGGGAGCAAGTATTTCTCGTACAACGGAAAAATATTAGATGACTTAAGGACAGCCTTTGAAAAAGAAGCTGATAATGAAATAAACATTGTAGAAAACAAAACTGTTTAAGAACATGAGTGAAGAACTCCAACAAAAACTCCGCGCCCAGCTTTGGGAGGTTGCCAACAACCTGCGCGGCAATATGTCAGCCAACGAATTTATGTACTTCTCGTTGGGCTTTATCTTTTATAAGTACCTTTCTGAAAAAATAGAGAACTATGCCGACCGTGCGCTTGAAGATGACGAAATCACTTTCAAACAGTTGTGGCAGTCAGGCGAAGAAGATGCCCTTGAACTTCAAGAGGAAGTCAAGAAGCAGTGTTTGGAAAATATCGGTTATTTTGTAGAGCCGCAATATCTCTTCACCTCTATCATTGACGCAATTAAGCGCAAGGAGAATATTATTCCCTCTCTCGAACGTTCGCTGAAGCGCATTGAGGACAGCACGCTCGGACAAGAGAGTGAGGACGATTTTGGAGGTTTGTTTTCAGACATAGACCTTGCTTCGCCCAAGCTCGGCAAAACTACCGATGACAAGAATACGCTCATATCCAATGTACTGATTGCTTTGAACGGCATTGACTTCGGAGCGGACGAAGCTACGCAGATAGATATTCTCGGCGATGCTTATGAATATATGATTTCTCAGTTTGCCGCTGGAGCGGGCAAGAAAGCCGGAGAATTTTATACACCGCAAGAAGTGAGCCAGATTCTTGCCGAGATAGTGACTATCGGACATACTCGCTTACGCAATGTATATGACCCTACTTGCGGTTCGGGTTCACTGCTTATTCGTGCAGCTCATACGGGACGGGCATACGAGATATTCGGGCAGGAGAAAAACCCCACTACTTACAACTTGTGCCGTATGAATATGTTGCTGCATGGTATCAAGTTCAGTAATTTCCAAATAGAGAATGGCGACACCTTAGAGGCGGACGCTTTCGGTGACACCCAGTTCGATGCCGTGGTTGCCAATCCTCCTTTCTCCGCAGAGTGGAGTGCCGCCGACAAGTTCAACAATGATGACCGTTTCAGCCGTGTCGGTCGCCTTGCTCCGCGCAAGACAGCTGACTATGCCTTTATACTGCACATGCTCTATCATCTTGTGGATGGTGGTACAATGGCTTGCGTTGTACCGCATGGTGTATTGTTCCGTGGTAATGCCGAGGGCGTTATCCGCCGTTTCCTTATCGAGAAGAAGAACTGCATTGACGCAATTATCGGCTTGCCGGCCAATATCTTCTACGGCACTTCCATTCCTACTTGTATTCTCGTGATGAAGAAATGCCGCAAGGAGGACGATAATATTTTGTTTATTGACGCAAGCAAGGAGTTTGAAAAGGTCAAGACCCAAAACAAACTACGCAAGGAGCATATCGACAAGATTGTAGATACTTACCGTAATCGTACCGAGATAGAAAAGTACAGCCACCTCGCCACCTTGCAGGAAGTAGCCGATAACGACTACAATTTGAACATTCCCCGTTATGTGGATACCTTTGAAGAGGAAGAGCCTATCGATATTAAGGCTGTCATGGCTGAAATCAAGGAATTGGAAGCCAAACGTGCTGACCTTGACAAAGAGATTGAAGGCTACCTCCGTGAACTGGGAATTGTAGAATAAAACGAAGAGGGTAAGATTATGGCTAAAAAGTTCGAGATAAGAAACAGCACAGCGGAGTTCTTGATATTTACTGTCGCAGACAAAGAGCAAGGGGTTGAAGTGTTGTATAAAGATGAAAGCATTTGGGCGACACAAAAAGCTATTGCCACTCTTTTTGATGTGGATAGAACGGTTGTTACCAAGCACTTGAAGAATATTTTCGACACTTGTGAATTGGATAAGGAAGTGGTATGTGCAAAAATTGCACATACCACCGAGCATGGGGCTATAGACGGAAAAACGCAGACTAAAGAAGTACAATACTATAATCTTGATGCTATCATCTCTGTGGGCTACCGTGTCAATTCCATTCGTGCCACCCAATTCCGCCAATGGTGTACCTATGTGTTGCGCCAATTTGCCATCCGTGGTTATGTCATAGACAAGAAACGCATGGAAAACGGTTCTTTTATCGGTGAGGATTATTTTGAACACTTGTTGGCTGAAGTCCGTGAGATACGATTGAGTGAACGCCGTTTCTACCAAAAACTCACCGATATTTACGCCACTGCCATTGACTACAATCGCGATGCGTCCACTACACGGCTGTTCTTCAAAAAGGTTCAGAACAAAATGCACTATGCCGTACATGGGCATACGGCTGCCGAACTTATCGTGCAACGTGCAAACTCCGAGAAAGAACACATGGGGCTTACCTCTTGGGAAAATGCTCCTGACGGAAAGATAGTGAAGCCCGATGTGGTTATAGCAAAAAACTATCTGAAAGAAAACGAGTTGGAAAATATGGCGCAATTAGTCAATGCTGTTCTTGATTTAGCAGAACGAATGGCGAAACGTCACATTCCGATGACTATGGAAGATTGGGCAAAACGTATTGACATCATCCTCGAAGCCGGAGGTGATGCGATATTAGCCGATGCAGGAAAGATTACGGCAGAGTTCGCCAAGGAATTTGCCGAATCGGAATTCGAGAAATACCGTATCGTTCAAGACCGTTTGTTTAGCTCCGATTTCGACCGTTTCAATAATGGCGACAACTTGTTGCCTTTTGATATTAACCCCGATAAAGAGTAAGGATAAGACTTAAACGCATATTGAAACTGCTACATATCGTAGCAGTTTTTCTTGCAGCATAACGAAATTTGATTAGAGATTAAAAATAACTATGGCAAATAATAACGACAATAAAGTCCTTAATGTTCCACCTTTG
>OAUY01000205.1_pt1 | contig 33046 bp, 34 predicted proteins | sample 1476321 | NCBI WGS metagenome assembly OAUY01 (sample SAMEA2580067, study PRJEB22360) | human gut metagenome | biome: human gut; feature: human-associated habitat; material: faeces | place: Denmark | collected 2008/2010
CGCGTGCGATCAGCCGCATGACCTCCTGCTCGCGGGCGGACAGCCGGTCCAGCTCCTCATCATGAGCCCGTGCCGCACCATCAGCGCCGCCATCAGACCCCGCCGCCGGCACACCCTGAAAGGCCGAAAGCACAAAACCGGCCAGTTTTGGCGAGAACACGGCATAGCCCTCATGCACCTGCTTGATGGATGAAATCAAATCAGCGCCGGTAATCGTCTTGGTTACATAGCCCTGGGCGCCGGCGCGAATCACCGCCCCCACATCCTGCGGCGCATCCGAAACCGACAATGCCAGAAACACAGTGGTAGGGGAGTAGGGCCGCGATTTGGCGAGGATCTCGGCACCGCCGCCACCTTCACCGCCGGGCACGTGCACATCCAGCAACACCACCTGCGGCTTGGTCTGTGCGATCATCGCCACCGAACCGGGCACGTCCGCCGCTTGGCCGACGATATCGAAGGAATCACGCAACGTGGCGATTACGCCCGCACGGAACATCTCATGGTCATCGACCACGGCCACACGAATCTTGGCTGTCTCGTTCTCGCTCATCGATGTTCTCCCTGCGCCGCTTTCAGCGCGATCGGCATATGCATTCTGACCTCGGTGCCCCAGCCGGCCCTGGACACTATCTCCACTGTACCGCCGCGCCGTTTGATGCGGCCGATAATCGATTCGCGGATGCCCAGCCGGTCGGGCGGAATGGCGTCCATATCGAAGCCTTCGCCATGGTCGCGCACGAACACTTCAACCATCGTGTCGCTGGCCTCGCAATACAAAGACACCGGCTCGCCGCCATGCGTGACCGCATTGACCAACGCCTGACGGGTGGCGTCCAGCAGCGCATCGGTCTGGGCACTCGGCCGCGCGTCGCCCACGGTGACCACCTCAATCGGTTTGCCGTGCTCGTCCTCCACCTCGGCGGCGATCTGCTTCAATCCGGCTCCCACCGAACGATCCGATGTGGAACGTTCCTGATACAGCCATTCGCGCAGCTCGCGCTCTTGGCTACGCGCCAGGGCGAATACGGTGGTCGGTTCCTCGGAGTGCAGCTGAATCAGCGCCAACGTTTGCAGCACGCCATCATGCAGATGGGCGGTCATGTCCGCGCGCTCCTCTTCGCGCTCCTTCAATGCCTGCTCGTGGGTGAGCCGTTGCAGCATCGCGTTCGCCCACGGCATCACCGCCACCACGATACCGACGATCATCATGAATCCGCTGGCAACAATGCGTCGAGGAGAGGCGCCCCACCCGGGAATGCTGACATTATGCACATACAATGCCCATCCCATGAAAATCAGTGCGATGCCGCCCAACATAGACAACAGCTGCGTGCCTCGCGGACTAAGATTCATCCATGCCAGTGCGATGCCGCCCAACCCTACCAGCAGCGGAAGCACAATCTGGACATCCGCACCGGTGCTGGTGAGCAGCAGTCCGGTGGCCATCAACGCGAAACCGGCCAATGCCACAACGGCCGGTTTCGGAGCACGTTGGATGGCCTCGGACAATGATTCCGGTGCGGCAGCCGATTCGTCGTCATGAGCGGCAAGTGGCTGATTGCCTCGCGCAAGCGGCGCCTGATTAACGGGCACTGTGCGAGCCGCAGCCGCCACCGGGTCTCCGGCAGGCATGAACACCCACAGGAATACATAAGCGATGATGCCTGCGCCGTAGAGGACGGTCAGTGCGATGAACGCAATCCGAACCCATGCCACGCCGATGCCCAAGTGCAGGGCGATGCCCTTGCACACGCCGGTGAGCCAACGGCCCTGCCGGGGGCGCATCAACGGCATGCGCGCGGGCAGCAATGGTTCGGGAGATGACGTCATACTCCTATTGTGCCGCGCTCAGGGCGTTGCGGCCGGGGTTTTACCCGGTGTTCAGGGAACAATCAGGGTGTTCCCCGAGCGTTGTGGCAGTGGTCGGGCGGTGTAATGGAATCATGAGCAATCCAAACGCGAATCCATATCAGCCACAGCCGCAGCCTGGTCCGCAAAAAAACAAGACATCGCGACGCTTCTTCACTTGGGTGCGATCCAGTGGACTGGTTCGCGGCGACGACCGGTGGATCGGCGGCGTATGCAGCGGCATCGCTTTACGGCTTGGCTGGAGCCCCACATTAGTACGTGCGTTGGTGATTGTATGTACATTGTTCTTCGGTTTTGGCGCAGCTCTGTACGCACTCGGCTGGTTTCTGATGCCGGATGTACGCGATGGGCACATCTTGGCCGAGGACCTCATTGCCGGCCAATGGGACTGGAATTGTCTGGGATGCTTCCTGTTCCTCGCCGTGGCAATCGTGATTCCAGGTGCGGGGTGGGGTTGTATTGCGCTCGCCGCCTTAGCGCTATGGCTGTTGGCCAAAAGCGGCATTCGCCAGCAGGAAGGGTACGGATTCGGGGCATCTGCGCCGCGACCGGTTTCACAGCCTGTGTCATATCCAGCTCCACAGCCTGTGTCATATCCAGCCGCGCAACCAGTACCTCAATCTCCTTTGTATTCAGCTCCGCAACCTTTTCCACAACCTGTTTCACAACCTGTTTCACAACCTGTTTCACAACCTGTTTCACAAACCGCGCCTAGTGTTTCACAGCCTGTTTCACAGCCTGTTTCACAGCCTGTCTATCAGTCGATGCCCAGCGTGATGCCGGGTACTGTGCCCGGCGCGATGCCCGGCACAGTACCCAACGGGCCGTTTGCCCCCGACCGTATGAATGCGACGGCCTATGCCCCCACCGAGTCCAAGCGCCGCAAGCCGGCGGGCCCAATCGTGGTCTTGAGCATACTGGGCCTTACCTTCCTCTCCTTTGCCGGTCTGATGGGACTGATTTGGGTAAACGACATGGGCATTATCGGCATTATGCGTCTGGGCACCATCTGGATTGCCGCAGTATGCATAGTGATGGGGCTGGTGGTCATCATTCTCGGATTCAGAGGACGGCGTACCGGTGGTCTGATTCCTCTCGGACTGGTTGCCGGTGGATGCGCGCTCTGCATGACCATCGTTTCAGGCACGTATGGCGTGTACTACCGTGATCTTGGTGCCAGCGGCATCAATACTGTTGTTTCACTGAGCCAATCTGTCAGTGCGAGAAACAGCGACGGCATGAACGATGTGCAAAAGGATGGCATCTTCGTTGCCGATGCCAGCGATGCCACGTTTGAAACATTGCAGCAAGGTGTGGCGTTCAGCGGTGAAAACTACAACACCGATCAGGCAATCATTGATTGGTCCGATTGGGACAAGACACATGGACCGCACACGGTGAAGATGCTGGATGGCAAAACTTCCATCAGTAATTGCCCGGTCGGTACCATCACCATAGCCGCAACACAGGCGCAAGTGCATATCGTTCTGCCGGATTCCTGCACTTACGCCTTCGGCACCGCCGACTCCTACTACTCCACTTCGAGTGACGTTGGCGGCAAATACGAGATGGTATACAACAACTACATGGGTCCAAGCTTTGTTTTCTTCGAAGCTGAAAGTGCCACCAATGGGCCTGATCACGAATGGTTGTATAAGGAATCCGCCATGCCGGACAACGGCCCAGAATTAAAAATCAATATTCCCTATGTGGTGGAAGCACGTGTCAACGTGGTGTACGCCTCCGATTGGGAAGGCTCTACGTTCCAGCCGCTTGCCGATATATACGACGGCAACAGTACAAGCAAGAACACAACCGAACAATCGGAATGATCAAGCCGTTGCAACTAGGAGATGGAATCATGACTGATGAAACCAAGGAATTCGCCTCCATCGAGGATGCGACACCGACCACGGCCATACCTTCCGAAACCGACGCGACCACCGCGACCACAACCATGGTGACCGTCGATGACCGAACCGATACCACGGTGCTGCCATCCGCAGCGGATGATGACGAAACGGCTGTGCTGCCCGTCCCCGACAATCATGCGGATGCGTCGGTCTCGGATGTGGATACGCAGGCAACAGCTGCCTCTCCATCGCCCATCGAACCAACCACAGATCGGATTGCCCTGGAAACAGTTGCCGATGCCGTGGAGGGAGATGGTGGGCCGATTCCATCTGCCGATGATGTGCCGATGTACGCAGCATCTTCAGCACGACCTCCCTATGGGCAGTCTCAGACCGCCGGCAAACCATGCCAGCCTGGGGGGAGCTCCAAGAACGTCCAGAGCGCCAAGAACGTCCAGAATGCTAAGGATGTCAAGAGTGCCAAGAACATCCAGAAACAGAGCATCAGCGCGCCTACTGTGGTATTCGGACTATTAGGCGTGATTATCGGCGTGATCGCGCTGGTTTTCGGGTACATATCTCCGGATCGGATGATTTCGTTGTTCTCGCCGAATCCGCAATTGCTGACGGCTATTATTTGCGCCGTAGTGGGACTGATTCTGGTAATAGTGGCCGTTGTATGGGCCATAGTCGGTGCCGTCAAGAAGAGAAAATAGCGTTACAACCATTGCATTACGGTCCCAGTAGAAGCACATTATGACGGGAGCCGACCGATAAGAGCCGACCGTTCTATGCTGATGGGGGGGGAGGCATAGTAACTATGAAGCGGATTTCGGTGCGGCGGGTAGCGAGCGTCATCGTCACCGCGATGGCGATGACGCTGGTATTCGCCACACTTGGCTGGGCGATGATGCCGCAATGGAACACACGGCCCTACACCAAGCACATCGTTATCGCTTCTGCCGACACCACCATCACCCCTGCCCATGCGAACATTCCCCACGAGGGGCGATATCGTACGCGTGAAACCCGACTATCCATCAAGACCGGCGACGGCGTCACGCTACCCGCCGTACTACGTGAACCGGTCGGCGCTCCCGGGCCACGCCCGGCTTGTCTGTTCATTCACGGGTCCGGTACCAGTGGTGCCGAGGATTTCGGCGATATCGCCAACGCCATGGCCTCTGCCGGTATCGTGACCTTGGTGCCGGCCAAGCGCAACGACAACTACACCGTGCTGCATCGCGACTACCCGCGTTTTGCTCGCGAATACGGGCGTTCGCTCGACGTGTTGCGTGGCATAAGCGGCGTGGACCCCGCCAAAACCGGCATCTACGCCGAATCCGAAGGCACCTGGATCGCCACGATTCTAACCTCGAAACGGCAAGACATTGCCTTTGCCGTACTTACATCCGCACCGGTGTTCAATGGACGTGAGCAAATGGCCATGGCTGTCAGCGCCTATACGCATGAGGCCGGCGCGCCCAAGCCCGTGGTCAAAGACATGGCCAAATTGATGTCGCTGGACTACGCGCCATTTGATCTGGCCTATGCCGACTTTGATGCCGACCGGTATCTGAAATCCCTCACCATGCCGGTGCTGGTGAACTACGGCACCTACGATACGGCCATGCCCATCGAACAGGGGGCGCAGCGGATCATCGCCACGGCCAACAAGTCCGGCAACGAGAACGTCACCGTACGCTATTTCGCCGGCAACCATCAGATGCGGGCTGGTGAGGGCTTATTCACCCCGAACCTGCCATTGGCCGAAGGCTATACGCAAGCGCTGGAAAATTGGGTGAACGGTGTGACTGCCGGAACCAAAGCCGATGGATGGGCAACGCCTCAAGTCGCCGGTGCGACACCTCACCAGCGCTTCGCCGCGCCGCAACGTACCAGATCCGGTATCGTCGGCTCGCTTGGCGTGCTGGCCGGTCTGATGGTGGCAGGGCCCGTGCTGATCGTGATGGCGGCGATATTAGGTATTGGCTTGACTGGGTTTTCTTGGCTACAGACGTTGCTGGTCGGGCGACGTAGTGTGGCGACTGTGCGGGCCGTGCATGCGACGCCGAGTGAGCTGGGGGCCGCCCAGCGGCGCATGTTGCACGGCATTGCCGGCTTATCTGCCGGTATCGGCACAGCGGTGATGGTGATTACTGGGCTGTTGTACGGCTATATGAGCGCCGTAGGCGTATCGGCTGTATTGGTTATGCCTCAACCGCGGCTGTTTGCCGTCGGATGGGTGGTGCTGCGAATAGCGACCATGCTGTTGGTGGTGCTGTTTGCTTGGGAAATGGAACGTGTCTGGTATTGCCGCGCCGATATCGTCGGTGTGCGGCGCGTCATATGCGTGATGGTAGCGCTCGGCACTCTCGCCACACTGATGACACTGGCATTTTGGGGCCTATTCTCGCTGTAATTCTGCCGATGTGCGCTGGTAAATGGGGCCTGGCGGGCAGGCTGCGTTGGTGGTCTGGGTGTGGGGCGATCGGCAGATTGCGTTGGCCTGGGTATGGCCGGCCGACGTACATCAGTCGGGGTGTCCGATACACAGTGAATGGCTGAGTATTACGCTTGGGAGGCTTCGGCCTCCTCTAAGGTGTCGAAACCGTCGAGCTGGACTGTGTGCAACAAGGTTTCCTCAGTGATATTGCGTTGCGGGCTGGCTGCGGCGCGCTCGCCAATCATCGCTTCGTAACGTTCGAAGGTCTGGTCGGAATACGTACCAAGCTCGCCGCGCAGATAGGTTTCGAATGAGGTGGCAGATGGTGTGTCTTCGGTGGTGGTGAGTGCGCGCATCGCCTCGCCGAGCTTGGGGTAGCGCTCGCGGAAATCCTTGGCCCAGGCGACCTGCTGGGCGATGACCTGTTCCTGACGGGCCGCGCGCTCTTCAGAGAGACGCGGAATATACGGCTCTATGTTCTTCGTGAAATTTTCCGGTGCGGTGGAGGCCATCATGCGGCCGTATTTTTCGGTCACGAGGTTGCGGCCCACGTGGTCGGCCGCGTCAAGATCAGCGGCATAGCTGGTGAGTAATGGCCGCTCCCATGTGAGGAACTGGGCCAACCGCATCTGGTGGAACACCGGCCAGTTGCCTTGGCATGCCGCGCGTCCACCCTCATTGTTGGTGCGCTGGAACTGATCCCATTCATGACGCACAATAGCCTCGCGCAGTTCATCATCAGTCAGTTCGTTGGTCATCGACGTTCCTTTCACTGATACCTCCCTCTGATGAGGGAGGTGGCACGGCGAAGCCGTGGCAGAGGGAGCTTGAATCTACAAACTTTTAAGCACCGGATCATCAGAGGCGATGTGGTCCTCGACATACGGGCGCTGCCATTCGAGGAAGGTCTCGCCGGACGTGGTCAGGTGTTCGCGTTTGAGTTCCTTGACGATATCCACCGCAATCTGCTCCACAATATCGTTGATTTTCTCGATTGCTGGAGCCGCGCCCTTGCCGCCTTCGCCAAATCCGGCCCCGCCATAGCAGGCTGCCGAACTCAATCGCATCACGGTTTCCAACTGTTCGCCCACGTTCGGCAACAGCGCGAACATCGAGCCAGACAGCTTGCGCAATGCTGCGAACTGCCACTTGTAATACGGCATATAGCCCACCACCATCGGCACGTTAACCAGGAACACCAACGAGGCGGTGGCCTGCACGAACTCGTGGATGGACAGCCATGCGGCCGCGCCGTCGCCGCGCTTCAACGAACGCGGCAGATTATATTGACCGGCCTGGGCGATCATGCCGAGTCGCTTGGAGATCAGCGCGAGCCGCACATCGTCGGGCATGTTCTTGAACCCTTGGCGCGTCTTGGAAAACAGACCGGTGGGATCGGCGAACACCTCGCCATTGGTGGCGGCGGCCAAGGTCGATTCCTGAAGCATTAGCCACTCATGCGGCGCGGTCTGCGCCGGCGCAGTGTGATACCCGGTGATCGACTCAAAGAAGTCACCGATGCGGAACACGCCGTCACGGCGATTCGCGCCCTGTGCGCGCGGCGTGACGGGGGAGAGCGGTGCATCAATCGGAGTCGTCATCGCTTCCGCCACATCAGAGGACGCCGCGCCTGACTCGGCAGTGGCGGTATCGTGCGTAGCGGTGCCGGGGGTGGGTGCGTTTGCCGCATCGGGTATGACGGTGGAGCCTGCACCTGCGGAGGGGAATGCTCCGGAAGCATCGGACCTGGCATGCGCCTCGAACGTCACGCGGCCTTGCGCATCCACGCTGAACTTGCGCGGCAGTGCCTCGTAATCGACCTCAAGTTGCTCGCCGATCGCCGCGTAATCCTCATCCGTAAGCCACAGGCAGAAGCGCGGGCCGAAATCGTGGTCCTGCGAATACGCATCATCGAATCCGTAGCATTCCGAGCCATGACCCACCAGACCGGCGGCGATACGCCCGGCATACTGCGGATACTTCGCCGCAATCATCGGCTTGCCCATCTGCGTCCAGAACGCGCGGGCCAGCTTCAGTCCGGACACCGGGCATGCGGAAACGGCCTCGGCCGCGCCCGCAGAACCGGTCGACACCGAAACGGTGGATGGGGAAGATGTCGCGTCCGCACCGGTCTTGCCCTGTGCCGGGCTGTTCGACAGCCGCGATCCGGACTGGGGTGGCGTGCCTGCACCGCCGGCAACACCCGCATTGTCAACCGTCACCCCGGCCTTCGCCGCCTCTTCCTCGGCCTGCCGCAGATTGTCGGCGGTGATACGCCAGTAATCGGTATCCTTGCCGTAACATTCCTCGATCACGGCCAGCGCATGCCGGTATCCAGTAACCGCATCCGCATGCCGTCTCTCGGCAAAGCACACCTGCGCGAAGCCCGCCAGTGCGGAGGCATAATGCGCGGAATGTTCCAGATGGCCGGTGCGATAGATTTCCAGTGCCTTGGCTGCATGCCAATGCGCGCCCTCCAACTTGTGTTCGGTCAGCAGGGTCAACGCCAGATTCGTGTGCGAGCTGGCCACGTCGATATCCGCGTCCGGGTTCACGCTCGAGGCTTCGATAATGCGCAGCGCTTCACGCAACTCCAGTTCCGCCTTGTCGGGCCGATTCGTCTCGCTGTAGAGCATCGACAGATTGTTGTGCAGTGCTGCGAGCCTACGGTCGGTGGGTGCCAGCGAATGCCGGCAGACACTCTGCGCCTGATGATACAAATCCTCGGCCTGATCGTATTGTTGGGCCGCGCGCATCGCGGTAGCGCAATTGATTAGCGTGGTGGCCCACGCCTCGGATGTGCCGGTGGTCAAGCCCATACGAGCGGCCAGTTCCAGCGCCCGCTGCACAATCCACTGATTCTCCTTGTGCCGGCCCTGCGAGCGATAGAAGCCCATCGTTTCGTTGAGTACGGTGAGCAGTCCGGCCTCGTCGCCGGCGTTTTCCGCGTCCACCATCGCCTGTTCCAAGTACGGACCGGCTTCGGTGGCTGCCGCGTGGCGATCGAAAATCGCGTCCAGTCCGTTCAGGAATTGTTGGGTATCAAAGGTTGCGGGCGATTGATCGGCATCGTCCGTGGCCTGGTTCGCCGTGGAATCGGCACCTTGCGCTGCGGCCGCCGCATCGGTGTCGTCGGCATCGTCTGGACCATGCGCGAATTGTGCGGCGAATTGTTTGAGCAGTGCTTCCTCGTCCATACCGCCAGACCTCCCTGAATCGTGTCTGATTTCAGTCTATTAATACTGTGAACAAACGCGTCAGGGAGTTTGCTGTGAGCTTGGTCTCAGTGTTTTCCTCGTCGAAAGGATTCGAGCTGGCTGTTACTCCCCTTAGTCCGCTGCGCGGCCAGCTCCCTCAACCGAGGGGAGCCGAGATATGGGGTCTCAGTCCACCTTGATTTCGCGCATGCGGTGAATGGCGTCGGTATCGGTTTCGCAGCGCCACGAGTAGAAGGCCAGCAGCCCTACGGCAAGCAGGGCCAGCGGCATACCGCCCAGACCGGTATAGCGATAGTTCATCGAGAAGGTGGTGAGCATCGCGCCGCCGACAATCGAGCCGATGGCATTGCCGAAGTTGAAGGCCACCTGCACGGCTGCGCCGGCGATGAGCTCGCCGCCGCCTTGGCCGGCTTCGGTCATCAGCAATTGCTGTGGAGCGGAAGTAAAGAACAATCCGACGGCGATCCAGAACGTCAGTACAGCGGTCATCGGCTGATTGCCCGGAGTGATCAGCACCAGCAACAAGCCGAGGCAGGAGATGGACTGACCTATTGCGGCCGCGCCGGCATGCCTCCAATGGTCGGTCAGACGACCTCCAAGCAGACCGCCGATGACCATACCAAAGCCGGCAAGCATCATCAGCATCGGCACCAGGGAAGACGACCATCCGCCGGTTTTCTGCAGCCAGGGGGAGACGTAGCTCCACCAGCAGAACACACCGGCATTGCCGGTGAACACGGCGGCCAAAATCACCCACGGGCCACGGCGGGTGAGGAACTTGAACTGACCGGCGATGCCCGCGTCTTTAATCGGTGCAACGTACGGAATCCACGCCAACGCCAGCACAATCGTCATTGCCGCCCAAGCGGCCAAAATGCCGAAGGCAAGACGCCAGGAAAGGAACTCGGCCATCAGGGTGCCCGCCGGTACGCCGAGCATATTGGCCACGGTCTGTCCGGTGACCATCACGGATACGGCCTGCGCTTCCTTGCCTTTCTCCGCCAGAGTCTTGGCAATGAGCGTGGCCGTGCCGAAGAACGCGCCGTGCGGCAGGCCGGCGACGAATCGCGCGACGACCAGCATGGCGGCATTGACGGAAAACACGGAAGCCAGATTGCCTACCAAGGCAATCGCCATAAACAATATGATGAGGTTCTTCGGCGGCACCTTGCGGCCGAACACCAGAATCAGTGTGCCGAAGCACACGCCGATCGCATACGCGGAAATGTAATGGCCTGCGGTGGGGATGCCCACTCCGGTGGCGGCCGCGGCCTGCGGCAGAATACCCATCATCACGAACTCGGCGGCACCGAGAATGAACGCGCCCGAAGCCAGTGCAAGCAGACTCTTCTTCATGGTTCCTCTAATTACTTCAGTATTACTTACAAAAAACAGTGCGGCAATCGATTGATTCGAGCGATATATTACGGTGGTCCGCCAACAAATACGGGCCTTGCCGCGACGCGGTTTGTCGCTGTGCGCGGCGGGTTGTTTACCGCTGTCCGATCGCTTGGTCTGATTGTTGGGTTAGGAAACGAAAAACCGGATTGCTGATTTCTCAACAATCCGGTCCAGTTGTCGGGCTGGCGGGATTTGAACCCGCGGCCTCTTCGTCCCGAACGAAGCGCGCTACCAAGCTGCGCTACAGCCCGTTTGGCAACAGACGTAGATATTACATTGTGGTGGTGGACAATGCAAATCGGCATGTCGCGAGTGTTGCGTGATGGTGGATTCGCCGTGTGTACAGGTCTCTCAAGCCTTGTGCAGAGCCGGTTTTGCGTCATGTGAGCGGGTGTTCAGATGGCCGTACGGTCTGCCGGGCTCATAATCGCCGGCCTTGCGTACACTGATGAATCATGGCTGAAGTTGTCGAAAATACCGAAAACACTGAGAATGAAACCCCGGCCGTCCCGCAGATGAGCACCGTCGAACGTGCGGAAATGCTGCTCGAGCAGGACGCCACCATCCGCGAGAAGATCAAGTCCGGTGCCACGCTGGACGAAGCCGTGGACCCCTCCAACAAGGAGTTCGGCCCGCTGGCTCACCCCGAGCAGGTGCAGATGCGCGTGGCCAAGCGCGCGATGATGCTTGAGGCCGGCATCGCCCCCTACCCGGTGCACTTGGACGTCACCGACACCATCGAGGCGGTCCGCGCCAAGTATGACGGCAAGCTCGAGGCTGGCGAAGAGACCGAAGACATGGTCGGCATTGCTGGCCGCGTGCTGTTCCTGCGCAACGCGGGCGGCCTGTGCTTCGTGCAGCTGTCCGCCGGTGACGGTACCAAGATTCAGGGCATGATCTCCAAGAAGGAGATTGGCGCCGACTCGCTCAAGCAGTTCAAGCAGCTCGTCGACCTTGGCGATCACCTGTACCTCAAGGGCCGCGTCATCGCCTCCAAAACCGGCGAGCTGTCCGTATTCGCCACTGAGTGGGCTATCGCCTCCAAGGCCCTGCAGCCGCTGCCGGCCCTGCACAAGGACCTGAACGAAGACACCCGCACCCGCAAGCCGTACATCGGCATGATCGCGGACGAGAACATCCGCAACATGGTGCGCAACCGCTCCAAGGCCGTGGCCTCCCTGCGCCGCACCTTTGACGACCACGACTTCCTCGAGGTCGAAACCCCGATGCTGCAGACCCTGCACGGTGGCGCGGCCGCCCGCCCGTTCACCACGCACATGAACGCCTTCGACCTTGACCTGTACCTTCGCATCGCCCCGGAACTGTTCCTCAAGCGCTGCCTGGTCGGCGGCATCGATCGCGTGTTCGAAATCAACCGCGACTTCCGCAATGAGGGCGTCGACGCCACGCATGCCCCCGAATTCACCATGGTCGAGGCCTACCAGGCCTATGGCACCTATGATTCCATCGGCCAGCTGGTCAAGGAGCTCGTGCAGAAGACCGCCATGGACGTCTACGGCTCGCACAAGGTCACCCTGCTCGACGGCACCGAATACGACTTCGGCGGCGAATGGAAGACCATCAGCATGTACGATTCGCTGTCCGAGGCATTGGGCGAGGAAATCGTGCCGAACGGCGGCCCTGAGCATCCCGGCACCTCCGTTGAGCATTTGGGCGCCATCGCCGACAAGCTCGGCGTGGAGCGCGACGACGTGGAGAACCACGGCAAGCTCGTCGAACACCTGTGGGAGCACTTCTACGAGGACAAGCTTTACGAGCCCACCTTCGTGCGTGACTTCCCGGTCGAAACCTCCCCGCTGGTCAAGGGCCACCGCACCAAGCCCGGCGTGGTGGAGAAGTGGGATCTCTACGTGCGCGGCTTCGAGCTGGCTACCGGCTACTCCGAGCTCAACGACCCGATCGTGCAGCGTGAGCGTTTCGTGGCCCAGGCCAAGGACGCACTCGCCGGCGACGAAGAGGCCTGCGACATCGATGAGGACTTCCTCGAGGCTCTCGGCGTGGGCATGCCTCCGGCCGGCGGTATGGGTATGGGCATTGATCGACTGCTTATCGCCTTGACCGGTGCCACGATTCGCGAGACCATCACCTTCCCGCTGGTCAAGCCGCTCGTTGGCTGATTAGGCATACTCTGGCTCCCCTCAGAGAGGGGAGCCAGAGTTATATATGAAAGGGATTGCTTATGTCTATCGGCTTGTGGGTTCGGGGCGCGCGTCCCAAGACCTTGGTCACTTCCATCGCGTCGGTGATGGTTGGGGCGGTGATGGCGTACGTGCATATCGAGCGGTCGGGCACCTGCATCGCAATATATCCAGAACCGGCCTCCTGCGCCACGGCCCGTGAACAGCAGACCCTGCTGATGGACCGATTCTGGCCGGTGACCATCCTGTGCCTGCTAGTCGCGCTGTTCCTGCAAATCGCCGTCAACTATGCGAACGACTATTCCGACGGCATCCGCGGCACTGACGCCGGGCGTGACACGGACGAATCGAAATCAGGCAAACCCCAGCGACTGACCGCATCCGGACTGGTACCGGCCAAGCATGTACTGTTCGCGGCGATGATTTGCGCCGCCATCGCCTGCATATGCGGTGTTGTGGCGGTCGTGCTCGCCCAAGCATGGTGGTTGCTGGCCGTGGGCGCGGCCTCCTTGCTGGCCGGCTGGTTCTACACCGGTGGCAAGCATCCGTATGGATACGTCGGGCTGGGAGAAGTCGGCGTGTTCCTGTTCTTCGGCTTGGCTGCGGTATTGGGCACCGAATACGCGCTGTGCGGCACGGTGGACGTCGGCGGACTATTGGGTGCTGTGGCGGCTGGCCTGTTCTCCTGCCTGATCATGATGGTGAACAATATCCGTGACATCGATGAGGATCGTGAGCATGGCAAACACACGCTGGCCGTACGGCTGGGGGAGTCCGGCGCGCGTACGTTGCTGATTGTGTGCTGCGTCATCGCATGGATCATCGCCCTGCTCATGTGCGCGACCCTATGGTGGCCGTGGGGCGCAGTGCTGTTGATCTCGGGCGTCGGAATACCTGTGCGCATGGTCTCCAGCGTGAATAAACGTCAATTCCGCCCGGCTCTGCCCGCCGCCAGCTTCCAGACCTTGCTGTTTGCGGTGGTGCTGGCGGTTTCCGTGACGCTCTGAGAGCGAAATAATAAGACGAATACTCGTGTTTGGGCGCACGCGGCTGTAGACTGAACCGTATGACTTATAAACTAGTACTGCTCCGTCATGGACAGAGCGCATGGAATAAAACTAACCAGTTCACCGGCTGGGTCGACGTACCGCTGACCGAGCAGGGTGAAGCCGAAGCCAAGCGTGGCGGCGAGCTGCTCAAGGAGAAGAACGTCCTTCCGGACATCGTGTTCACCTCCCTGCTGCGTCGCGCCATCAACACCGCCAACATCGCTCTGGATGCCGCAGATCGTCTGTGGATTCCGGTTCAGCGTGACTGGCGTCTCAACGAGCGTCACTACGGCGCTCTGCAGGGCAAGAACAAGACCGAGATCCGCGAAGAGTACGGCGACGAGAAGTTCATGCTGTGGCGCCGTTCTTACGCCACCCCGCCGCCCGAGATCGACCCGAACGACCAGTACGCCCAGAACAACGACCCGCGCTACGCCGGCGATCCGGTTCCGGAAGCCGAGTGCCTGGCCAACGTTGTTGAGCGTGTGAAGCCGTACTTCGAGTCCGCTATCGAGCCGGAGCTCAAGGCCGGCAAGACCGTGCTGATTGCTGCCCACGGCAACTCCCTCCGCGCCATCGTCAAGATGCTGGACAACCTGTCTGAGGAAGAGATCGCCAAGGTCAACATCCCGACCGCCATCCCGCTGCTCTACGAGCTGGACGAGAACTTCAAGCCGATCAAGCCGCGTGGCGAGTACCTGGACCCGGAGGCTGCTGCTGCCGGTGCCGCCGCTGTCGCCGCTCAGGGCCAGAAGTGAGCCTAAGCCGCTAACACGGTACAAGCTGTAAGGGGAGTCGCACATAACGTGCGGCTCCCCTTTGCTATGCCTGCCAAATCCCCCATGGGGCGGTGATTACCCCATGGGGCGGTAAAACCCTCATGGGGCGGTATGCCAGAATGGCTTAATTCCGCGGTTTCACATATCCTTCAAACCGCCCCATGGGCAAGTTACCGCCCTATGGGTGTTTTGCCGCCCCATGGATACGCCGGTGTACCGCCCAAAAGCAACAAAAAACGGCGTCCAGCCGTAGCCGGATCGCCGCTTTCGGGCATCCTCCTCAAACCACAGGAGAACAAGTGTTCAGTTATTCGCCCAATGTGAGAACAAGTCCCAATCAGTCGATGTCGGTGCCCTCGTCGCGGGTCGGCTCCTTAGTGGGGTCGAAGCCGGAGACGATGTACACCACACGGCGGGCGGCGGACACGGCGTGATCGCCGAGACGCTCCAGGAAGCGGCCCAGCAGCACGATATCCACGGTCTGCTGACGGGTGATGTCATCGGACAGCGCTAGATCGAAGGTCTGGTGGTGCAGATTGTCCAGCTTGTCGTCAGCCAGGATGATGGCCTCGGCGGTCTTGGCATCGCGATCGAAGAGCATGGCCACCAGCTGGTCAGCGGTGTTGTCCAGGAAGTCGATCATCTCGGCGAACACCGGCTGAGCGGATTCGGGAATCGCGGCGGCCGGGGAGCGGCCTCGGCCACGTGGCGGGCAAGATCGCCCATACGCTCGAACGTGGAAGCCAGACGCATGGTGGAAACGACCACACGCAGATCGGTGGCCACCGGGTTCTGCTTGGCGAGCAGCTTGACGCACTGGTCGATCACAGAGGACTCCAGGGCATCAATCTCGATGTCGCCGTCAATCACAGTCTGTGCGGCTTCAACGTCCTGATTCAGCAGGGCTTCCCCAGCGCCTTTGATCGCCTTGCGCACGTTCTGCGCCATACGGTCGAGGTCGTCAGCAACCTGCTTCAGCTCCTCGTTGAAAATAACGCGCATTTCTCTAGCCTTTCATGCTTGCTTATTGCAACCTGTACCAGTGTATTATTCCAGTACTTGTTCCCCACTTCAACGTAGGTAATGGCAACCTCAAGTTGTTCTACTGTTCATTGGGTTGTTCACCTGAAATTCATGTTACCGGCGCGCCGGCAAACCGCAATCCCGGCGTGTGGTGTGAAAGAATGGGGGCATGACACAGATGCCACTCGTCGCCGCGATTGCTCTTATTGTCGCGGCTGTTTTATTTGTGGTAGGAATCATCACGCTCATCGTGGGATTTGCGACACATCGAGTGTCCGTGGAATCGCCGCTGGCCGATGATGACGACAATGACGATCTGTCCGACGACACCGCCACGCTGCTGTCCATGCTGCCGGGTGCGTCCGTGGTGGTCGACGAGCACGACGAGGTGGTCCGCTGCAATCCCGCCGCCTACCGCCTGGGTGTGGTGTCAGATGACGCCATTGCCCAGCAGCATGTGCTGGATGCCATTCACGAGGCGCGCAAGTCCGGTGGCAAGCGCCAGTTCGACTTGACCACCGATACTCCGGAGCGGTACGTCGCAGACCAGAACAAGGGCGATCACGTCGCCACGCAGTCCGTCCACCGCCCCAACTGGCTGAAGGTGACTGTAGGGCGTATCAACGAGCAGTTCGTCATCGTGTTGATTACCGATGTCAGTGATGTGATTCGTTTCGCTCAAGTGCGTGACTCGTTTATTACCAATGTGTCCGAGCAATTGTTGGGCCCCACTGAGGCTCTGGCCAAACTCGCCGATTCGCTGGAGTCCGGCAATCTGGACGAACAGCAGGTGGCTGCCGACGCTCGCCAGGTGCGTTCCAGCTGCAGCAAGCTCAACCACATGGTGTCTGATTTGCTGCTGCTCATACGCGCGCAGGAGCCGATTACGCCGTCTTCCGCCAACCGACTGAACGTTATGGAACAGCTCAGGGCCACGGCGGCGCGACTGGAGCCGCAGGCAGCCGAGGCTGGCGTGCAGCTGAACATCAAGGGCGACGATGATCTAGTCATCAATGGTGAGGCGGACCAGATCGACAGCGCCGTGACCAAGCTCATCGAAAACGCCATCGGCTATTCCAAGGAAAATGGCGTGGTCAGCGTGTCCGCATCCAAAGACAAGGATGGCGACCGCGCGGTGATTCGCGTGATTGACCAAGGCACGGGCATCGCTAAGAAGGACCAGGCGCGCATCTTCGAGCGGTTCTACCGGGGCGTGGAACAGAGCAATCGCACGGCGGATGGCGTGGGCCTAGGCTTGGCCATCGTCAAGCATGTGGCGCTGACCCATCATGGCGATGTGACCGTATGGAGCGCGCCCGGGCAAGGCAGTACGTTCAGCCTTACGTTGCCGTTGGCGCAGTGAGGTAAGGAATTGGTGGCATGCCTTGCATGCCACCAATGCTGTTTGATGAGCGACCTGCGGCCGCGGTCTCTCCCTCAATCAGCTACGCTGACAGCTCCCGTCATCAGAGGGAGCTTGTGTTGCGTTACTGTCCGAGGCGGCGGTAGTCCCAGCGGTCGAAGTATTCCCAGACCAGCAGTAGCAAGCCAATAATGACGCCGGCCACGCACATAATCACCAACGGCATTACGCTGTAGCCCACGGCCAGCAGAATCAGCACGACAATCAACGCCACAATCCATAGACCGGTACCGATGGCAAACACCTTACGCAGATCCACCCGTACGGGCTTGGGTGCGGGTTTGCGGACGGCAGGGTCAATGAGAGGCGCGAACTTCATACTCATGCACTGTAGTAAGAGTAGGGAGGGGCGTCAAACATCCCTCCCTACGATTTATTCAATCGGCATCAGTTGAGACCGATCAATGTGCATGGCATATATGGTCGGCAATGCGGGGCATATATGCCATCACAGGTGCTCGACCACGTAGTCGACGCACTTGGTGAAGGCCATGACATCAGCCGGTTCCACCGAGGGGAACACGCCAACGCGCAGCTGGTTGCGGCCCAGCTTGCGGTAGCCGGCGGCGTCCACAATGCCGTTCTCGCGCAGGATGGACAGTACCTGAGAGGCCTGGACTCGCTCGTCCAGATCAATGGTGACCACGGCGTTCGAGCGTGCGTCCGCATCGACGACGAACGGAGCGGCGTATTCGGAGCGCTCGGCCCACGAGTACAGGATGGATGCGGACTTGGCGCAACGTGTGGTGGCCCAGGCGAGGCCGCCGTTGTTGTTGAGCCAGCGAATCTGGTTTTCCATCATGATCAGGGTGGCCACGGCGGGCGTATTCAGGGTCTGATCCTTGCGGGAGTTGTTCAGTGCCGTGGTCAGCGAGAGGAACGGCGGCACCCAGCGATGTGCGCCTTCCAGATGAGCGCTTGATTCGACGCCTGCCGCACGATCGATAGCTTCGGGGGAGAGGATGGCGACCCACAGACCGCCATCGGCACCGAAGGCCTTCTGCGGTGAGAAGTAGTAGACGTCGGTCTGGCTGATGTCCACAGGCAAAGCGCCGGCTGCGCTGGTGCCGTCGATGACGGTCAAGGCACCAGCTTCACGACTTCCGGCCACGCGGCGAATCGGGGCGGCCACACCAGTGGAGGTCTCGTTGTGAGCCCAGCAATATGTGTCCACGCCCTCGGTGAGCTCAGGCAGACGGTAAGTGCCCGGCTCGCCGGGGAACAGCACCGGGTCTTCAAGGAAGGGTGCGTTCGCGGCGGACGCGGCGAACTTGGCACTGAACGAGCCATACGTGCCGAATGCGGCGCGACGGGTGATCAGCGAAGCGCAGGCAATCTCCCAGAACGCGCTGGCGCCACCGTTGCCAAGCGCCACCTCATACCCTTCAGGCAGGTGGAAGAACTCGCGCAGACCTTCACGAATCGAAGCGACCAGTTGCTTGACTGGTGCCTGGCGATGTGATGTGCCAAGCAGGGTGGTGGCGCCGGCGTCGAGCGCGGCGATCTGTTCGGGGCGGATTTTGCTGGGGCCGGAGCCGAAGCGACCATCTTCGGGCTTCAGCGACTCGGGAATACTCAGTGTGATAGTCATGGTTTCAAGGGTAGACCAGTGTTGGGGAATATCGCGGATAATGCTCGGTGTGCGGGATTACTGCGGGGTTACTGCGGAATTCCGGGGTGCCGGGCGGCAGTGGTGGCAATGCGGAATGCAGTGCAGAATGTACGCAGCACATCATGGTTACGGTGTGTCGGAATGACATGAGTTAGTGATTCTTCCGATAACCGGATAGTGAGGTTCGTGAACGGGCGGAAACAAGGCAGTTTTTTCACCCGGCCGCACGGTTACGTAAATCGTTTGACACACCCGGATGGTGGGGGATCACATTGAGGATTGACCTCTGTTCGTTGTACAGTACTCAATTGTGACGGTCATACGAGGTCATCGAAATGACCCCGCCGAACCCATCCAAGGAGTTAACGTAGTATGAAGCATGCTTCGCATAAAGCGACCACGGTCTCGCGCCAGAAGTTCAGCTTAGCGAAGGCATTGTTTGCCTCCGGCAAGGGTTCTCATTCCGTTCGTGCTGTGCGTGCGGTGCAATCCGCTGGTAGCGACGCCGTTGTTTTGGGGCTTGATCCGGCCATCGCCGAGAAGATCAACGAAATCGCTCCCCAGACCCGCCGTTCCATTCGTGAGGCCGCTCGTGCCGCTGAACGCCGTAGCCATATTCTTGCCTTGGCCTCACTGGCCGCTCTGGTCGGCACGGCCGCAGGTGCTCTCGCGTTTTCCAACAATGAAGACGCCACGAACTCGTTCGTGGCTGATCCGGCCACGACGACCACGCAGATTAAGCGCATCAGCGATGTGACTGCGGCTTCTCGTTCCGAAGCGCGTACTGATTTGAGTTCATCCTCCGTTACCGCACAGTCCACCAATGAAGGCGGCTGGGGGCTGAGCAATTCAGACAGCACCTTGGACGCCAAGCTGATGAATCGCAATAATGCGAACAATCCTGTGGTGTCGGCTCTCGTGGATGCCGATGGCGATGCTGTGCCGGCTGGCTTCAACCCGAACCATGCCGTTGGCACCAACTCCAACAACTATCCGTGGGGTCAGTGCACGTGGTACGCGTACCAGCGTCGTGCCGAACTGGGCCTGCCTTCCAGCGGCAACTTCGGCAATGGTGGCGCGTGGGCGGCGTCAGCTTCCGCTCTGGGCTATTGGGTGGACAACACTCCTCGCCATGTCGGTGATGCTGTGGTGTTCGCTCCTGGCCAGGCCGATGCCGATGGCGCGTACGGCCATGTTGCCGTTCTGGAAAAGATCAATGCCGACGGCTCCATTGAGATCTCCGAATCCAATGCCAAGGGATTGGGTGTGATTTCGACCCGTACGTTCAGCGCCGCCGAAGCCGGTAAGTTCCAGTACGTTCACTACTGATTCATTTCATTGGCTTACATTCGGTGATTACTGTTCGGATGTGACGTCGCCCTATCGGCAATCGTTCGCGCGAAATGACATTTCAAGTGTTGCGGCCGCGTATTAGTCCGAACTGACCTGTGCCGACACGCCGATATATCCCAATAGCTCCGGGGTGTTTTATTTCTTCCATCCTGTACGAGTTAATGCGCACCGTGTAGGGTGATAGTTCTATGAAGACCAAAACTGTAGCTTCTTCCATTGTTGCCGCGATTGTCTCCTGTGCCTGCTTGTTTATGTTTGTTCCTACAGCAACTGCAGCTGAGGGTGTTACTGTGACTTCCACCAAGTCCTTCCCCTCGTACACCCAGGTGCGCAAAGATCTGACGACTGAAGCCACTGCCACGAGCGTTGAGGACAATGCTGATTGGGGCGGCATTGAGAACCTCGATGTGCCGCAGACGGAATCTCAGGCGGAAAAGGATGCCGCAGCGGCCAAGAAGGCTGCCGAAGAGGAGGCCGAGAAGCAGGCGGAGGTCGAGGCTCAGGCGACCCAGGAGCAGGCCAACGCCGCGAGCCGTAATGAGTCTCGCTCTTCTGTTACTTATTCCGATGCCAGTGGTTCGGTTTCCGCTGGTGCCGGTGCCTCTATCGACCGTGCGTATTCTTTGATCGGACAGAGCATGGACTGCACCGCATTGGTCAGTCAAGCGTTGGCGGCCCGTGGCATTAACTTCCACGGTTGGCCTGAAGAGTACGTCAATGTTCCTGGTGGCCACGTAGTCACAGACGGATCCCTGCAGCCGGGCGATATTCTGATTTATGCCAACACCGGTGGATGGAACGGTGGTGCACACTACGATCATGTGGCGTTGTATGTCGGCAACGGTCAGGCGGTCCATGGTGGATGGAATGGCTATAGCGTGGCTCTCGCTAGTGCCATGACCGAAAAGCTCACCATCGTGGTGCGTATCCCGTGATGCAGTCTTATTGATTGATTTATTGCAGGCCTCGGATGCCGATCGGTATCCGAGGCCTGTTGCGTTCTCCTGCCGAATGATGCACCCGCGACATCATCTTCGAAATGCTATTCCTGTTATGAAATCGACCCATGTGTGCTAGTGTATGGCGTTGATGATGAGCGTTAAGACTATTATTTCCACATCAGTGGCGATTATCGCCACGGGTGCCATGTTTGCGTGCGTAGCCCCGTTTGCCTCTGCCGATTCCGCGCAGACGAGTGCTGTGGTGTCCTCACGTTCTTTCCCGAAGGCGAGTTCGGTGAAGAAGAATTTGTTCGCCGAATCCACCTCCACCTCGGTTGATGAGAACTCTAAATGGGGTGGCATCGAGACTCTTGATGTGCCACAGACCGAGTCTCAGGGCGAGAAGGAAGCTGCTGCAGCGGCGGCGGCTCAGAAAGCCGCTGATGAAGCTGCTGCAGCCCAGTCCGCTGCTGCTGCGGCAGCCAGCCGCTCTGAACAGCGTGCGTCGATTCCACAGGTTGACTTGGGTAAAATGACTGGCACTGGCACTGGCGCTGAGCTTGCTAGCTTCTCACTGAAGTTCCAAGGCTATCCGTATGTTGCCGGCGGCAACACTCCGGCAGGATGGGATTGCTCCGGTTTTGTGCAGTACGTCTTCTCCCAGTTTGGCATCTCCCTGCCTCGTACCTCTGGTGCTCAAGCCACCGTGGGTACTCCGGTCGCAAGCTTGGCGGATGCCAAGCCGGGTGACATTCTTGCGAATGGTACTCATGCGGCCATTTACATCGGTAACGGACAGGTGATGAATGCTATGAACCCGGTGCAGGGAACGGCAGTAAGCGACGTTTCCGTATTCGGTGGAGCTGGATATTCCATTCGCCGCGTGATGTGACAAGAATTATGCGGTAAGCGAATTCGTATTAAGGCACGTCCTTTGGGGTGTGCCTTTTTCGTATACGCGGATTTCTTTTTGAGCGGAGGATACCGGCCAAACCGAGTGTCGCGGGGTATTGTTGAGATACGCGGTATTCGTGCCGCAATAACTTCAAGGAGGTCGTCATGATTAACGACAAGGCTATTCTCGTCGGCGTTGACGGGTCGCATGCCAGTTACAAGGCAACATGGTGGGCCGCGAATTATGCAAAGCACGCGGGGCTGACGCTGCAGATTGTCTGCGCATATTCCCTGCCGAGCTATGCCGCCGTTTCGTTCGATGCCACTTACACGGCGATGGGGGACGATAACGCCGCGCATTCCGATGCTCAGGAGATTCTGTCCAAGGCCAAGGCCATCGCAGACGAGCAGGGCGTCGAAGCCGCCACACTGATTGTTACCGGAGATCCGGCATCGGTGTTCGTCGAATTGTCTCGTAACTACAATCTGATCGTCATTGGCAACCGTGGCAAGGGCGGTCTGGCCGAGCGCCTGCTGGGCACTACGTCCTCATCGCTGCCGGCATATGCTTACTGCCCGATTGTGGTGGTGCCGTACACCGATGATGACGGTAACCTGATGCACCTGAACAACACGATCACCAAGGTGGCCGTCGGCTCCGACGAATCCAAGTGGGGTCTGAAGGCGCTGGACATTGCCGCCGACTTCGCCACGTGCTGGGGTGCGGAACTGGACGTGATTTCCGCTGTGCCGAACCTGAAGGGTGTGGACGGCGAGGACGCCGTCATGGAGTCCTACAAGGACGATCTTGAGGTGCGCATCAAGCCGTTGCAGGAATCGCATCCTGATCTGAAGATCAACAAGCAGATCGTTTCCGGCCCGGCCGTGAGCGCCCTGACCAAGGCCAGCTACGATCACGATGTGGTTGTTGTCGGCTCCCGTGGTCGCGGCGGCTTCACTGGCTTGCTGCTGGGCTCCACCAGCCAGGGCCTGCTGCAGCATGCGGTCGGCCCGGTGTACGTGGTGCCACGCAAGTATGTTGAGGCCGCGGAATCGCGTCTCGACACCGTGCCGAGCTCGCCCGCCGAAGTGCCTACCAAGTCGCTGGAGGAGATTGCCGGCGTCGAGGAGATTCCGGTGTCCGCAGCCGAGCCTGAAGTCGCCCAGCAGATCGAAAAGACCATCGATCCCGATCGCCAGTAAAGTCCGAATATACGGAAAGAGGCTCCCGCCAGGGAGCCTCTTCAATTTATATCCCGTCTCAGTGCTTGACGGTGACGTTCATGCGCACCGGGGTCTCCTGCACGTAGGTGTGCTTGACCGTGCAACCCTTGTCGATATGGCGGGTGACGCGCTCCTTGAGCTTGTCGGCATCCTCCTCGGACAGACCGGCGTCGGAAGCATCAATCACCACCTGCTCCTCGAAACCGGTGTAGGCGTCATTTTCCGGGTCGTACGTGCCATCCACCACAATCTTGGCACCCTTGCCCTCACCCAGCGTATGTTCGATGGCGAACTGGCTGGACAGCGCGGCGCAACCGGCCAGCGCGACCTTCATCAGATCGCCCGGCGTGAACTGGCCACGATCCTTGCCGAACTTAATGTGTGCGCCATCGTCGCTGAACGCATCCCACGAACCGTCCTTGTTACGCTCAACCCACAGTCGCTTACCCATAGCTGCTCCTTTATTTTCAGCCGCCGGCGATCTGGCCCATCGCCATGCCAGCGGGGGGAGCGCGGCACCTGGCCGCTCTCCCGCATCATCGGACTTCTCTATTATGCCCCTAAGCTACACTGGTGCACATGGCTTTGACCGAAGAACAACTCGCAGATATTCGCTCCCGTATCCCCGCACGTCCCGAAACGGACATTCCGATGCCCTATGAGGACCTGGTGCGCAAGATCCTGACCGAAGGCACGCTGAAGTCCGATCGCACCGGCACCGGCACGATTTCCCTGTTCGGCCAGCAGATGCGCTTTGACCTGTCGAAGTACTTCCCGTTGCTGACCACCAAGACCGTGTTCTTCAAAGGCCTGGCCTATGAGCTGCTGTGGTTTTTGAAGGGTTCCTCCAACATCAACTGGCTGCTGGAGCACAACGTGCATATTTGGGATGAGTGGGCGGACGAGAACGGCGATCTGGGCCCGGTCTATGGCGTGCAGTGGCGTTCCTGGCCCGCGCCGACCCCCGAGGACCCGAATCGCACCATCGACCAGATCTCCAATGTGCTCGACCTCATCAAGCATCATCCGGATTCGCGCCGCATGATCGTCTCCGCGTGGAATCCGGCCGAGGTGGAGAAGATGGCGTTGCCGCCCTGCCACGCGCTCTTCCAGTTCTACGTGGCCGACGACAAGCTAAGCTGCCAGCTGTACCAGCGTTCCTGCGACATGTTCCTCGGCGTGCCGTTCAATATCGCCTCCTACTCGCTGCTCACCATGATGATGGCGCAGCAGGCCGGGCTCAAGCCGGGCGAATTCGTCTGGACCGGCGGCGACTGCCATGTTTACGACAACCACGTCGACCAGTTCCTTGAGCAGCTGGGCCGCAAGCCCTACCCGTACCCGACCATCGAGATCCGTAAGGCCGATTCCCTGTTCGACTACCAGTATGAGGACTTCAAGGTCGTCGGCTACCAGCATCACCCCACTATTAAGGCACCTGTTGCGGTCTGATGCTGATTACCGTTTCGTGGACAGCGAATACTGTGAAGGTGACGGCCCCCGAGTCTTCGCTGTCCACTACACTAAGGCCCAGTTCCGCAATCCAGGAGGAGTAAGCGAAATGGAGCATGACAGTAGCCGTAGCGGCTATCACGAACCCGAGCCCGGATCTGCCGGGCTGTCTGCCACTGAAGAAGACTGGGGTGACGATTATCCCAAGACCTTCTCGGTGAATCTTATCTGGGCCGAAGCCCGTGACAAGGAAGGTCGCGCCGGTGCCATCGGCCTCAATGGTGGCATGCCTTGGCACTGTGCCGAGGATATGAAGCATTTCAAGGAGCTGACCGTCTCCCATCCGGTGATTATGGGTCGTAAGACCTGGGAATCGCTGGGGGGCAAGTACCGGCCGCTGCCCAACCGCGACAACATCGTCGTTTCCCACGATCCGATGTACCGTGCGCCGGGGGCCACTGTGGTCACCAGTCTTGACGACGCGCTCGATATGGCCCGTCAGGAGGCGATTCCGGACGACGGTCTGGACCGTTCGGAGATTTGGATCCTCGGCGGCGCCCAGTTGTTCGCCAAGGCTTTGCCGTTCGCGGACAAAGCCTATGTGACTGATCTGGCCGCCACCGTGGATGCCGACAGCTACGCGCCCGATATGGCGTCGCTGGTCGAGGCCGGGATGTGGCGGGAAGCCGAAGTGGGCGAGTGGCATACGCCCGCCAAGGAGGAGTCCGGCATCGATTCCTATCGTTTCCGTATCTTGGCCAAAACCAAGTAAGCATGCGAATCCGGCTTATGCCCTTTATAGCGGCATGAGCCGGATTCATATTCATTCGACCCCAACAATACAGTCGGGCCGTGTGCGGCCCGGTGAAGCCCGATTGAGGATTGATTCAAAGCTATGAGCAATACCCAGCCCTACACCGTAATGACCGTCTGCACCGGCAATATCTGCCGTTCGCCTATGGGTGAGATCATTCTGCGTCACTTCTTTAATGAGCGCGGTCTTGGCGACCAGGTGAACGTGGAATCCAGCGGTGTGTCCGACGAGGAGTGGAGCCACCCGATCGACCCGCGTGCCGTGCGCGTGCTACGCGAACGTGGCTATGGTGATGAGATTCCGCGTGACCACTTCGCACACCGCATCTCGCGTGAGGAAATCGACCGTACCGACCTGTTCCTGCCGATGACCGCCTCCCACATGCGCGCCCTGCTGCGCATGCTGCCGGCCGGCAAGCGCGCCGAAGTGCACATGTACCGCAGCTTCGACCCGAATCTGCCCAAGCCGAAGCCCGGCCGCGAAGATCAGATCGATCTGGTGGACCCGTGGTACGGCGGCAAGCACGAGTTCGAGGTCGCCATCGACCAGATTGAGGAAGTCGCCCCGTACATCGTCGATTGGGTGGCGAAGCAGCTGTAGGAATCGGCCTGTGGCCGATGCTGTGTGTTTCGCAGTCTTACGACTGCGGGTCTCTACCTCCGTCACCGCTTCGCGGTGCCGCCTCCCTCGTCAGAGGAAGGTACAGAAGATTACCTCCCTCTGTAAGGGAGGTGCTGAGCATAGCGAAGCGGAGGGAGAGACTAACGAGTCGGGTGCCTCAGAACACCAGTTGCACCAGCAACATATATACAATTGTGCCGCCGGCGATTGAAAGCAGCATATTGCGTTTCCATACGTGCAGCAGCACGATGACGGTGCAGGCGATGAGTTCCGGAAGGCCGTGTGAACCGGTCAGAATCGGGGTGTTGCGCAGTGCGTATACCACCAGTAGACCGGTCATCGCATAGGGCAGGACCTGGCCGAAATACTCGATGATGCGCGGCGGCTGCTTGGACTCGGGAAACACCAGAAACGGCAGAAAACGGGTGCACATCGTGCCCAGCACCACCGTCACGATAGTGATTGCGCCTTGCCAGATGGTCATCGTCATCGCGTCTGTCCTTCCTTCTGCTGGTCCGCTGCGTGGCTCATGGCATGGTCTGCCGTGGCTTCCGGGGCGTCGGCGGCCGGCCGCAACACGTCCAGATGCGGGCGTAGCGCGACGAACAGTATCAGCATGGCGATCATTGAGGGAATCATGAAATCATTGGCCCCGAATATCAGCAGGCAGGCCAGTGATGTCAGCACACCGATGACGGCGGACAGTCGCTCGCGATGCTTGCCGTCGAGCCACTGATCGAGGAAGATCACCAGAAACAGCGCGGTCAGTACGAAATCAAGACCGTCGGTATTGAACGGCAGATGCGCGCCGATCAGCCCGCCCAGTGTGGCGCCGGTCACCCAATACAGCTGATTGCACAGCGTAACCCAGAAGTAGAACCAGCCACGGTCGATGCCGGCGGGGATTTTCGCGGTGGAGTTGATGGCAAAAGTCTCGTCGCACATACCGAAAATCAGGTATGGGCGCTTCCAGCCGAGCCCTTTGAATTTGCCGAGCATGGATAGTCCATAAAACAGGTGACGGGCGTTGACCATCAGGGCCAGCAGAAAGCCGGCGAGCGGGTTGAACGCGGAGAGCAGCAGATTCACCGTGACGAATTCCATTGAACCGGCGAAGATGAACGCGCTCATACACATCGGCCATACGAAGGAGAAGCCTTTGGTGCCCATGAGAATGCCATACGAGGCGCCGAGAAACAGGAACCCCAGGCAAATCGGTATGGTCAGCGGAAACGCCGCTTTGAGCGCCGGCAGCCAGGCGTTGGTGTTGGTGTTGGCGGTGTCTGCCATGTGGATGATGTTCTCCTTGTACAACTGGTCTGCCGGCCGATGTTCGCCGATGATGCCATATGCGGTTATACACGCATGGTGTCGATAAACGGGGTGAGGGTGGCGTCGGGACCCTGTGCGCGAAGTCACAGTGTGGAGGATGTCACATCGTCTACGGTGGGATAGTCCTTGTGGCGGGCGCGAACACGTGCTGAGATGAAACCATGAGCACATATCAAGCGGGCCGAATGCTTTCAGACCTGGTCCCGCGAATACGAAAAGACCTCGGTCGCTATGACCGGGGTCTTTAGTGAAGTACCCCCAGAGAGGGGGATACGGTCCCATGGAACATGGGCCGAAATCCATCGCTCCGAAAGCATGCCTGTACCTCTTTACCAATTGCGAAGTCAATAATACCAACGGTTTCCGGTTCTTGCCGGTAGATATGCGAGCAGTGTTGCTCCTTGTTGTCATCTTCATGCGACTGGCGGCCGAAACGGCCTGTAATGAGTGATTGAATCAGCCTAAAAACCAATGATTGCAAGGCCTCAGGTGGCATAGGTGCATTTTTAGGTGCAGCGGCCCGTAGAGAGCCTATTCAGGCTACTTGGTGGCATTTTTGATGGCATTTTTTGAAGCGGCTACATTGTGCCATCGATTTCGGATTTAGCAAGGAGTTTTACCATGCCTGTAAGGACGAAGAAAGGTAGTACAGGGCCGTCGTTGGAGCGCCGGAGCAAGTTCGGCACCGTGACGCCGCGTTATGATGCGTCGGGCGATCTTGTCGCTTGGCAGGTGCGATACCCGGACCCGAAGCGTCCGGGCAAAAAGGTCCAGCGTCAGTTCAAACCGGATATGGAGCACGAAGCGCACCAGTGGCTCGAAGAGGAGCGACACCTGGTCGAACTGGACCGCAAGAACATCCAGGAATGGGTTCACCCGTCCGAACGCCGTCGCAGGAAGCGCACGAGCCTTATCTCGTTCGAGGATTACGTGACCCAGTGGGCGGAGGAATACCGTTTGCCGAACGGTGAGAGGATAGCCGGAGGTACGCTCCGCAATCTGAATCTCGATATTGCGCATTTCATGCCGGGCTTCAAGGGCAAAATTCTGGCCGAGATCACACCGAAGGACATCAAACGCTGGTATGACGCGCCGCACCCTGAGGGACAATGGGCATTCCGCCGATCATGCATGCGACTGAAAGCGGCGTTCACCAGCGCCACAAAGATGAGTATGGACGGCTCTCCGCCGTTGATCCGAGACAACCCGTTCATCCTGCCCATACCGCCAGCACCGCGTTCCGCCAGAGAGGACGTTCCGCCTGTTACACCTCTCGAACTCAGTCTGATAGCGGAGAATATGCCCGACTACACAAGACTGACAGTAGTACTCGCCACGCTCGTCGGAGGCCTCCGTTGCGGCGAGCTGTGCGGCTTGCAGGTCAAGGACATCGATCTGAAAGCCAAACGCCTGACCGTGCGCCACTCCGTCAACAGAGGATATTCGGATCGCGGCTCGACGCGCATAGCTAAGACCAAGACCGACTCCAGCCGACGCACTGTTCCCATCCCTGACGGACTTATTCCCCTGATCCATGATCATTTGCTCAAGCATTGCGAATGGACGGACTCTGAAGCTATGGTGTTTCGGCCTAAACGTGCTGTGGTGATGAGCCAGACCACCCTGGAAGGCCAGTTCCGCAAAGCTAGGGAGAAGGCCGGACGTACCGATCTGACCTTCCAATCACTGAGAGCGAGCCACGCGACGCTGCTCATGCTCAAGGGAGGCACTCTGAGGGAAGTTATGGACGAACTTGGCCACGTTAGCGAGAAAGTCGCTATCAAGCACTACCAGCGTATCGTCGCCCAGCATCGCAGCCAGGTCATCAATCAACTTGCCGAAGACTTTATCAAAGCAGCTGTCGTATATGAAGAGCATGAATGAAGCAATAGTGATTCTGTTTAGAATACTATTAGTAAGCAAAATACACTAAAAATATATGACTGGCGACGATGCAATATGTATTTTGTTCATGTCGTAATTACATTACTAAATTCGAAATATCTAAGACTTCTCTGTTTCTCATTGTGGATGGCCTTATTTTAGAAGGCCATCCAACAAATCTTAGTCATATTGGATTCGATTTAATGTCAGTATTTCACTGACGGTCTTTTATAATGTTCTTTTATTTATTCTCCTTCGTAATCTCATTATTTCGTAATTTACGTATGCTTACAATACTATATAAAATAAGTGCAACTAATGCTGCAGATCGAGTCCAGTTGGTATTGCAGATAATCAGCGCGAGAAGGATAAGGCCACAATATATTGTGGACCTAATCCAACGATAGGGATACTTATCGTTGATTTGAATTGACTGTATTATCGCCCAAATAAACGCGCCGACCATAATTGCACCATTCAACCATAGGAGGAGTGATCTTCCTGTAGGGTCGGGGGTGTCTGAGACTGCAAAATTACCGAACCAGCATATACACGCACCTGTAAACAATGCCTCGGGTGCTATCAGCATATTTTGCGAGAACATTTCACAATGCTCCTTCTATTGAACACTGACTCCGGGTGGAATGGCTATCGTGAGACAGATTCCCTTTCCGGTGGCTATAGCGCGGGTGATTTGCAGAGCGAGATTCGCAAGGTATAGAGTCCCTACCGCAGAAACAAGTATGCCGGCAATTGTTCCAGCAGGTCCTCCGACCGTGGTCCCCAACGCAGTCAAGGCCGCTGCCAGCGCCTCGGGGCCTATGCCGGCCGCGACGGTTACGGCGGTAGCAATGCCTACAGTAAGATCCGAGTGGGAAATATACCATCCATCGCATTTCGCCATCGCTCCGGATGGAGAGGCAGGAACCCTTGCAAACGAAGTGTTATCAGCATGAGTAGCTCCTAGGACGGTATCTTGCAAGAATGTATATTGAGATTCCGAAAAACCGTATGTATTCTTAAGCTCGCTCTCATTCAAGGTAATAATCAACTGATTGTCCACATATTTAAAATGTGTGCCAACAGATACGATTTTATTTAAAGTGTCTTGCTGCTCGTCAGTCAATTCAATAGGATTAGTTTGACATGTTGTCACGTCAATAGGGGGTGAATTGTTCTCGACAGCTGTTGCGGTTCCTGTGAAAGCTGACATGCACAAAAAGATTGCAATAATGCTGCTCAGTATGCACCTAAAGTATTTCATGATAATCTCCTTTGATTATTGTTTGGGGAATCTTATCCCAATTTAATTAAAGCATTGATGTATATTCGAAGACTCTATCATTGGTGGTTTTGTCATCTAAAGATGACAAAACCACCACGGCTCCTGACATCTCTAACGCTGCCAATCTTTGTTCGTATGCCCTCTCTGTATGCGAACAGTGCTACATACCCAATGTCTAACATACCAGCAGAAGGCATGAGACGACTCATGCTTAAGGGCGACACTCTGAGGGAGGTCATGAACGAACTTGGCCGCGTCAGTGAGGAGGTCTCCATCAGGCACTATCAGCGCATCGTTGCCCGGCACCGCAACTAGGCCGTCAACCAACTCGCCGAAGACTTCATCAAAGCGGCACAGTGAATAAGGCATAACAGAATAAGCACATTACTGAAGGCTTCCGCACACTCAACTCAATAGGTCAATTATCAAAAAATGGCATTCAATGAAAATACACTCAAGATATGAATATATTGTCATCTCTAGATGACAAATGCGAACATAGTTCTTTAAGCGTATCCACTTACAGCGTCTTTCAGTTTCAATCTCCCCACACAAGGTGCACACAGGGTGCGCCTTGCGCCATCGAGGGAGATTATCATGCCGAGAATCAGTCATTCTCATGAAAGTTATCAGTCAAAGCCTCCACGGAGTAAATGGGGAACCGTGCTGGCTCGCTACGACAGAACCGGTGCACTAATAGCATGGCAGGTTCGGGCCTATAGGAACTTTTGTGGTGCTTATAACCGTGGCCCGGCCTTGTGGGAGCAGGCGTGTCGGCCTGTCATTTTTGTCGCGTGGAAAATGATGCGCCCCCGGTGGTGGGCTGGATGGCGTGAGAACGCCATCCAGCAAAGCGAAGAGATGCCCCGTGTGCGGGCGTGCGATGAAGAAGAACGGGCGGACCGGCAAGGGCGTCCAGCGGTGGAAATGCCCGGCCTGCCGGTTGAGCTCGACGATGCCGCAGCGGCGGCGCAGGCGGGAGCGGACGCTGGAGGAGTTCCTTTCCTGGCTGCTGGGGCCGTCATCCCAAAGGGCGGCGGACTCCGCGGGCGACGCCCGCGCCCTGCGCAAACGAATCGCATGGTGCTGGCGCATCCGCCCGCGCATCGCCCCGCCGGACGCCAGGCGCCACACGGTCATGGCGGACGGCACGTACATGGGCCACGGCTGGTGCCTGATCATCGCCATCGACGGGCAAACCGGCGAGGTGCTGGACTGGCAGTGGTGCGCGCACGAGTCCAAGGCCGCATACCTGACCCTGTTCTCCCGGCTTCCCGCGCCGGACGTGCTCATCGCCGACGGGCTGCGCGGCGCGGAGGCGGCGTGCACGCAGGCGTGGCCGGGAACGAGGATCCAGCGCTGCCTGGTGCACGTGCAGCGCAACACGAGGACGGACCTGACGTCCAGGCCCAGGCTCCAGGCCGGCCGCGAGCTGAAGAGGCTGTCCGACGGGCTCACCTCGGTCGAGACGGCCGGGCAGGCCGTCAGGTGGGGCGAGGCCCTCAACGCATGGCACGAACGGTGGAAGGACTTCATCGCCGAACGCACCTACGCGCGCGACGACCCGTCCAACCCCAAGGCGTCGAGGCGCCGGTGGTGGTGGACGCACGAGGAGCTGCGACGCTGCTACCGGCGGCTGGAGAGGCTGTTCCGCGAGGGCAGGCTGTTCGCCTATCTCGAGCCGGAACTGCTGAAGGGCGGTCCGGTGGCGCGCACCACGAACCGGCTGGAGGGCGGCGTCAACTCGGTCGTCAAGGACGTATTGCGCAACCATCGCGGGCTGCCCGAGGAGCACATGCGCCGCGCGTGCGAATGGGTATGCTACATGAAGACCGCGCACCCACGACCGGAGTCATTCATCCCCGACGCCCTGCGGAAGGGCGAAAAGGCAACGACGCCCGAACCGGACGACAGCGTCGCGCCCGCATACGGGACCGGCATCGACTGGAACGAATTCCACACCACCACGCGATACCCCAACACCACCGACTGACAACGAAAACCAGTCTAAAGCACCACAAAAGTTCCTATAGGCCTGAAATCTCTGGCCATCCAGAGCTTCCTGTGGCTCGCAATCGATAGCGCAGGAGCCGGCCCCCATGATGCACAGGGAATCCGGCTCCTACTTCCATTTCCTCCTCAGAGGCTGGCTTATCTCATACTATATCGTTCACCAACGACCAGTGATATCTGATTCGTTTCGGGAAGAGTCAGCTTGTGCGAAGATCCACGGTCCGAAAATCCAAGGATGCGACCATCGGGCTGAAATCCATCGTACCGTTGCGTGTATCCCCGAGTGCGCCAAGGACCTGATCCGGGATCCATAGACGAGCGTCCTCATTGCCGGGCTTGAAATCTACACGCAACGTCTCGATGATGTGTCGGCTGCGAATCCCCCTGGCAAAGTCGAG
>OAUY01000304.1_pt1 | contig 23103 bp, 18 predicted proteins | sample 1476321 | NCBI WGS metagenome assembly OAUY01 (sample SAMEA2580067, study PRJEB22360) | human gut metagenome | biome: human gut; feature: human-associated habitat; material: faeces | place: Denmark | collected 2008/2010
ACCTTCAATCCCCCTCCGAGATGTCCAGATGGATGGGCCTGCCACTGAGCCGGTCCGCCATCTTGATGCCGAAGGGCGAGAGGGAGGAGGCGTAGTTCGTCTCCCCGATGAAGAGGCATGCCGCCTGCTCGATGAACGTATGGAAGGACTCCTCGGCGGGAAAATCACCCTCCCCGCCGGGGATGCCCGCCCAGTAAAGGGTCGGCGCGTCCACGGTATTGTGCCGGGGCTTGCAGCCCATCTGTGCCAGGGCCGAGCCGGTGTCGTTCCGGATGTTCCTCAGCCTCTCCCTGTCCTCCGACCAGGCCATGACGTTGCAATGGCAGCGCACGGGGACCAGTCCGAAGGAATGCGCCTCGTTCAGGTACTCCTCCGTCCACTGCCGGTTGATCTCGTTGGCGCGGCTGTAGCGTGAGAGGGAACGCATATTCTTGGCCGCTTTCTCGAAATGCCGGAGGGTCTCTGCCGGATCATCTATGAACACGTACAGGTTGCAGATATGGTTATGGGGTAGCATCAGCCCCACGGGAGCGGCAAAGGAGAGGCGGCAGTCGCTGCGGTCGGTGGAATACTTCTCGAACCGCCCGTCCGTCCGCACCGCGGCGGGCAGGTCGTCCGCGTCGGAAAGCGTATGCACCGAGAGCCGTTTGTCGCCGACGCGCATTTCCGCGCCCCTGAGCCGGATGTCCTCCAGCGTGGTGGTGTCCTCCTGCGAGAGGGAGAAGTATTTCTCCACCAGGCCGGCCTCCTTTCCCTTTCCGGTGATCTCCTCCGTCGTGAGCCGTTCCAGACGGACCAGCCCGGAGTCGCGGATGATACGTTCGAACTGCTCCACGGCTTCCAGGAAGCGGAGGACGCCGTCCTTGTCGCGGACCTCCCTGGGGAGGATATGCCCCCTGCAAAGGACGGAGAAGTTGCTCTGCTGCCGCATGCGCTCCTTCGTGGTACGGGTGATGAACAGGTACGAGAAGTGGTTCAGGAAGGGCCGCTCGTTGAAATGAAGCTCGAAACTGCGGTCCAGGAATCCCAGCTCTTCGCTATCGGTACGTGCCCTGTAGCTTTCCTCCAGGAACCAGTCCTGACGGTGGACGATGGTATGGCAGGGCAATACCTTGATGGCCTTCCCTCATGCGCCGTGCATGGCCTCGTAATCGTCGGAGGTGAGGGTGAAAATCTCCGGCAGGCGGACCTTGAAGCCGACGGTCACGTCCGCGTCCTTGGAGAGGATGCACCCGTCCTCGACGGCGAGAAGGGGGAACTTACTTTCCAGGGTGGACGCTTTGAGTATGTTTCGCATATTTTCTTCGTTTAAAAAGTGAGGTGATACGTTTTCTGTTGATGATGTAGTAGGGACGGTAACCTGCCGCCGCCAGCTTCATCAGCCCGTGGGGGCCGTATTTCCTGTTCAGGCGGAACACGCAGAGGGTGATTCCCGTGGCCGATACGACGCAGAGAGCGATGCAGAACCAGCGGTTCACGCCCGCCATGTAGAGGATGACGAACACGAGGAAGACGGCGAGCAGGCCGCCGGCAAAGAGGTAGAGGTACTGCGCTTTCAGGCCGCAGAACTCCACGTCCTGCCCGACGCCCTTGTTCAGCTTGTATTCCATACGGCATGGGGGTTACAGGAAGAACGACCTCAGCACCGTGGCCGCCACGATCAGGAACACGCAGGCCCCGAACCAGCTTCCGGCGGTCTTGCCCGTGTCCGGATCGCCCGACGAGAACTTGGAATACACGCGGATGGCTCCGATCAGCCCGCAGAGCGCCCCGGCCGCATAAATCAGTTTCACGGCGGGGTCAAAATAGCTGTTCACCATCTGCGTGGCCTGTACCAGCCCGGCGGACCCGTCACCGGCGGCGAACGCGGGGGCTGCTCATGTGGCCAGTCATGCCAGCAGGAAGGCCGTTCTGGCCGCTATGCGCCCGATAAGGGATGCCAATATGTCCGTCACTTTGCCCATAGGGGAGAATCGTAAAAATGAATGGGTTCTTGAATGTCTCATTGTTCTTATACCAATTTATAATAAATGTTTGTCAGACTTTCTTTTTTGACAAGCCGCGGGCATCCGGCCCGCGGCTTGTCCTTGCAACCACATGTTTACTGCCGGCATCAACCGGAATCATAATAACCGTACATCGTTACCTCCTTTGTCAATTGTTTGCTACTCGTGTCGCTCTCTCTTCGGGACGGGATGTCCGTAAGGATCATCCCGAGTCATGATACACTTTCATACCTATATATTATATTATGTCGGATTTCCTTTTTTACGGTCTGCGGACCCGGATGCCCGCGGACCGTTCTTGTAACCGCATGTTTACTACCGGCATCAGCCGGAATCATGATAACCGTACATCGTTACCTCCTTCTTTAATTGTTTGCTACTCGTGTCGCTCTCTCTTCGAGACGGGATGTCCGTAAGGATCATCCCGAGTCATGATATTCTTTCATGCCTGTATTCTATTATGTCAAATTTTTCTTTTAACGGGCTGCGGACCCGGATATCCGCGGACCGTTCTTGCAACCGTATGTTTACTGCCGGCATCAGCCGGAATCATAATAACTGTACATCGTTACCTCCTTCTTTAATTCATTCGTCACTCATGTTGCTCTCTCTTCGGAACGGAATGTCCGCAAAGCGGATCAGCTTGAATCATGATACTTCGCCATATACACATTATATTATTGGTTATCGGGGTATGAAATCCATGATATCGAAATCCCTGATTATGCTTTCCCTGTCCTTTCCCGCCAGCAGGGGCGGCTCCCTGCCACTGTCCACGTACAGTTCCATGTACCGTTTCAATGTCTCGTCGCTGCCCAGAATGCCGGCCTGCAGGATGCGTTCCATGTCGGTTCCCTCCAGCCGTTCCAGTGTCTGGCGGGCATGGGACTGTTCCGGTTCCGAAAGGCGGTCCGTGGTCATGAACCTGGAGAGCAGGTCCATATCGTCGAAGGTCACGCCTCTGGCACGGTGCGGATCGGGGCGTTCCACATAACCGGTGATCTCGTAGCGTTCCGGCACCTCACCCTCCTCCGGTCTTCCGAAAGGGGCGGGGAATTCGGGCACGGGTGCCTTTCTCCCTCTCATGGCCGTATCCGTCCGCTTTTCGCTCATCGCGTATTCCTCGTCCATAGGCGGGGATTGCCATAACCGGTACCGGCTTCTGCCGATGACAGCTTCCTCGGACGTTTCCTCCCGTGGCTCCGCCGGTTCTTCCTTCACCGGGAGACCGGAGGCAGGACGCTGTCCTCCCCTCCATTTAAGGACGCTGCCCGTGTGGACGTACTTTTCTATGCTCAGATAGGAGGCATACAGGAACAGAAGAATGAATGCGTACTCCATACCGGTCTACATAAGGTTTGTCATGGGGGATTCCCCTTGTTTTTCCGCAAGACCGATGATACCGCATATCTCATCCACCAGCTCCATGAGTCCCGAACCTTTTACCTGTCGGTTGTCGGGTAACAACAAGGTGGAACGGAAAATGCCGCCTCGCATGTTGCTTGCTTCCCGATTGTAACGTTTGGTCTCCGGGACGCAGGTTGTCATCAGGTGCAGTTTTGAGTCACATATGGTTTTGTTCCACGCCTCGAAGGTCCCTTTGTCCTCCCGCTTGTCGATCATGTTCCAGAAAAGATGGATTCCTTTCAGGGGATAGTCCTCATGGGAAACCAGTTCCTTCCGGATTACAGAGGCAAACTGCAGTGTGCTCTGCATCACGGCATCGTCCGCTTTTAGCGGAATGAAAATGTGGTGCATCAAGGCCAGGGTACGGATCATCCCCATATAGCGGAATGCGCAGGGCAGATCGAACAGCACGATATCGAACTCTGTCTCCTGTTCTCTCATATAACGGTAAAAGTTCTCCACTGCGTTCTCCGGCTCGCTTTTGATGATCGGATAGGCCTTTTGCGGTTTCTGCTTGTACTGGCGGTAAAGGGCCATTTTCAGGGAATCGTTTTCCTTGACGCATTCCAGGTCACGGTCCCGCATCAGACCGATACTGTGCTGGGGCGGGTCACAATCCACCACGGCAACGTTGTATCCCCGCTGGTAACGCAGAATACCGGCCGTGAGCACGGTGAAGGCGGTCTTGCCGACTCCTCCTTTCTGGCTGGCAAATGCGATAAACAAAGGTTCTTTTTTCATATGCATTTCTTTTTTATAGTTATTGCCGGCAAGCTTTCCTGCCGTTTCATGTCACAAAGGAAATAACAAGCGGAATGACCTCAAATACCCTGTCATGGATTGTCATGGATAGTCAGTTTTTGTCATGGCGGAAGGGGCGGTGAAAAGAAAAAAAAGGCTTTCCCGAAGGGAGGCGTGAAGCCAGCCCCCCTTTGGGAAACGGGATACGGCGGATATCCGATACCGTGAAAAAAGAAAAATCCCCGCCGGCCTTTGAAGTGTGCCGGCGGGGATCGCAATAATAAAGGAGCGGGCTTCTCAACCCGTGATGTAACCGTACTTTTTCAGGTCGTCCATGAAGTGCTCCGGCGTGTCGGTCCTCACCGTCACCCCGTGCAGTTCCCTGTACCGCCCGGAGAAATTTACCATGTACTCCCCGTCGGTGCACTCGCTGTCAAACCAGCTGCCCTCACGCAGGACGCGTACAAACTCGGAAGGGTCGGAGGCGGCAATCCTGCCGCCATCCGCCAAAATATACATATGCTTGTTCATGCCGATAATTTTTTCGTTCTTAATTTATAATATAGTTTCTGTTCATCGTCAAGAAAGGGGATGTCCCGGAGCGCGGTGCCTGCGGGTACCTGTCCCCTTGTGGCAAAGGTAACCAATTTGTGGAGAAACAGCACCCAGTTACGCATTTTTGTGAAGTTGGTCGTTCCCGAATGCTGGCGGAACTCGACCGTCTTGTGCCGTGAATAGGCCTCGAGATTCACCTTATGGTAACGGTTGCCGATCCTTCCTTTCAACTCGTCCACCGTCCTGGCCGAGCGTATCATCTCATCAGATACATGACCCAATCCCTTGCAATAGTAGTTATCCCTGCGGGATGCCGGCATGAACCTGTCGATGACCGGTTCCAGATGTTTGTAACTCAGGGCCAGGTTACGCCAGGTCGCCATGCTGAAACCGACGGCATCGATATGTACGTGAAGCCCGCAGCTCCCGTTCACCTCCACGTCACACAGGTCAAGCACCCAGCAGACCTTCTCCAGCTCCCGCAACCCTGCTTCGCCGACCAGGATCGGACTGACCAGCTCGAAGGTGTCGTTGCCGTTTATACTGCTGTCCGTCACGAGTTTCCAATGCGGACGGGTGGTATGGTTGTAGCTTTCCACCGTAACCTCGATACCGGCCTCCCTGAGCTCGCGTGCGAGCCGTTCACGGGAGCAGTTGTAAGCCTCGATCTCGATACCGAACTTGCGGTTGAAAGTATAGTCCAACGCGGCTGTCGCCGGATGGATATTCGAACCGTCCTCACGTTCCCTCATCCGGCGCAGGGCATTCACTACAAAACCGTAATTGCCGTTGGTCACCATCCTGGCGATTTCCGCACGGGGAACCCCTAAAAGGAACAGTTGCCGGATCTTGCTTGTCTTCGTTGTCTCTTGTGCTAAAATGCTTCTAACTTGCTCGTTCATAACTTGTTAACTCCTTTATTTTTACACTACTAAGATAATGCTTTTATAGGAGAAGTCGTAATTATAAGAGCCTTATTATCATGCTATTAGCTTACTTTATCTTAGGCTAAAAGTCCTTATTTAAGGTGTCTGTACCCTAACATCCGCTACCGGTCGGTGTCCGATTCCTCCAGACCGATGGCGGGGCATATCTCCTCCACCAGTTCAGGAAGGCCGGAGCCTTTCTCCTGACGGGGATCGGGCGGGAACAGCGTGGAGCGGAAGACACCCTTGCAGACAGTATCTGCCTCCCTGTTGTAGCGGAGGGTGTTCGGGATGTGTGAGGACAGCAGCCGCAACCCCATCCTGTGGATGACCCGGTTCCAGGCATCATACAAGTCCTTCCGTCCCCGCCTGTCCACCATGTTCCAGAACAGCCGGATCCCTTTCAGGTTGCAGTTCCCCTTGGCGATCAGCTCCTCCTCCAGCACCTTGGCAAACTGCAGGGAACTCTGCATGACGATGTTGTCCGCCTTGAGCGGGACAAAGATATAGTCCATCGCGGAGACGGTATGGACCACCCCCTCGCTGCGGAGCGTTCCGGGAAGGTCGAAGAGCACGATATCGAAAGTCTCCCCTTTTTCGTCCATATAACGCCGCAGGTCTTCCATTGCCTTTTCCGGGTCGCTTTTGATGACCGGATAGGCAGGCTTCCGGATTCTCTCGTACTGCCGGTACAGGTTCACTTTCAGGTCGTCATTTTTCATGACACCCTCCATGTCCCTCTCACGCATCAGGGCGATGCTGTGCTGCGGGGAGTCACAGTCCACAACCGCCACACGCATACCTTTGCGGTAATGCAGGACACTGGCCAGCAGTACCGTAAAGACGGATTTTCCCACGCCACCCTTCTGGCTGGCGATGGCAACCAACAACTCTTTTTCTTTTTTCATCATACTTCTTTTTCCATTAAATGTTAAACACTATTGTTTCAGAAACAAAAAAACGATGCTCCCACCGGGGGAGATCCCCTGTCATGGGGAACGGGCCTTTATGGCCGGCCGGGCAGGGACTCCTCCAGAATCATGTCCACCGTTTCCCTGTATTCTTCCAGATGCCGCGAGACAAGGTGGTTGATGAACCCCTCCAGCGTGACCTTCCCGTTTCTCGAGGCTCCCGCCAGGATGGACAGTTTCCGGTGCAGGGCGGCGGGAATATGCAGTGACCGGCGCTGCACGCCCGCAATGCCATGCAGGTATTCCTTTCCGTAGACGGACGGCTGCATGGGGACGCTTTTCCTTGTGGGACGCATAATGTCGTTACCGGACGTTCCACGTCCCTTCCGGGGACAGGCTGGCGCTTCCCCCATGATCTCACGGATGCGGTCCGCGTCCATCCCGCCGGGACCCATCCGGTCTTTTACGTTCTTTCCTGTCATGATATACCTTCTTGATGACAACGTTTTATCGGCGGGCCGTTCCTCCCGGCTGCCCGTCCTCATCCCAGGGACGGTAGACCTCACCGAGCAGGGCGGCGATATCCTCCCTGTGTTCCTCCATATGGAGCTCCAGCAGCCGGATGATAAAGCCGGAGATGCTGCCACAACCGGCGGCCCTGACCAGCATGGCGATCCGGCGGTGCAGTTTTCCGTCAATGTATGCGGTCTTCCACTCCGAGGCCTTGGGAGCGGGAACCAGAAACCTCCTCTTGTATTCTTCCGGGTCTGTCACTTTCCCTGCCCCCACCGGCCTTCCATGCCCCGATACTCTCATCGCCGGTTCCGGGGATGGGGAAACGGGATCTGACAGAAGGTTCCCCGTGAGTCCGACCCTCTCGAGAACGATATCGGAAAGCCGGTTCTTTTCCTTTTCTGAATCCATATCTTAAAATCTTAAATTATTAAATTACACAACTGGTATTGTATCGGAATACAAAATAAAGGAAGAAGAGTACAGGACGGAACCACCTGTCACTTATAGTCATCCAAAGTCGGTTATTGTCATGATACACATGACGCTGCGTTCGAACGGTTATTCCTATGCGGAGGTGACGTCAGAGGCCCGCTGCCGTAGCGGCGTGGAGAAGCGGCGGGATTCCGTTCCCTTGTCCACCGGTCCTTTTTAATCCTTATGGGCAGGTGTAGAAGCGCGCATCCGTCCTGATATGGATTCTTAAATTATCGGTCTGCAGAAGTGTATAAGTAGTAACCCGTTAATGGAGATAATACAGAAAAACAATCAGGTATATACGGCTACATGTCATTCTCCATTTGCAGAAGTGTAGAAGTAGCAATCTGTTAATGGAGACGATGAAAAGAAACCAATAAGTCCGTACACGGTTACATGCCCGTTCTCCATTTGTAGAAGTGTAGAAGTAGCAATCCATTAATGGAGACAATGAAAAGAAACCAATAAGTCGTACACGGTTACACGCCCATTCTCCATTTGTAGAAGTGTAAAAGTATCAATCCGTTAATGGAGACAATGATAAGAAACCAATAAGTCGTACACGGTTACATGCCCATTCTCCATTTGTAGAAGTGTAGAAGTAGCAATCCATCAATGGAGACAATGAAAAGAAACCAATAAGTCGTACACGGTTACACGCCCATTCTCCATTTGTAGAAGTGTAAAAGTATCAATCCGTTAATGGAGACAATGATAAGAAACCAATAAGTCGTACACGGTTACATGCCCATTCTCCATTTGTAGAAGTGTAGAAGTAGCAATCCATCAATGGAGACAATGAAAAGAAACCAATAAGTCGTACACGGTTACACGCCCATTCTCCATTTGTAGAAGTGTAAAAGTATCAATCCGTTAATGGAGACAATGAAAAGAAACCAATAAGTCGTACACGGTTACATGCCCATTCTCCATTTGCAGAAGTGTATAAGTAACAATCCATTAATGGAGACAATGAAGAAAAACAATAAGACGTACACGGCTGCATGCCCATTCTCCATTTGCAGAAGTGTAGAAGTAGCAATCCGTTAATGGAGATAATGAAGAAAAAACATCAGTCATACACAGCTATATGCCCATTCTCCATTTGCAGAAGTGTAGAAGTAGTAATTCGTTAATGGAGAATAAGGTATGGAAAGAGCTGATTTTCCGTAGATGCACCTCCTCATCTCCGAATTATGGGCGTAAGTCACATGGTTATGGAGAGATATCCATCCTTTTATGGGGAGAGCAGCCGACAAATACCTGATGGAAATGCTCCGCAAACCACAGGGAAATAGCCTTACAATGGGCTGATACACAATAATTATTGGATAAACGTGGTCCGCTCCTGCGGACAGCAAGTTGTCTTTTCGTTAAACGAAAACCGGACGGTTTAACGGCGTAAACGCCGCCAAACCGCCCTAGCCTTTACCTCCAGAGTCGGACGGTCCATAATATATTGAATATGATGATTTGTAGGGGTATGAAGTTTTTCTTAACCATATCATATGAGAAAATTCCCAAATTCCTCATTTTGGGGATTTCGATGTAATTGTAAGAACAAGGCTATTTATCCACTTTATCCGCAACATAAATAGCTCATAGTTTGTATTATGAGACTGGTTATTAATTTTTAAACGAAAAATATGGCAACAATAAAAGTAAAATTTCGTCCCTCAAAGGTAAAAGGGAAAGCAGGCACCATCTGCTATCAGCTCTGTCATAGACAGGAGAACAGGCAGATAACCACCGGCATGCGGATATTTCCTCATTGGTGGAATGAGAAAGAACATGAACTGATTGTCGTTAATGGTAATGAAAATACGGTTTCAGCTTACAAAAGACAGATAGAAAGAGATTTGGAAATGGTGAGGGATATTATACGTGAACTGGATGGTAGTGGAAGGGAATATACCCTATCTGAAGTGATCGGAAAATTTCATTCTGGAAAATTAGAAACAGGTATGTTGGGATATCTGAAAAGAGAAGTTTCCCTTCTTTTAGATGCAGGTCAATTCGGTACTGCGCATAATTATCAGCGTGCTCTGAACAGTTTCTCCTCTTTTTTGGATGATATTGACATCCCCCTTTCCATGCTGAATTCCGAATTGCTTTGCCTGTATGAAAAATGGCTGGGAAAAAGGAAGGTGAAAAAGAACAGCAGCTCGTTCTACATGAGAATTTTACGAGCTGCTTATAATAAGGCTGTGAAGGAAAGACTTGTTGTACAGACTTTTCCTTTCAGTGAAGTATACACTGGTATCGCAAAGACAGCGAAACGTGCCATAAAGGAGGATACCATCTTGAAACTGCAACAGCTCGATCTGTCCGGCTCATCTGCACTAGCTCTTTCACGGGACATGTTTATTTTCAGTTATTCTACCCGTGGCATGGCATTTGTTGATATGGCTTACTTGAAAAAGACTGATGTAACAGGTGGGATGATTACTTACTGCCGTCACAAAACCGGACAACTCTTGGCATTGCGTATAGAGCCCTGTATGAAAATGATATTGGAACGCTATATGTCAGATACATGGGAAAGCCCTTATGTTTTCCCTATCATTACTTCTGAAGATCCAGAACTGGCTTATCGGCAATATCAGAACGGGCTGAATTACCATAATCAAAAGTTGAAACTGCTGGGAAAACAGATTGGTGAAAAGTTACCTCTTTCCTCATACCTTGCCCGGCACAGCTGGGCTACCGCAGCACGTAACCATAACGTACCACTTTCGGTCATCAGCGCAGGGATGGGGCACACCTCTGAGAGGACAACCCTTATCTATCTGGATTCTTTGGATAACACGATAATAGACAATGCTAATAATCGAATTTTGAAGAAATTGAATTTTATGGTTTCTACGTAAGAAACATAGAAATACAATGCAAATATAAGCATTATAAGTAAAATGGAAAAGCAATAAGAACAATTTAAATCTTAATTTTACCCCCCCCGGTATATATCTAATTGATTATCAGTATATTATAAGATAATTTAATATAATTCTAAATAACATCCTGATTCATTTGTAAAATGAAAGGATCTTATTCCTATTGTTTGCTTAAGTATATATTCGAGTTACAAACCGATTAAACCGAGCAAAAAACATTTTTTTGTTCGGTTTATTAGTCTGTTTATCAAGCAAAAGAACAGCATCTCCATCTCTTACGTAGAAACGTAAAAAATACAGGGTTACGGTCTTCCATTTACTGTAGTCAGGAATGGTCCGAGATCCGAATTTTCATATTGAAAATATGCGGATAACCTTGATTGCTGCACTTCTTTATCTTAAAATCTAAGGTAAAAGTGCAGGAATGGAAAGTATATCCTTTTTTTAAACTAAAATAAACATAACACTCATTGAACTCCCTAACATGTAACGCCAAACATTGGTTCGCTCTAAAAGTATTTTATAACAAAGTTTTTGAAATAGAGGAATCCTTGGAAAAAGAACAAATAAAATCCTATATACCTTGTGAAGAGGTGTTGATTGTTCGGAATGGAATAAAAAAAACTATCCGTAAACCTGTTATCAATTCACTAATGTTTTTTCGATCCACAATATTAGAGGCTGTGAATGTACAGGAGCGATTCAAAGACAAAGTGATTTTGTATACAAGAAACAAGGACGGGAGAAAGAGGCCTCTTGCCATTCCTGAACGTGAAATGAATATTTTTATGCTGGTTTCCTCGTCCGGGGAGCAAGGTATGGAATATTTCGGTGCGGATGAACCTAAATTTCATTGTGGGGAACATGTAAAGGTGATTGACGGGAAATTCAAAGGTGCAGAAGGGTATATTTGCCGTATACGGAAAAACAGCCGTCTGGTTGTTGTTATAGAAGGTGTCTGTGCGGTGGTTACTTCCTATATACCAAAATGTTTTTTAGCAAAAATACCATAAAACATGATTTGAAATACTGAACATTTTTACAATATGAACTATTTTCTCTATTTCGTAGTGGGGGGATGGATGGTCGCTGTAACTCTTGGAATGATTATCATCCCTAAAATCTTGTTAATATCTTACAAGAAGCGTTTGTTTGATGAGCCGGACAAGCGGAAGGTACATACTCTACCTGTTCCACGTCTGGGAGGCTTGTCTTTTTTTCCAGTCATATTGATTTCCCTCTGTTTAATCATGGGAATACGCTATCATTTAGGTTTTCCACTTGAAAATCTAAATGCAAATCAAATCCTTTGCGAGTTTCTTTTTTTTGCTGTGGGGAGCATGATGCTTTATTTGGTTGGTATAACGGATGATTTAATCAGTTTAAGCTATCGCCATAAATTTTTGGTGCAAATTCTAAGCGGCTTGTTGCTTGTTTGTCCGGGAGAATGGATCAATTCTCTCGGAGGATTGTTCGGGATTTATGAGATCCCGATTTTTCTGGGGATTCCTCTTACCCTGTTTGTTATAGTATACATTACTAATGCGATAAATTTGATTGACGGTATCGATGGTCTGGCCTCCGGATTATGCTGCATTACGTTAGCTGTATTGGGTACGGTTTGTGCCGTACGAGAAGAATACATTTATTCTTTACTCGCATTTACGGCATTTGGTGTGTTGATACCATTTTGGTTTTATAATGTTTTCGGTAATGCACAACGGGGGCATAAGCTCTTTATGGGGGATGCGGGAAGCTTGACTTTAGGTTATATTATCAGTTTGCTGGTCATTCACCTGAGTATGGCAGATACGAAAAATGGAGAAAGAATGAATACGGACATGATTCTGGCTTTTTCCACCTTGATCGTGCCTTTGTTTGATGTAGTCCGTGTGGTCGTACACCGTTTACGTGAAAAGAAGAACCCGTTCCTGCCAGATCAGAACCATTTTCATCATAAACTGCTTCGTACCGGAATGCGTGTTCGTACCGTCATGGTGACCATCTTATGTGTATCCTTGTTTTTTATAGGATTTAATTGGATACTGGCAGAAAAGATCGAAACAGTTTGGTTACTCATTATAGATATCATCTTATGGACTTTAATGCAGCTGACTATTAACTATGGAATTAAGAGTAACCAAGACAAAAAACTAGATACATTATTATAAGGTATGAATATAATAGATCTTTTTAAACAAAAAATAAAACCAAGAAACAAAAGGTCTCAAATGAATACAATAAACAACAATAATGATATTGATATATCACATGATAATAAGGAAGTGCAAAAAATAAGAGAAACAAATGCTAATACGGATATAAAAAGCATGGAGTTTGAAAACATAAAATGTATGGATGAAGATATAATGGATAAAAATCAAAATGAAGATAAAAGGCAAAATAGTATGGAGCCGATAAAAGAAGAAAAGTGGATAAGTCAGGAAAATGCGATTGAATATTTTCGAAATTTAAAAGCAGAGGAAATTGATCATGAAGATATAATGAAATTTATATCCTTAGAATTAGGAGACTTAGGATTTCATGAAGCTGTTCTACATTCAGAAATTGTTTTTCAAAAAGAACGTTGCGATTCAATTAAAGGATTGTTATCTACGTTATTGATTTCTGCTATAGATAATTATGAAGCCGAGATTCAAAAACTAGATTTGGAAATAGCGAAGTTAGAGGATAACTTATTCTATAATAGGGCATTGGAAATTAAGCAGCAAAAAACTATTTTGATCAAGAAACGAGATAGGCTAGTTATATTGCAAGAAGAACATAGAAATGTGGATTTGGATGATTCCGAAAATTGTACGCGGGGAATGATTATGACTTATAAATCTGGATTCAACAAAGGGCTTTTGTTTGCAAATAAGAAAAAAGAATAAGCATATGTTACGGAAAATTGAGAATTTCTATTGTCATCTCATTGGATGGAATCCAGAAATTTTGGCAGAATGCAGTGAAGCAAGTTTTGCATTAATGAAGAAATATGTTTCAGCAATATTCATTCTTTCTTTACTTTGGGGAACTATTGGATATTGTTTTGCCGAAAAATATCTTGGATTTGATGACTCTGTTTATGGGATTTTAGGTAAATTATTAATTACCATCGCATTCATATTTATAATTATAGCCATAGAAAGACAGATTATCTTAACATTCGGAAAGCTTAAAACACTTGGATTTTTTCGAATAATATTAGCCTTGTTAATGGCAATATTAGGTGCAACTATTTTTGATCAAATTATTTTTGAAAATGACATAAAAATGCAAATGAATTTTCAAAAAGAAAAAAAAGTGGAGAACTTGATACCTACAAGATTAAAACAATTCAGAGAGGAACTTGAGGAAAAACAAAGTGCAATAATAAAACTAACTTCAGAAAGAGATTCTTTGTTAACAAATATAGCGCAATATCCTACAATTCACCATACTGAGTATGAAAAAGTTAAAAGATATATTAAAGATAACCGGAATGGTGAAGCAATTTATGATGAACAATTAAAACCCAAAGTAGTTTATGAACCAAATGGGAATATAGAGCGTACAAAAAATTTGGATAAAGATATACAGATTTTACATTCTCAATGCGATACATTGAGAATGTCTATGAGGGAAGTGAGATCTTTGGCAAAAGAAGAAATAGACAAATCTCCTATTGGTTTCATTGATGAATTAATTGCGATGAAGGAGGTTATATTCCAAAATGAAATAGCTATACTTTTTTATTTTATATTATTCACTTTTTTGGTCTGTCTAGAAATGCTTGTACTTGTAAGCCATGGTGACGGACAGTGTGAATATACTACAAGAATAATAGCTTTAGAAAAATCTAGAATTGAAAATATAAATAAGAGCAAATATACTATTGATCCCCAATAATATATATTGGGGGAATGTAAGCTGATAAAAAATGAATGAATCTCATTTGACTGAGGTTCATCCTCTAAAATCAAAAAATATTCCAAATGAAAGCTTTATCATTAAATACATCATTATTCCTCATTATAGCTTATCTGTTAAGCCTTTGTGCCTGTTCGACACCTAAAGATATTCTTTATTTTCAGGATCTTCATCCTGGAGAAAGCGAGATGACGATTGCAGATTCCTTAGAAATCAGAGTCCGTCAGGAAGACAAGATTTCCATCATCGTGAACAGTCGTGATCCACAACTGACAGACCTTTTCAATCTTCCTTACGTAACTAGACAATTGGGACAATCTTCTTTACGAGGCTCTGTCGGTTATAATCAAGGTGTTTCTGGATATACTGTGGATGATCAAGGAAACATTGATTTTCCCGTACTTGGAAAAATTCATGTGGCAGGAATGAAACGTGTTGAAATTGCCTCCTATATAAAGGATGAGTTGGTTTCCAAAAATTTAGTGAAAGATCCAGTTGTAACTGTAGAGTTTATGAATCTTTGTTTTTCCGTCATGGGGGAAGTAAACGCTCCCGGACGGTTTAACATCGACCGCGACCGGTTGACGATTCTCGACGCACTGAGCATGGCCGGAGACCTAACCATTTACGGGAACCGAGAAAAAGTGCTTGTATTACGCCAGGAGGGCAACACACAACGAGTGTATGGAGTTAATCTGACTTCCGGGGAACATATTTATACATCTCCCGCCTATCACCTACAACAGAACGATGTGGTGTATGTGGAACCGAACAGTACAAAAGCCCGCCAATCCACTGTGAACGGGAATAATGTGCGAAGTACCTCTTTCTGGATCTCTCTCGCTTCATTGTTGACCAGTATTGCAGTTCTTATTGTAAAATAATTAATAATTTCGTTTAACAAAATAGCTCATGGCAATACAAAACAATACCAAACCGGGAGAGGCTGATGATTTCCTAAGCATACAAGATCTGTTCTATCTCTGTGCTGCCAAATGGCAGTGGTTCGTCCTTTCCTTGCTCGTAGCATTCGGAATCGGCTATTATTATTTGCTAAAAACACCTCCGGTTTATACTCGTACAGCGGAACTTTTGGTCAAACGGGAATACCGGGGACGGTCTATCTCATCCGATATTGAAGGCTTTGATAATTTCGGTTTGTTTCGTTCGGCGACGAACGTTAACAATGAACTGGTCGCTTTGCAGTCTCCTGCCGTCATGACGGAAGTGGTGAAACGTCTCCATTTGGACATGAGCTATTATGCTCCAGGACGTTTTCATGACCGGTTACTTTATGGAATGACACTGCCTTTTCAAGCGAACATTGCTGGGATTCAGGAGAATGATTTTGCCGGATTCACGGTAAACGTCTACAAAGACGGACGTGTGCAACTTTCTGATTTTGTACTGAAAGGTGAGTTGCTTAAGGAGGTCAAGCCTGTTACAGGAAAATTTCCCGGCACGTTAAATACTCCACTTGGAAAGGTTACCTTAGAAGCAACGTCCGGTTATGTTCGTGGAACGGAGTATAAAGTGCATGTAGTCCGTTCCGGGTTGTATGGAGCGGTCGGAACCTGCTCTTCCCGCCTTTCCGTTGCTTTGAACGACGAGGAGTCAACGGTATTGAGCTTAAGCTATAGGGACGTGTCCCCGGCCCGTGCGGAAGATATTCTAAATACGGTGATAGCCGTTTATAATGAAAACTGGGTGAAGGACAAAAATCAGGTTGCTGTTAGCACTAGTCTTTTCATCAGTGATCGATTGGCAGTAATAGAAGGTGAACTGGGTAATGTGGACGAAAATATATCCTCTTACAAAAGCGAGCATCTTCTACCTGACGTACAGGCGGCTTCCAACCTGTATATGGCGCAAAGCAGCCAGACCAGTTCGCAAATCCTTGCGTTGAGCACTCAACTTTCCATGGTAAGATATATCCGTAATTATCTGGCCACTACGGCTGAGCAAAACCAGTTACTTCCTGCCAATTCTGGCTTAGAAAATGTCGGAATTGAAAAACAAATTTCCGAATACAATACGCTTCAGTTACAACGGAATAATCTAGTAGCAAACAGTAGCGAGCAAAATCCTTTGGTCATGGATCTAGACCAGTCATTGGCAACTATCCGGGGGGCTATCATTTCATCCATCGACAATTTGGAAGTGACGTTAAATACCCGGATTCGGAACTTGCAACGCAACGAGCAGCAGACAACTGACCGCATAGCGGCCAACCCGACACAAGCCAAATATCTTCTTTCGGTAGAACGTCAGCAAAAAGTGAAGGAGGCGCTTTATCTCTTTTTATTGCAAAAACGAGAAGAAAATGAATTGTCCCAAGCGTTTACAGCCTACAACACCCGCATCATCACCCCTCCCATGGGCAGTATGGTACCTACGGCACCGGTACGCCGTAATATCTTGCTGGTGGCTTTTGCTCTCGGATTATTGATCCCAGCTGTGATTATTTTCATGCGCGAGAACATGAACACGAAGATTCGGGGTCGAAAAGATCTGGAAAACCTCTCCCTACCTTTTGCCGGAGAAATCCCTTTGTGTGGACAGAAGTCCCGCCGAGCAATTCTAACAAAAAAAGTGAAAGAAAAGAACTCTGTGGTTGTCAAGGAAGGCAAGCGTGACCTGATTAACGAGGCCTTCCGTGTCCTGCGAACTAACGTGGAGTTCATGTCTGGTGAGGAAAAACACTCGCAGATATTGGTGGTGAGTTCGTTCAATCCCGGTAGTGGAAAGACTTTCCTGACAATGAATCTTGCTGCCAGTCTGTCCATTAAAGGAAAACGAATATTGGTTATTGACGGAGACTTGCGGCATGGAAGTGCGTCAGCCTATGTCGGTTCACCGAAAACAGGTCTGAGTGATTATTTAGGAGAACGGTTGGAACAATTGGATGAAATCATCCAGCCGGTTCCGGATTATGCAAACCTGTTCATTCTGCCGGTAGGAACTATCCCTCCCAACCCGACAGAATTGCTTGAAAAGGAACGATTCGTCACACTGATGAACAGTTTCCGCAAAGAATTTGATTACATTCTGATAGACTGTCCACCGGTAGAATTAGTGGCTGACACACAAATCATAGAGTCGCAAGCGGATCGAATGCTGTTTGTTGTTCGTACCGGTTTGTTAGAACGTTCCATGCTGAACGAACTGGAAATTTTTTACAAGGAAAAGAAATTCAAAAATATGGCACTGGTGCTCAATGGTACGGAAGTGAACAACAGGAGTTACAAGTACGGTTATCGCTATGGTTACCATTATGGCTATAGTTACGGTTATCCGTATGATTCAGATAAAAGGTAAGACAATATAAACGAATAACAGGATGTGGTCATTTAAAAAAAGATACTCATTGCAGGAAAGTGGAATCTTTCAAGGATTCACTGATTGGCACAGCCATATCCTGCCCGGTGTGGATGACGGAATACAGACGATAGAAGAAGCCCTGCAAATCCTTGCAGAATACGAGCGGTTAGGTATTCGAGAAGTTTGGCTCACCCCCCACATCATGGAAGATATCCCCAATACCACGGCTTACCTCCGGAAACGTTTCACCGAACTGCAAACCGTTTACACCGGTCCGATAAATCTGCATCTCGCGGCCGAAAACATGCTCGACAATCTTTTTGAGGAACGACTGGAAAAGAATGACCTGCTGCCTTTAGGTGAGAATAATGACCATCTGTTGGTGGAAACTTCCTACTTCAGCCCACCGATAGGACTGAGCGACTTCTTACTTCGCATCAAATCGAAAGGATATATTCCCATCTTGGCGCATCCTGAACGGTACAATTATATGGACGAAAACGACTATCAGCAACTGAAAGGGTTAAACGTTAAGTTCCAACTTAACCTTTTCTCGTTAGTTGGTGCATACGGGGTGGGAATAAGGAAGAAAGCCGAATGGCTGATAAAAAACGATTTCTACGATTTGGTAGGCAGTGACACCCATTGTATTGCAGTTTTGAGGAAAACTATATATAAGAAACAAATTCAAAGAAATATTCAGTCAATGATAAGGTGCTATTTCGGCTAAATTTTATTTTATAAACTAATTAGAATATAAAAAAATAATGTTATGTCAAACAAATATATTCATTCTCATTCTTTAATTTGGACAGTTCTTATTAGCTGTTTTGGACTCATAGTATTATTACTGCTATTCCTTTGTATGAAGGGACATATAAATTATGCTGAAAGCAGTATCTCATCAGATGCACTGATTGGTATAATAGCTACTTTCATAGGTGTATGTACGGCATTGATGCTTGGTGCTCAAATATATTCTGTATACAATCGCACACAGATAGAACGAGAATACGACGAAAAACTTAATGAGATTACAACATGGTTCAAAACCTCGACATCAGAATATGAGAGAAAGTTAGAGGCTGTGAATGGATCCATTCGAAATTTCGAAAAACTGAAACATTCTGTCAATGATGCATTGGCGGGAATCCATTATAATGAGGGGAAACTATTAGAAGGTATTTTAAATGTCTTAGATAATGTTGTAATTCTTACCAATAATCAAGAACCGTTTGGCGAAGAACTAATAGGAAAAGCCGATTTTGCTATATATGCGATTGCAAAAAATTTGAAAGAATACAAAAACGATATTACAGTGAAAAAGGAGGATATCAGAGGTTATATACATTTCTCCAACAAATGGAAGGTGCAATATGAATTAATAGACTTCTCGTCTCAATGCGGAAAACATATCATGAAGCGTATGAATAATTTGAATACAATAGTCAATAAATTGACAGACAATATACTTGCTTTTAAGTTTAAAGTTGGCATGGAAAAAGATCACCTTGCGATATTAAATGAATATGCACGTGATTAAAATAATGTAGTGCAAATTGAATTTGGATATCTATTAAAAAGATAAGTACATATAAAATAGCCGTAGTTGGGATGGGTTACGTTGGGATAAGTATTACTATATCATCAAGTGATGGTTGTAGACGCTATTTCCAAAAATGTGAAACTGATTAATCTGCGGAAATCACCTATACAGGATGAATATATTGGAAATATTTGGAAGAAGTTCCGTCAAGAAATTCTAGCAAAAAAAGTAAAAGGAGAAAAATCTGTGATTGTAAAAGAAGGCAAGCGTGATTTTGTCAACGAGATCTTCCGTATCCTATGCACCAATGTGGAGTTCATGGTCATGGCAGATGAGAAAACATACTCACAGGTATTGATGGTGAGTCCGTTTAATCTTGGTAGTGGAAAAACGTTCTTGACAATGAACCTTGCTGTCAGTCTGTCCATTAAAGGGAAATGAATATTGGTTATTGATAAAGATTTATGGTATGGAAGTGTGTCAATACATCCTCGGAAACGTTTTGCGGAATTGTAGGTAGCTTACATAGGAAATGTGAAGTTACTACATTTTATAGCAGAAAACATACTTGATAACCTTTTTGAGGAACGCATAGTAAAAATAATCTCCCCTCCCTTTGGGAGTGAGAACGAAAATCATCTGCTGGTGAAAACTTTCTGCTTCAATCCTTTGATGGGCTTGAATAATATATTACTTTAGATTAAAGCCAAAGGGTATATTCTTGTATTGATACATCCTGAACGGTATGTATAATAGGCGGACGTAATTATCAGAACTTACAATGCATGGGTGTAGAATTCCAACTGAATTTGCCCTCATTAGCGAAGTTTTATGGTTCTAGAATATAACAATGGCAGAACAGTTATTAAAAAGGAAACTTTACGGGAAACGTGGTTGTAATATCCATAGTTTGGCCTGCAAGCAAAGAAGCATTGCAGAGAAACGATTGAGTAAGAAAAACTTAACAATCTTTGTACGGTATTTCTTTATTAGAAATATATATAAAGATATAACTGCATATATGTTCGTTAAAATGTGTCAATTAGATGATTTTTTGAGGTATAATAAAGTTCCTACAAGAATAGAGGGTTTAGATAAATTGCTGTACGGCGGATTGGTAATCCCAGATAATCAGAGTTTACTAATTGTAATCCGTGGGGCTGACAATACAGAAAAAAATGTGTTCAGTTTGCAACTAATTCATGAGATTGCATCCACATTCAAGGCATATGATGATAAAACGAATTTTTATTATTATAGTGATTATTTAAAGAAAGATTATTTGGAAGATTTGCTTTTGGACATTTTGATTGCTTCTGCTATACAAAAATTGGTACAGTTAAAAGCGCAAGGATGTGAAATCATAGGCAGTAGATTTACCAATTCCTTTTTCGATACTAATAAGGTGCTCAGTAATAAATTATCTTCCAGTCAGGTTTCTGCTATCCCGGATGATTACTTCAATGAACATGCAGATGAAATGCTCTGTTCTGAAGCTTTGTATTTCAATAATCGAACCAATGCCTTACATTTGCGTATCCTTGGCAAAGATTCTAATTCTTCAAACGAACAAAATGTCATTTTCCCCCGAAAATATGGTACACTCAACGAATATTTGTTCGGGAATAAAGAAGAAAAGGAAAGAGAGAAAGGAAAAGAAACGAACGAGCTCAGTTATGTTGAAAAATTATTTGGGCAGTCTTATGTTAATGCATATATAGAGGAAAAATTTGATGTTTCAAATATAGTCAGTAAAATACAGCATGTCCAAAGCAATGCATCTGATTTAATTTGTGTCAATCTCGTTAAAAGGGAATACCTGGTACAGGACTCTCAAGAAAAAATAAGAAAAGATGTTTGTTATCTTATCGAAGAGTTAAGAAAATACAAATTGAGTGTCTTGGTTATTAGAGACGATATGGAGATTCCGGAAGAACAAGCGGATATGATAATCGATTTAAAAACAGGAGGGTATGAGAATTTTGATTATTTGTTGAATTATTTATGCATTTACAAGAGCCGTTTTCAAGTCACTGCTTTAAATACGCACCAATATAAAAGAAGGGATTATGGGATAGAAGTATATCCTAGCCTGCATATGTATTGTCAGCAAAGAAGGTATCTCCAAAGGGCATTAGTTTACACACATTCCAATGTCATATCTGAAACATACCAGCAATATCTTGATAAATCTACGGAAAACGAATTTCCGAATTATTTGGATTATCTTGCCGAACAACCGGATGTAGAAAGAAGTTATTTCAATGCCTTAAGTCCTGCGGCCTATAAAAAACTCACACTTCATCGGGTATTGGATATTATGTTTATCAACCCTATAAAAAAAATAAGCGGTTCAGGGGACAATCTGTCACAAATAATGAAATTGGAGAATGACTTTTTGTATGGAAATACAGGAGGCACCACTGCGATTATAGGGGAAGCGAATACTTACAAGCGTTTTCTCACTTTTGGAAGTGCTTTTAGCTCAGCATATAGAAAAGAACATACCTTATTTTTATTATTGAATAAGAATGATAAGAGCGTTAGAAGAAAGCTTCAGTGTCCGGCGCGTATGAATAAAAAATGTCCAAATAATTGTCTAGATTGCTATAAATATCTTCATTTTATGAATATCGTTTTAGGATGTATTACTCCGGAGGAATTTCTTTATTTTCTTTTCCAACAGATAGACACTAAATATGAAGACAAAAGCATTAAGAGAATAATTATAGATGATTTGCAGATCATAGAATATTGTTTTCCATTTTTATTTCAAGATCCATTATTTATTCCTGCGTTGGTTGATGAATGTAGAAGTCGAAAGATTGCATTGTATATTCTTTGTGACAAAAGCAGCTCAATGAGAGAAGAATTGCGGGTATTGGCAGATAATGTAGTTTGTACTAACCGTAATTCTAAAGGCAATTTAGAATTGTATGTAGAAAGATATTCGGGATACAATGCCATATCAAGCAAAATATTTGCAGGGAGAATTCGGAAAGTGGATAATTTATTTACCTGCTATGAATTAGGCAGCCGTGGAAACCAACAAACAATATACGAAATCGATCCCAATGAGATAGACAATTTGAATGTTTATTCCATGTCGGATTACTGGAACGCTAAAAAATAATTTTGTCATGATCGAGGAATTTAAAATATGGATTCGTAAAGACTGGCTTAACATTTCATTGGCTTTGCTGTGTGCTTTGATATCCCTTCTACCGTCTGTCTTTGCTCTTTTTGATGGGCATCCGAAGAGTGATTTAGAAAGTCCAGCTACAAGTTATTTATGGTCAGCATGCTGTCAGTGTGTCGTGGCAATTATTGGATTATATGTCGTTTCATTCAGATATAGAGCTATTGCTTTACATGAAATATCAGACTACTCATCCTTGCAAAACTATATGGAAGAAGTTTGCAAGATCAAACAATCTGCTAAAAATGATTCGCAAACAGCATATAAGATCGTAAAAGCGATTGTTAAGCAATTCTATGCAACCTGGATAGGTATTTGGGTAATATGGTTTTTCTATTATGTCGTGGAGATGTATTATTGGAGTGGAATTTCGTCTTGTACAAATCCTGTTATTTTTGAGGCGAATATTTCCGGCATCAAGTTTCTCTTGGATTTTTTAAGCAGTTCTGCTTTGTTTTGTGTTTATCTTATTTTAAATGATGTAACGGTAGATATAAGTAACAGATGTGGAGAGCATTATCCTAATCTTTATTGGTCAACGGTTGGTATCGGATTTCTTTTTATAGTTTGCCTCGCTTTTTACATCACCTATTTGTCAAACCCTTTATGCTCTGTTTTTCAGTTGTATGTCAAAGTTATATTGAGCGCTTTCGGTTGTATTTCTTTTGTACTGGTATTGGGTAAATTAAATAGTA
>OAUY01000317.1_pt1 | contig 21851 bp, 21 predicted proteins | sample 1476321 | NCBI WGS metagenome assembly OAUY01 (sample SAMEA2580067, study PRJEB22360) | human gut metagenome | biome: human gut; feature: human-associated habitat; material: faeces | place: Denmark | collected 2008/2010
CTAAAATAAAAAGTCCTGATAAAATAATCATTTTTTCCCTCCTATATTTTTGTGTTAGGCATCATTTTTTTTATTATTGCTTCCTTTCAATAACCCATTTTAAAAGAAATCCCAATCGTCTAAGTGTCGTTGGTCTTCTGGCATATTTGCTAATTCTTTCCAATAAGCATCTTCTAAAACGTCTAACATGAATCGTTTTATTTCTTGTTGTTTTTCCTCTAGTTCTCGTACATTACGTATGTCATTCGTATTTAAAGACCGCTTGTTTATTTGCACGTTGATTATTTCTTTTAATTGGAAATATACTCGTTCTAACTCTTTTAGTGTTTGTTTCTTGAAAGACGTATCATAAAAACAGCGTTTTAGTGTGATTTTTTGTGTTTCTTTGTCTAACCAAACATCCACAAATTCCAACGAATTTAGCCTATTTAATAGACTGTAGGCAGAAAATCCAAGCAAACAACTTAGAACAAAAGATACATACATTGGCTTTTCTTTCTCCTTTACTTATGCTTTTAACGTTTCGCCGAAAATCTCTTCAAATACTCCTCTGTTAATAGGTGTTTTGATAAAAAAGACAGGCACATTGATTCTGCCTAAATTTGGTTTCACATAGATACTTTTTTCTGGATATACTTCTAATGCCAAAGATTTTCCATTTTTAATAATATTCAACGTGGTGATCTCTTGAATGTTTTCTTCGGTAATTTGTTTGTTGTACCACATTTCCATTGCACGTGTATTTTTCAATCGAACTTTAACTAACTTACCTGTGTTTCCTCTCCACTGTAAGGTCAAATCTTTTTCTTGGATGGCAATTTCTTTCATCCCCTTTGCCTCTCTTTCTACTACTGCTTCCAATTTTTCCCCTCCATAGCTAAAAAAAGAAGGACAAGCAATTCGTCCTTCTTTTCGTCTTCAATTATTTTGTTTCTTTTCTACGTTTAAAGCCTAAGCCTGCTAAGCCAAGCATTGCGGCTAAACTACCAGCTACCGTTAATAAGACATTTTGTTTTTCGCCTGTTTGCGGCAATTCTGGCACCACACTTGCCTTTTCTACCACTAATGGCTCTACTGGTGCTTGCGGTGTTTTTGGTGTTGGTGGTACAATCACTGTTTTTTCTGGTGGCGTTTGTGGTTTTTCTGGCGTATGTGTCACTACCGTATTCGTTTTAATCTTCTCATTGTTGAAAGATTCTTCGATTGTGTTGTAAACGTCTCCTGCCGCAATTCGTTCTACACCAATGAACGCTTTCCATGAGTGTGCAACGTTTTTGTTTTCTTTTAGATTCATCGCATCTAAAAAGGCTTGACTGGCTGTGATTTTCACTACCCCTTGTTCAAAGGTCATCGTGAATAGTTTCGAAATGTCGTCCCCTTTATTCACTTTGGTTCCGTCTGCTAAGACAAACGCAGAATTGGCAAACACAGACCATTGGCCACTAAATTTGTCATGTTTGACGTCTAGTTTATCGCTAATCGACCATTCTTCCACAATACCAGCGTATTCTGCAGGAATGTCACTACTTGTAAATTCATAGAAGAATTTCTCCCCTAATTTGATTGTGGCACCATTTTGACTTTGTTTATCACCGACTTTAATAACCACGTCTTTTTTAGGGTTCACTTTTGGAATATGGTTGACAACGGTATTGGTTTTAATTCGTTGACCAAATGTATTTTGTTCCGCTAAATTATACACATCACCAGAAACATTGGCTTTAACTTTTGTTGGTAAAGTTACACGTAATTCTTGCCCACCATGCGCCAAAATAAAGGCTTGTGGGTCTTTGGCAGAAATCGTCACCGTGCCTTTGGCATCATCCCAAGAGATCGTGAACTGGTTCGTAATGTCTTCCCCTTTAGAATCTTTGACACGAAGTAAGTCTTTGATTGGTGTCACCTTCGTTTCATCGTAATCATCGAAGAAAGAAACGCCTGTCGCAAGATCGACTGTATCAAAGGCAAAGTCCTTATCGTACCCTTTTAAGTCCCAAGTCATTTCATAAGAAAGAACATCACCACGAGCCACTTTTCCATGATTAATGTCTTCCCCTTTTTTGTTATGAACGGCTTTAGTTGGTTTTGGATCATCAGGCGTATGCGTCACCACCGTATTAGAACGAACAAACTCTTTGTTGTAGTTTTCTGTTTGCGTATTTTCTACGTCACCTGTTTTGATCCGTTCGACTTCCAGATACACAGACCAAGCTTGTTTGCCTACTTTATTGCTTCCTTCATTTAACGCTGCCAATAATGCTTGATTCATTGTAAACGTCAAGTCTTTATTGTCTTTGTTTTCTAAAAGAATGTAGGCAGAAATATCTGTTCCTGCTTTTAACGTTTTATCCCCTACTTTAAGGTCATAATTCGTAATAGCGTGCCATTTCCCTGTGAAACGATCATGGGTCGTGTCCAAGACATCATTCATACCCCATTCTTCGGTAATTCCACCATAGTTAGCTGGACGTTCGGAAGATTTCACTTCATAATAAATTTTTGTCTGTAACGGAATATCTTTGTCATGTAGAGAAACACTGCCAACTGTACCGTTTTTATCTGCTTTTACATCTTTGGAAGGATTACTACCCGGCACATGGTTAATCACTGTATTTGTTACCGTTTCACCATCGTTTGTTAATTGAACAGCTGTATTTTCAAAATCACCTTCTACATTTTTCACTACAAACGGTAAGACAAGTAAATATTTATACCCCATTGCTAAAACAACAGAGCCGTCTGCGTTGGTTTGCATCATTGCTGTAACGGTGTTTTGGTCTAAATGAAGGTCATAAGAAGCGGTCACGTCTTTGGCTTTTCCTGAATTAATTGCTGCAGCAACAGCTTTTAAGTCTTTTTCGTTTAGACTTGCGTCTGCTTGATAAACTTTCACTTTGGATAAATCAATCGTCACTTTTTCTGCATCAAAGGTATCTCGAATCCCTTGTTTTGTTACTGTTTTTGGATCTACTTTGGCAAGTTCTGTCGTATCCCCTGTCACAATGTATTGTAAAGAATCGCCACGTTTCACATTTAAATCATTGATATTTTTCTGACCATCAGTGACTTCTTTATTCGGAACAAGAACAGGAACCACATTGGCTTTGTATCGATTGAATTCAATCGTTGCTTTTTCTGGTTGCTTTGGACGTCCTTTTTCTTGATAAGGCGTAATTGATTTTGCTTTTAAATCCGTATTAAATGCGAACCACATCGAATTTCCGTCATACCCTGGATTGTTAACAATTTCATTCCCGAAAGTGAATTTAATTCTATTTGGTGTTGAAATAACAGTTGCGCCAATATATTCTTTGCCTTGAACTGCTTCCCAGTCACTTATTGAAATCCCATTCGTCCCTACATCAATATCCGTTTTAGAATAAACTTTATTTCCATGACGAGCTACTTTTGATCCATTAATTTCATGAACAGTATCCGTGTTTCCTACTTTTACGAACTCATACGTAATGTTTTCACCACGTGAATTTAATGAAGCACCTGAAAATACAAATGGATTCTCTTTCGTTGGCAAGATTTCTTTGCCATCTTCTCCAAAGAAGCGAACGAGCATTTCAATCTCAGCACCAGCCTTCTTTGTACGAGGGTCAATGTTAATTCCATAGACAATTGTGGCCACTGGATCATCATGTAAGAAAGCATTCAATCGACCTTTTGAATCAGGTGTGGCCTTCACTGTATATTGGAATTCAGCACTAGCAATTTTTTTACCCAAATAACTAGCATTCAAATTGCCATAGGTAATAGTTACTGGTTGATTTTTGTGAAGAACAACCAATGTTCCTCCTGCACCGTTATTATAATAAAAATGTGCTTTTTTCGAGTCTTTAGTTGTTAACCCGCTTGAATCTACACTAAGCATACTGATAAGTAATTTTTTATCTTTATGTTTATCAGTTAGTTTTTTAGCGTCTATATATTCTGCAGCTTTTACAGAAACAACTTTGGAATTTTTTGTTGCTTCACGATCGAAAATTAGCGTTTTATTTACTGGTTTTGCTACATAGCCATTTTCATTTTTATGTTTGTTGTATTCCGCGACTTCTTTCTCGTAGCGTTCTTTTTCCGCTTTGTTTTTTGCCGCAATTTCTGCATTTTCTTTGGCAATTTTTTCATTTTTGGCTTTTAATTCAGCTGCTTGTTGCGCAATCTTTTTCGCTTGTTCTTTTTGTAGTTGGTCTACTTCTTTTTCTTTTGCAGCTAAATCTTTAGAAGAAACGTTGCCTAAGTCTTCTGCTGGTTTTTCAACAACGGTAATGTTTGGATCTTTTTTTGCTTCATCGACTGCTTTGTCAACGTCTGGTGTTTCAAATTCTTTAGGAATGGACGTTGATTTATTCGCTTCATTTTCAGCTGGTGCAACTTCTGTTGGCTGCCCTAGAGGTTCATTGGTTGTTTCAGGGCTTACTACTGGTTGTTCTTGTGCTGATTTTTCTGCTCCTACTGTTGGTTGTTGCGCGTTTGTGGTATCATTTGGAGTAGCTGAACTCTGTTCAGCTCCATTTTTTTCAGACGCTACTTCTTCTACTTTGGTCGGTTGAGAAGTAGTGTCTTTTTGTACTGTTGCTTCTTCAGTTACTGCTGTCTTAGGTGTTGTACTACCTACCTGCGGATCGGGGTTATCGGGTTGCACCGTCGTTGTTCCTGGTTGTGAATCTAATTCTGCGGCTTGTACATTATCAGTAGCTAATCCTACAACTCCTAACACACCTATAAAAAGAATAGGAGCAGTTACCCAGCGTTTCTTAGCTTTATATGTTTTAAAACGTTTCTTTACTTCTGTTTGTTGCTTCATGTATCATTCTCCTCGTAAACTATATTTTTTAATTCCTATTATTCTTTTCTTTACAAACAACGATTTCTCCGACATGGCGCACGTACACAAGTCATACTTTTTCCTCCTCTCTTTTTTGTAGATATATTACTTTATTTCATTCCACATTCTCCTATTCATTGGTATTTTTTCTTGATAAGTAACCCTTTTCATGGTATAAATAATTTATTCTCAGATTAATAGTAATTTTATGTCTGTGGCTACCTAGTTATCATTGCTGGGGAGCCTCTCTATATATAAAAGAGGAGCGAGTATTTTCTCGCTCCTCTATTTTTCCTCCTCAAAATCAATAATTTCAATCCTCACAATGTACTCACTTAACTCTTCCCACACATCTTCAACTAACAATTCATCTTTTTTGTCATTCTTCAAAGTCATTGCGAACCATTCATCGCCATTATCATCTTCACCAAGCAGTCTAAAATTGATTGGATTTTCTTTAAATTTCATGTCATATAAATCTTCTTCGTCTATGCCTAATACGTCTAACCCTTTACAATTTCCACTTTTTACAAAGGTAACAAATCCTTTGTATACACCTCGTTGGAAACTTACTTTGATTGTATGCAAGCCCCATCGGATATTTGGATCATAATTTTTCATTGTTATTCCTCCTATTATTCTTTTTCTCTCGTAGCAAAGCTACTTACTGGCGTGGTAGGAGTCGAACCTACCTCTTATCTTCCTTCATGTCCGTTGCATCCCAGATGCTACACGCCAACCTAAAAGGAGCGACCTCTCAGTTTCCTGTTTTTTTGAGATTGCCATTCTTTTTGCGGTAGGCTTATGAATGGTATAAGAGCTGTTGCTTGCCACACTACCGCTCAATCTCTATACGGTTTTCGCTAACCGGCAGTCGGGATCATTTACCGTAAACCCTACTTGCTGGCAAGGATTCGCACCTTGCATAATCAAATAAAACAATAAGGGGATTCTACTGCTTTATTTTAAGCGACTTCTATTCAGCCACAGCAATGTCATTTCTCCAATAAAAAAAGAACCAAAAATATCTTCGATTCTCTTGAATAGATATTGCTTAATTAAACAATACGGGTAGGATAGAATATAAATTTGTTCTAGTGCTTCGTGAGAACAAAATATGGAAACAAGGTTTATCTTCTTTGCCAATGTTTTCTCCTTTCATGTCATGTATTTAAAATAAAAAGGAGCGAAAATTTCGCTCCTCACCTATTATACTTTTAACTATTTTTCCGTCTTTTGTTCTTGAAACTGATCGCACCTACTGCCATGAATAATCCAAAAATAGTCAACCAGATACTTTTTTGTTCTCCTGTATGTGGTAAGGATTCTTGGGCTTTTGCTACTTGTTTCGTCTTACGAGGTTCTGAATGTGTTAGTGTTTGTGCTTTTGGCTGTTCTTTTTGTTTAGAAAAAGATAACTGTTGGAGACCAGGTGTTTTATCTGCTGAAGTAGCACTTGCTACTAACATTTGTTGTTGCTTTGCTTCTCGTTCAAGGCGTTGTTGCTCTTTTGCTACTTGCTCTTGCAACGCTTCTTGTCGGCGCTGTTCGGCTTGTTGTGCCTCTAAGTCTCTTAATATGCCTTGGTACTGCTGTAGCTCTAACTTCGCATTAGAAAGGTCTTCTTGTGCTTGTGTATAAGCAAGTGTAGCAACGGCTTGTTGTTCTTTGAGTTCCTCCAATGATTTCAGAGAATTTTCATAGGCTTCTTTTGCTTGGACCACTGCCGCTTCTGCTTTGTTTAACTCGTTCACTGCTTTTTCGTATGTTGGTTGAGCATTTTCTAAACGAGCCAATGAACGTGTACTTGTTTTAAGCGCAACTTGTTTTTGATTTAAGTTTTCTTTTGCTAAATCCAATACTTCCTTCAAGCTATTCAATGTGTTTTCTTCTGCTTTTTGGGCTTCTTGTTTTTCTTTCAGCACTTTAGCAGACGTTTGTTCAATCGCTTGTGCGTCTGCAACTTTTGTTTTCGCTTTTTCTAAAACAACAGCTCGATTCTGAATTAACTCATTGATTGTTGCCAATTGATCTTTTGTTTGTTGAAGGTTTGTTTCTGCCGCCGCAGTTTGTCGTACTTTTTCTTCATAGTTTGTCGTACTCTTAGTCGCAACTGCTTGAAGATTAGCCAATGTCGCTTTATGAACAGATAGTTCTTTTTCTGCTGTTGCTTGTGTTGTTTTGGCTGTATTTAAGGCTTGCTGACTTGCACTTCTTGCTTGTTGTGCGTCTGATTCTGCTTGTTGTGCAGTAGCTAATTTTTCTTGATTGGTTGCTACTTCTTTTTGAAGGGTTTCTTTACTCTTAAAGACTGGTGCAATGCCTTCTTCATAAGTATTTTGATCTACCAATCTTGATTGATTGTACCCAATAATATGAATTTTACCGGAAGAAAAACCGTGATTTTCTTCTGAAAGAGCAATTGCAGTATTTGTTTTATCTGCTTGTAACAATGATTCAGTATGTCCATAACCCATTCTTCCATCATTAAACAGCATATCGACTAAAGCTTCTCTTGCTGCTCGCTCAAAATCTAGTACTGATATTTTCCCGTCTTTTGGTTGGAAGTATCCGCCACTTAAATTTTCATAAAAGTTTTGCCCTGGATACTCTTTAAAACCATTCTCTTTTGCTGCTTTATTAATTGCATTTTCATCATGTCCAATTTCATTAGGATTAGTATACTTCGCATTATCCCAAGCAAATTTAATATTTTGACTAGACACTTTTAATTTTTGCAATCCAAGTTTTTCGCGAACGTCATTTAATAAACCAACAAAATAATCACTCATTTGTTTCTTTTGTTTTTCTGTAGGATTTTTAATGTCGATCATTTCCGTTTCTTTTGCCGCATCTGCTTGATTTTCAGGAAAAACTTTATTTAATGCTAATGCTTCTTTTTCCATTGCTTGCTTTTCTTGTTCAGATAATTTTTTGTAATAATCAGGTGTGAAATTGGCAGGCAAGTTAATCCCTTTATGTCCTTTTAGCTCTTCTTTTGAGCTATCTAAAGTATTCTGAGCTTGCTTTGTTGCTGCTTGCTTGTCTTTCAAAGCATTCTCTTTCGCAGTTAAGTCTGCCTGTTTCGCAGCTGTATCTGCTTTTGCGTCTGCTACTTTCTCTTGACTAGTTGTCACAACAGTTTGTTGGTCTGCGACTGCTTGATCGTCCTTCGTTTTTTGATCTTTAGCTTTGGCTTCTTCTTTCTGTTTGTTAGCCAGTTCAGCTTCTTTTGCTGCTTGTTCTTTTTCTGCCTTTGCTTTTTCCGCTTCCGCATTTTTCGCTAATTCTTCAAGCTTGGCTTGTTCTTGTTTCGCAGCTGTTACTGCTTGTTGATCTTTTTCATTTTGCACTTTAGCAGCATTCGTTTCTTTTGCTTTTTCATCAACAACCGCTTGTTGTTGGTTAACGTCTGTTTGAGCTTGATCCACGACTTTTTGTTGGTCATCAACAGCTTGTGTATCCGTAGCCACTTGGTCTTTGGCTTTTTCAATGGCTGAAGGTGTTGCTTCATCCACGACTTTTTTAGCTTCGTCTACAACTGCTTGTTGGTCAGTCACTGCTTGTTGACTTTGATCCAATGCGTCTTTGTTTTGATCGACCACTGCTTGTTGGTCTTTAACAGATTGATCAATGGTGTCTTTTTCTTTTTTCGCAGTGTCAGCAACTTGTTGTTTTTGATCGACAATTGCTTGTTTCTCTGTTACTTGTTGCTGTTTTTCAGTAATGGCTTGCTCCGTTGTTTCTGTAGCTTTCACTGTCGGTTGTTCTGTAGAACTGTTTTCAGGTGTTTTTGGTTGCGCTTGTTCTGCTGCCTGTACTTCATTTCCCCCAATACCTGCTACCCCTGTTGCGACTAAAATACTTAACCCTGCACTTGCGAACTTTTTCATTTTGCTTTCCTCATTTCTTATTATTTTTATTGCAAATGGGATACCCATTGTCTTTACGCCATTGTTGTAACGCTGTAGTTGTTATATGGAATTCTTCTGCTATTTCTTTAAACTGTAAACCCATTCTTTGATAGGCTTCAAATCTTTCCTTGCTAATATGAGAAGAAAATTGTCTGGTGCTTGCTGTTTCTATCTTTTTTGCAAGTTCTTGTATTCGTTTAAAACGCTCGGTATCTTCATTCCTATACCAGTCTGCGTCTTCATTCATCAATGCCAACATTTCTTTACGCCAGATATTTTGCACTTTTTTTGTCATATTTTCTCACCTCAAGAACATAGTAACAAAGCCTTCATTATTAAAAAAATATTATCCTTGGACCCCTTAGAAAAACACTCCTATGTCTTCATGTTCACTTTCCTCCTATTGGTTTTATGGTAAATATCCTCGTTTTACTTGATCCTTTTGTTTGCTAGCTTTTTAGCAATTTTTCTACAGATTTTACTGATCGCAGGGTTTGTAGCGGTAGCAACCCCAAACTCTAAAAAAGTATCTGGCTCCCTTTAAAATAAAAGATCGTCGCACGAAATCTTTTTAGTTACTGTGTCACACCCATAATCACGTACCGCCTTTATTCTGACCGTACTCTTTAGGTAGTTTATCCTTACCTAGCCCTTTAAAGACACGCTGATTGACTAGATAAGTCCTGTAGTATTCATTTTTTAAGGATCTCCCAAATTTTGCAAAAAAGTTGACGTGTAGCCAGTTTGCACCTTCGTGTCCGTGTGCTTTTCTGCATCCTTTTTCGATAGCTAACCTAGCTATTGGTAAATTGCGCATGTTAGTTAAAACTAACAAACAAAAAGACCAAGTATAAAAACCCAAATTTACTACTTATAGCTTCTCATTTTCTCACACCATTCCCTAAATTCATTTTCTTCAAAAACCTTATAGTTGAATGGTGCATTGAGTAACATCTTTTGTCGTTTAACCATTTTTTGGAACGCTCTACATTCAAGTTTTAACGGAAGTTCCGAGCAGCCACGATAACCGACTACTTTTCCATCAAAATAAATCAGTTTTATTTGTCGAAAGAAATGTTCCATGTCTTGCTCCGTTTCAAAACTCACAGGATTGATCAACAGATTTCTTCCTGAAAAATCATATACAATGCGTTCTGTTGTGCCGTTGTACAATTTATATCTTTGTCGATTAAACAAGGTCAATTGACACGTAATACGTTGCAAATCTGTTGCTTTCAGTTCAATCATTGATTCACCTACTTTCTGAACCAAGTAGAAAAAGAGCCATGCAACACGTTGTTTGCACGGCTCTTACGAGTAGTTCCAGTACAAACAATGCGTGAAAGCATTGAATTATTCCACAAGCGGGTCATTTTTAGAAAATGAGCGTGCTTGTTACTTGGTTTTTTTATTTTTTCAACAAGTTAACAGACAACAAAAAAAGCGGGGAACATATACATGAACTGTATACATTCCCCGCTGCTCCAACATTTATACAACTAATAAAAACAATTCACTGTAAAAACTTTTCCTAGACAAATAAAGGAGTTTAAAAAAGTCTAGAATTTTACATAAAAAATTGTTATACTATACGTTGTAACTAATGTTGCAACAAACGAGAACCGAGTAGAGTTCATGTCATACCATGAATTGTTTAACTGCCCCCTAGGATTGCCGTCCTATGGCAGTCGGTTCTTAATTTGTTTAATTGTTACTATGATTTTTTCTATCAGATAAATATTAAGGTTATTGCAATTACAACAGCTATATATCTTGATAGTTTTTTTAGAGTGGTTTTCATTTACACCCCTCCTATAAAAACATCTTAACATCTAAGTATTATATTTTCAACTAAAATATGTATTTTTTTTTAAAAAAAAGGGATATAGCTTAATAAACACATCTTCGAGTGTCGTATTCAATACCTAAAATTAAAATATTAACAAATTTTTGTAGTTTATCGAATTTTAGGTCTACTTTTTGATACTTTACATATTAGGAGGAAGAAAATGTTTAAGATAGGTTCTGTCCTGAAACAAATAAGGCAAGAGTTAAATTACCATCAGATTGATTTATATTCTGGAATAATGTCCAAATCTGTTTACATAAAAGTTGAAGCTGACTCTCGACCGATTTCTGTAGAAGAGTTAAGCAAGTTCTCAGAACGTTTAGGTGTAAATTTTTTTGAAATTTTAAATAGAGCTGGCATGAATACAAAAAGCGTAAATGAAACAGGAAAAGAAAAACTTCTTATTTCAAAAATATTTACAAACCCTGACTTATTTGACAAAAATTTTCAAAGGATTGAGCCAAAGCGCTTAACTAGTCTTCAGTACTTTAGTATTTATCTTGGATATATTTCTATTGCACATCATTATAACATTGAAGTTCCTACTTTTAATAAAACAATTACTTCAGATTTAAAACATTTATATGATAAAAGAACAACATTTTTTGGAATTGATTATGAAATTGTTTCAAATCTTTTAAATGTCTTACCGTATGAAGAAGTTTCAAGTATCATTAAGCCTATGTATCCAATCGTGGATTCCTTTGGTAAAGATTACGATTTAACTATTCAGACTGTTCTAAAAAATGCTTTAACAATATCAATTATGAATAGAAATCTAAAAGAAGCGCAGTATTATATTAATCAATTTGAACACTTAAAAACAATTAAAAATATTAGCATAAATGGATATTACGATTTAGAAATAAACTATTTAAAACAAATATATCAATTTTTAACTGACAAAAATATTGATTCTTATTTAAATGCGGTAAATATTATCAACATCTTTAAAATCATTGGAAAAGAAGATATTCACAGATCTTTAGTTGAGGAACTTACAAAAATATCTGCAAAAGAAAAATTTACGCCCCCTAAAGAAGTAACCATGTATTATGAAAATTACGTTGCAATAGAAAATAATCCTATTCCTGAAATAAAAGAGCAGTCATGAAAATATTTTCATGACTGCTCTTTTATTTTTTATTATATAAGGTGCCTAAACATTTCCAAGCCACCAACAAAATTACCAATCATTCCTCCCAAACTAGCTAACACGAACACTAAAAACACTCTCAAAACACGGTTTTTATATATCTTTTTCAAAGATTTTATATCTTCATCCATCGTTTGAAAATCACGTACTTTTGGTTTCCTTAAAGTAGCCTCTACAATAGCAGAAAACACTCCTACAGACACCATTGGTAGCAATGTAGCAAGGGGGGCAAACACTAGGGAAGTGACAATTGTTAAGGGGTGAGCCAACGCTAATAAAGTAAATAGTGCTGATAAACCACCGTTCCAAATGCCCCATCTCATTATTTGGTCTTTACCTACATCTACACCTAAGAAAAAGGAATAAATTAACAAACCTATGATAATCAAAGGTATGATACTCTCTAAAACTTTAGTTGACCAAAGCTTTGGCGGTAAAGTTTCTAATTCTTTTATATTGATTTGTTGATTACTTTTTAAGTTTTTCTCCACACCACGTAAATGCGCCTGCCCAATAACAACTACGATTTTACCAGCTTCCTGATCTGAAATTTTCTGAGCTAAATATTGATCTCGTTCTACTAACAGAACTTTCCACAGTTCTGGATATGCTTCTTGTAGCTGTTCAAAAATAGGCTCAAAATTCTCAGAATTCAACAATTTTAGCATTTCTTCTTCAGATTCTTCCGCACCTTCCAAAACACTACCAAAAGCATAAGGAAGTAACGCTTTTTTTCTTAGTGGTATTAAGCGCCAAAATCGTTTAAAAGTTACTTGTGAGTCTCTGTCTACTAACGCTATTTTAGCACCAACTTTTTCTGCACTACTAACAGCCTCAAAAAATTCAGCACCAGCTACAGAATCATTAATCTTAGCCAAATGTTTTTGAATTAATTTGTAAATAACGCTAGAAATTAATACAGTTAGTCTTTTTTGTTTAATTACTTGAACAATATCTGTATCCGACCATTCATCAGGGTTCAGGTACTTGTCATATCGGCTTTGATCCCATTCAAGGCAAACTACATCTGGATTTTCTTCTTCGATTATATTTTTAACTAATTCAGCACTTTCACTGGAAATATGTGCAGTCCCGACTAAAATAATTTCCTTATCCTTTATAAAAACGCGACGAACTAATTCCATATACCCTCCATTACTTCTCTATTCTCATTTTTTTGTAGTCATATTTTGCTCCTATTGAATGCATTAAAACATTTTTTATTTTACTTTTTTCTAATTTTGCTGTTCCAACTTGAAAAATTGGAACGACCCCCATATCATTGATCAACAATTTTTCAGCTTTTTTCAATTCTTGCCAACGTTTAGAAGAAGAATCCTTTAGCAATTCATCATAATTTTTATTTGAATATCCACCATGATTCATTGGACTATTTGTTTCAAAGTTTGCTAAAAAGCTAATAGGGTCTGCATAATCAGCTTGCCATCCACTTAGGCTCAAAGTAAAATCCTTTTTTGTTAGGCGTTCCATAAAGACATTTGCAGGAATTGGCGTCACAGTAACCTTCAATCCTTCTAAGCTATCTTGCAACTGTCCTTGCAGAAATTCTCCTGCCTTTTGTTCAAACTCTCCATCACTTACAAGTAAATCTAAAGAAGTATTTTTGGATAAATCAATTTCTTTTTTAGCCTTATCCCAATACTCTTCTGCTTGTTTTTTGTTAAATTCAACTAATTTTTCATTAGCAAAATCTTTTTTATTTACCGGATTAAAGGCCATTTCTTTTGGTACTACGCCAACAGAAGCAACGGACCCATTATCTAGTAATTTTTTAACTAGACTTTCCCGATCGATTGCATAGCTAATCGCTTTTCGAACATTTTTGTTTTGTAAAAGTATATTGTCCCCAGTTTGGTTCATTTCTAAAAACATTGTATTGGCCATTAATGTTGTTGAATATTCTTTATCTTTCTTGTATTGTTTTGCATACTCCCCAGCTAAAGGTGCATCATCTAATTGTCCATCATTATACAAATTTATTCCTGTATTAATTTCTTTGACGACTTGAAAATTAATTTTATCCATAGAAACATCTTTTTGATCCCAGTACTCTTTATTTTTAGAAATCGTCCACTTATCAGAAGTTCCTACTCCCTCTAAGTTTGTTAAGTTAAATGCTCCATTTGTTACAATTGCTTTTTGAGAAACCCCATAGTCTTTCCCATACTCTTTAATTGCTTTCTGCTGTACTGGATAGTAAGCGGTTAAGGATAACAGATCAGTAAAATAAGGTGTTGGTTCAACTAATTCAATTTCTAATGTTTTCTCACCAATACTTTTCACTGCTAAAGTATCTTTTGCTTGTTTTCCTGAAGCAATTTCTTTGGCATTTTTTATAGCAGAAAACAGTTCCACATTTGGAGAAGCTGTTTTAGGATCTACAACTCTTTGCCACGCGGCCACAAAATCACTAGCAGTTATTTGTGTACCATCAGACCACTTAGCGCCATCTCTAATCACAATGGTATAAGTTTTGCCATTATTCGATACTTTTGGTTGACCAGCTGCAATGGCTGGTTGCGGTTGATTTTTTTCATCTAATCGATACAACCCCTCCATCACATTGGCTAATAAAGTTATACTCGTTTGATCTACAGCAGTTGCTGGGTCTAAACTTTGGACAGGTGTCCCTGCAGTCAAAGTCGCTACCTGTTCTACTTTTTTTTCTGTTGCATCTTGTGAATCTTTTGTGGCATTATTTGTCCCACAACTAGCTAATACCAACGGTAATAACCCAATACCTAAAAAACAAAACTTCTTGTACTTCTTCATTTTTATCAACCTCCGTAGTTTAAATTTGCTAACTAATTCTAGCGATATACAAATAAAATAACCAATTAATAGCTATTATATTTACAATTTTATCAAATAAACTTTAAAAGGGATACAAAATACAGAATGAAATTTATCCAAACAAATGAATCAATTACTTATTTTTCAAGCCAATTATGCAAAGTGATTTCAGAACCTTTAGAATTATCCCTATTTTTTATATTTTCTTTTTCTAACGCACATTCAACAAATAAATTGTAAAAAGACTTGTAAAATAAACCTTTAGGACTTTTAACAGTAGAATCTGTCTTGATTTTATGCATCACTCGTCGCAAACATTTGTCTATTTCATCTTGATAATCTTCCCCAATTAAAACAACATTGTATTCTTTTTCAACTTTAGTTTTTGCACGTATAATTGTTCCTACTTGCTCATGAGCTTCTTTAATAGTATCAGAAAAGGCAGCAATAAATTTTAAGCTATCTTTGCTTAGGAAAGTGTTCTCTTGAACTTCTGAAAATTGATCGAGCAATAATTGTTGCTGCAAGGCTTCTTTTTTAGTATCTAATGTATCTAATGTATCTAAATAAGAAGTATAGAATAGATTGTCTGCGATTTTCGCAATTACAGGATTTTCGTTGATATCATTGACTTTTTCTGTATTTGCGATTTTCGCAATTACAGGATTTTCGTTGATATCATTGACTTTTTCTGTATTTGCGATTTTCGCAATTACAGGATTAACATTGTTTTGTTCCTCATTGATTTTGAAAACATCTTCTGAAGTAACGTTAGGTTTTCCGAGATATAGCAGGTTAGGTGTAGTTTCTATTTTTCCATTCATTTTCTTTACTCTACCTTTTTTTTGTTTAAGAAGATTAACTGCTTCAAGCTCTTTTTTTATTTTTGATACTTTTCCTTCTCTGCAATTTAGCAGAGTCATTAATTCAGCAACTGTGTAGATAAAATAAATATTGTCTTCACTATCTACCCAATTATTTTTAACGGAATTATCAAACCGATCTTTTAAAAGCATGTATGCAATTTTTGCGTCGTTGGATAAAGATTTGTACATTTCATTTGTGAAAAATACTTTTGGCATTTGATAGTATTTTTCTCTGTAAATCTCTTTAGATTTATAAAATTGAAAATTTTCCATTTTGATAAAGCTCCTTCTTTTGTGAATAAAAAATATATTTATGATTAGATTTGTAACAACGCACAGAAAAAAATTCTAATTACTCACTGGTAGTTTACGATTATTTATATATTGTTGTCAATACAAATTGTCAAAATATATTTTGACAATTTGAATATATGTGATATACTAAATATATAGAATATAGCGAATATATTTAGTATACTTGCTATATCGGATATATTAAATATATTTTGGAGGGATTTTATGTTAGTCGATAAGGGTGTTTCAGGTAAAGTAATAATGCTAACAGGGCGTAAGGGTGGTATAGGAAAGAGTATCGATAATGAGTTACTTTCAATTGTTGGTAGTCAAATTTTCAACAAAGATATATGTTTAATAGATTATGACCAACAACGAAATACTACTTCTAATATTAGTTCTACCTATCAAATATCGAAATTTGAACGCTCTTTAGCTTCAGCGATAACTAATAATGATTGGGAATCTGGAATAACAAAAATAAGTCCCCATTTGTATGTTATGGCTGGTTCACCAGGATCAGAAGAATTGAATGAACATTTATCGCAAAAATATCCAAACAAACATGATAGACATTTAGCTTTTATACAACCTTTAAAAGAGTTAAGAAAGAAATTTGACTATATTTTTGTCGATTGTCCACCATCTACTGATAATGTTGTTAGAGCATTTTTAACAGCTGCTGATTATGTTATACCGATGCAAGAGCTTAAACGGTACGCGATGGAAGGTACGGAAGATTTTATTGAAAAAGTACTGATTCCTATTGTAAGTAACTTCGAAGAAACAAATTTACAAATAATCGGTATCCTTCCTGTAATGTTTTCGGCACGTCGAGAGTCACAACGTGCGAATTATCAAAAAACTGTAGATAAATATGGTAAAGAAAATATTTTTAAAACTATTGTTAAAGGCTCTGATAGGCTGGAAACTTATGGAGAAACTGGTGTCCAACTTAATGATTATGTTGATCGCCGTTGGTGGGCAATATTTGCAGATATATTTACCGAGCTTGAAGAACGAATTGAATACTATGAATCACATGGAGATATAGTCGGTTTTGATTATACTTTAAAATATGCTGATTCAATGGCTAATAAGATATTATCTAAAGGAAAGGAGATTGAGATCAATGGCATTGTTACCAACGAATAAAGAGAAAAAAAAGATTGGCGCTGCAGATATAGAAATAGCCGATGATATTAATGTAGAGTTAGGAAAAAGCAAATATACTGCTAAGGATAGGAGACCGGTACAAGTTGATCCTCCTGTGTTAAAAACTATAAGAGATTTAAGCTATGCAAAAGATAAACCCATGTACGACATAGTCGCACTAGCAATGGACGCTTTAATAGATACCCTAAGTGAAGAGGAAAGAAATATTTATAATAGACGAATCAAAGATTAACTGAAATATATTAAATATAGCGAATATATTTAATATATATAATATACCGGATATATTAAGTATATTTAATATATCCGGTATATTTGTTTAAAATGATTTTTTTAATTTTCATCAATAATTTTTTTAGTTCGTCTGTGGTGTTCTAAGTGTAGCAAATAATCGTCTTGCAGTTTTAGAAGGTCTGAATATACCTGATCCATAGTCTGGCTGGCCGACAAAGAAAGAGAATAAATAAATGAGATAGGAAGTGTTTCAATTTTTTTGTTACGAGTAATCCAAGAAGAAACAGTTCCTTGAGAGAAAGCATGTAATTCACAAAATTCTTCTACAGTAATCCTTAGTTGCTTGATAATGTATGCGTTGATAGGGTGTGGATATACAAAGGTTTTTCTAGGCATGGTGGGTAAGTTTCCTTTCTTAGGTTATTAATGCGTTTGCAGTAATATTGTACTAAAAAACATGCAATAAGGGAAGGGCGTATCTGCTTCTTTTTTGTTGACCTCTTTTAATAATATGTTATACTGAAGGTGCGAAGCGAAATTAGTTCAACAGCACAGTTACACCAAAAAGCCCCCCTATTTGCGGTAGGAGGGCTTTTTTTTGCGCTGTTGCGACTTCAGCGTTGGAGTTAGAAGGCAACTGCTTAGATTATCGGCTAATCGTCTAACCAACGATCAACTAGCAAAAGTACTAGACCCACAAGTAGCGGTGCGATAATCAACGAAATTAGTTTCTCAGCCATAGTTACACCACCTTACTTGGCAGTTGCCGCAACAATTATAACATAAATTCAAAATATCCCTATGGACTTTTAAAACCTTCAGTACTTTATTTCATCTATAAATCTCTTTTCCTAACATATACGTTCGCTTACACCAGGAACACTTGTATTTATCAGAATCACTTGACATTCTACTTGCCAAACAGCCACACGCACATTGTACATAAGCAATACTAGTTGTTTTATTTCCTTCTTTGATTACTGATCCTCGATAATCATATGTCTTCATAAAAATCTCCGTCACTGTAATATTCATTGATAAAAGCATCGATTGCGTTGTTTTCTTCTTCGGTTAACTCTGAAAATTTTACTTCTGAAAAAGGATTGTCTATCGGTTTTTCGGGTTCGTTTTCCGACCATTTGTAAAACTCATGTATTTGTATGTGCCTAATATCGTAAAAATCGATTTGCTGATCTCCAATGAGAACGACATCGAATTCAGCCATGCCACGAAATACACCACGTATAGAAGGTTTTACACGCTCATATTCATCTAAGGAATTAAGCTGAATTTCTAGAACCTTATTCTGTTTGATTGAGCGACTTAGCAAGTGTTCTATTTGAGCCTGTGACTGCTGGGGTAAACGTTCAATTTCTCTTGAATGATAATCATTCGTTTCTTTGATTGCTGCTTGTAATTCCCCTAAAGGAAAGGCTGTTGGCCACTTCAGTTCAAAGGGTCTATCGACGTAATCATTGTATGGTTTGAACTCTTTTTTCGTTCTTCTTACCATTTTGAACACTCTCCTTACTTGAACATTATACGAACAAACGTTCTCATAATCAAGTGCTAGATTTATTGTATACCTGAAAACTTTTAGTTTGGTTGGACTGAACGAAGAGAGGGAAACCAAACTAAAACGTCGAAGGCCAGTTGAGCAAAGCGAAACTAATTATTCGTCTTTTCGGGTTTGTCCATGTTCCTGGTATAAAAAATTATTCGTATTTAAATAGAAATATTTTTATTATTTCCGCCTGCAGATCACCATTTAATCATGTAAAAGCGAACGTCAAAACACCTTCATTGCATAACTACCGATCAATATTTGTGAAAATGGCTTAGAATTGCTCTCTCAAATCTAAATTCTAGTTTCTTATTTTACTTTTGGTACTAATTCATTTACTTTTGAAATATTTAAGGCAATCATTAACTCACTGATTGTTTGTACACCTACTTTTGTATCATCAAATAGTCCTTCATTGTACATTACATCTAGTAATACTGGGTCTATTTGTACATTTCTTTTCAATTCGTCAAGTGTCATTCCTTGTTTATCCATGATTTCCTTTAACTTGACTTCCATTTGATTATTCTTCATAACTTTTTCCTTCTTTCTTTTTTATCCCTTATTACTATTTTCAAGTGGCACATATTCTCCAAGTTCTTTATGGTAACAACGACCACAGTCAGCACATTCAAAAAATTCATGCTTGCCTCGTACTTTATTGGCCAGTTGGCCACAATCACACTCTATTTTATTTACTACATTGTCTCGGTTCCACATACCAATTTCAATACCAAAATGATCATATTTTTTCCTAGCCATCACTTAAAGTCCTCCGGTTCTTTAATTATACACTTCATCCACGTGCTTAAAGTCCTTCTTATCTTTTATTTTTTTTCGTTTTTCTGCAGTAATTCCATAACGTTGACGATATCTCTTAAAAGTCCTTCTGTTGATACCAATTTGTTCTTCAACTTCTTTATCTGTTGCACCTTCAAGAAATAGCTTAAATCCTAACTGAAGGCGTGGATCGTTTTCACTGTATTTTCGTTTTCCCCCTGTGTATCTACCTTTTTGCTTTGCTAACTTAATTCCCTGTTGCTGCGTTTCACGAATATAGCGGCGTTCTTCTTCTGCTTGATATTTGTATAATTCGATTATCAAGTTATTAAGTAAACGGCGCAAATTATCGTCAGTTATCCCTGTTAAAGCTGGTAAATTCAATACTTCAAGCGTAGCTTTCTTCAGCTGAATTAAATTCATCGTTTCTGTTAACTCTTTATTATTTCGTCCTAAACGTTTTAATTCCGTCACAACGACAATATCACCTTCACGTATGAATTTCATCATTTCTTGAAATCCTTCTCGATTGGTGTCTTTTCCGCTAGCTTTGTCTGAAAAAATTTTATCGCAATTAGAAAGCAGCTCTAATTGCCTATCTAAATTTTGATCTGTACTGCTCACACGTGCATAACCTATTTTTGCCATAAGAATACTCTCCATTTTAAAATTCTGTTGCCCAACCCTGTTGACCCTTTACAAATCCAAGTATACCATAGCTAACCAAAAGTACCAACAGGGTATACCCTGTTGGTTCTTTTGGTTTACGAATTCAAACAGCATTTTTTATATTTTTTTCCACTACCACAATAGCAGGGATCATTTCGTCCTATTTTCTTTTTCTTAACACTATGTTTAGATCCGATATTTGTTTTAACATTCAAGTGGGGAATACATCCACTTAAAATAAGATTATTTCTTCTTAGATTATAAACTAGCTCTAAAATGTAAATTACTACACTGAAGTTATCTATACACAATGAAGCAAATTCCATTAAATACAGTTTTTCAACATTTTCTCTATCATGAAATTTAATTATTTGTGTCGTGTAATCAATCTCACTGTCAAAGTGTTGAATAGCATTTCTTAATTTGTTTTTTAGACTTATTACTGGGATACTAAAAGGTTCATCATTATTCATCCATTCTAATTTTTTTCCTTTAAATACTTTGAGATACTCATCATAAGATTTACCGTTCTCACATTTTTGATAGTCTCCTCTGACTTCAATATTATTTAATGCAATTACGATATCAACATTTTCTAATATCCATTCGTAACTTTGCGCATAAAATGTTGTTAATTCTTCAAAATTAGCGGTCATTATACCATACTTATCCATATCAACATTATTCATTTTATCAGCATAACGCAGAGAAACAACCGGAATTAACTGATCGTATATTTTTGCAAAAGACTCTATTAGTTTGAATGCTTTTTTTTCAATATTATCTAATTTTGATTCTATTTTTATTGAGTACTCATTATATTTAGGAAGTTTACTCTTATCTTCCAACATTAAATTTGCCAAGCTAATATATCTAGAAATTGAATTGGCTCCAACAATGACACTAATACCAGTAGTTGCAATAAGCATTTGATGTAATGCCATACATGCATCAAGCATATTACGGACTTCGGTTACTCCTATATGGGGATATTTAGAAAGTTCTTTATTTATTTTTTGTTTTAATAGACGTAATTGGTTATTCCAAAAAAGATTGTAATTAATCTTTAAATCAGACCAATGTTTCTTGTAATAATTTGAAAAAAACATTGCATTCTTAGTTGAGTTTTTACTTAAAAGTATATCATTATAAAAATTATGAGCTCTTATGAAAGGAGAAAGTTCCACATTATCTAATCCCATAGTTTTTTTTTAATTTTTCGCGTAGGAAACTCAGCTGATAGCTCAACTGAATAAAATTCATTTTCATACTCGTCAATTTCGCAAGCATTATCTAATTTTATATAATAATTTTCAGCATCTTCAAGTATTACTTTTCCATTAATAAGAATATCGCAGTTTGGACAGTTCACATGAAATGGTATGTTAAAATATCCTAACTGAATTCTTAGATTTATTGTTGTACCACATGTACTACATGTTATAAATTTGTTATCAACCATAAATTTCCCCCGCTTATTAAAGTTTTTAATGTACTAAGTATAACTCACTTTCAAACAATTTTCTTACAATTTTTTTAGTTTATCAAAGGACTATATCTTAAATTTATCTTGCGAATTCTTGTTTCTATTAATCAGACTGACAGCTGCTTTTCTTGATAAACCACACACAACTCCTTCCAACGCACGTTCCATTTTCGTTTGTTTTTCGGTTCTTTCCTTTTTACTTTCATGATATAACT
>OAUY01000321.1_pt1 | contig 21281 bp, 15 predicted proteins | sample 1476321 | NCBI WGS metagenome assembly OAUY01 (sample SAMEA2580067, study PRJEB22360) | human gut metagenome | biome: human gut; feature: human-associated habitat; material: faeces | place: Denmark | collected 2008/2010
AAGCCGCACCCGCTGTTCGCCGGCCTGGTCAAGGCCGCGCTCGACCATCAGGCGGCACGCTGACTCACTTTTGTGCCGTGCATAATATCGCGGCATGATGTGCTGGCTGCCGTCATCGGCGTAGCGCAAGACATACGGTAAAGACGTGGTGGCGAAACATCTAATGATGTTTCGCCACCACGTCTTTTTTTGTTGTATGAGCATCATGCAGCATGATGTATTGGAAGGCGACGGTAAAAAATTACCGTTTCTATGGTGTGTTGGTAGTATGCAGATAACGCTTAGTAGGCCATCGCAGAAAGACCGACCATGACCGAACACCTTGATGACTCGACCCAGCAGTTTGCGCCTCTGTTTGGTGCGAATAATGCCGTCAGCGGCACTGTGGCAGACAGTGTGGATGCTGCTGCATCAGATTCCATTCAGGGCGATGAGATGAGGAAGCGCCGCATCTGGCCGTGGGTGGTGATTGCTTGTCTGCTGGTTGCCTTGGGGGCTGCCTGTGGCGGCGGTGTTTGGTTCTTCCAAGATCACGTGCTGCCTGGCACAACGCTATGGGGAAATTCAGTTACCGGCAAAACCGAGCAGGAGATTGCCGACCTAATCAACGAACAGGTCGACAACACCGCGGTACGAGCGAAATACCAGGGGCAGTCGGCGACATTCACGCTGAAAGATCTCGGCATCGAAGTTGATGGTGAAGCAATCGCATCCGATGTCATCAATGCCCAACGCGGTGACGCATGGTGGCAACAGTATGCGTTCTGGATTACGCATGATGTGGCCCCGCAAATCAATCCCGAGCTCGCTGATGGCAGTGTGGTAGATAAGGCGCTGAACATTGATGCACAAGAACCTGTTGACGCGCAAGTCGCATTGAACGATAACAACAGTGGCTTCAACGTTATTGCGGGAGAAAATGGCCAGGGAGCCAACGCCACCAGCATTGCGAAGCAAGCCATTTCCACAGTGGAGTCATTGGGCAGTGTCCAGCCACAGACCGTTCGGGTGGAACTCGACGTAACCGAACCGACGATTACCAATGCAATTGCCGATGAGGCGAAAACCACGCTGGAAACCCTAGTGAACAATGCCGTGGCCATCAAGGTGGCGGATAAAGACATCGCCACCGTGAATGCGTCCATGCTGGGTTCGGCCATGCGCACCGACGCCAACCAGCAGTCAAAGCTGAAAGACAATGAAGTACGTAATGGCTACGTGGTCTTTGATGCCGATAAGCTGCAGCAATACTATGACGAGCAAATCAAGCCGAATCTCAAATTGGAACGTGAAGACAAGAAGGTCGTCGTCAATAATGCTGGCGAAGTGCTGAGCACTGAAACAGAAGGCCATGATGGCATTGTGATTGCCGATGGCGCGGATACGGAGGTTGGTGCTCGCTTGGCTCAGGTGCTGGCCACGGGAACTGGCTCAGTGAATGTGGACGGCAAGGTCGATCCCAAACAGGAAGTCAAGGTCACTCATCGCGTGGCGATTGACCTGTCCGACCGTAAGCTCTATGCCTATGAGAATGACACGGTGGTCAAGACATTGAATGTCGTGGTCGCGGAGGGCAACGACAACGTCACCGGCGAATGCGTTGGCATGATGTGTACGCCGACAGGTGACTTCAACGTATGGCAAAAGTTGCCCAGTCAAGATATGAGCGGCACGCTGAATCTTGCCGATGGCACGGTGGAAACATGGGATGTCAAAGACGTGGGCTTCGTCAACTACTTCTCCTCCGGTTGCGCAATCCACCGTATTGCCGGCGGATATGTAGCGGATGCCGTAATGCCCTCCGTTGCCAACGGATCTCATGGTTGCGTGGGTATCGGATGGGATGTCGCCGAATGGTTCTACAACTGGTGCAATATGGGCACGAGCGTGCATATCCAAGTGTGATATGCAACAGTGTGATATGTAACAAATACGGCATGCAGTGGTGCGACACATAATGCCGCATACGCGATGTTCGGTGTGCATGGGACAAGCTTGCCCGGCTCCAATATCGCTGTATCGCATTCGTGTAATCAAGCCCACAGCCAATATGCGTCAGGGCAGCTAGTGTTTGCACTTGGGTTCTGCTAGGTTTTCATAGGATTAAGTGTGATACAAGGAAGGCAGGATGGTGACCGAAAACACAGCACCAAACGCCGCCGCTGACGTGGAGATGAGCCAGTATGTGGCTGATCGTACCCGTGTCAACGAGGACAAGATCAAGAAGGATGACGAGATCATCAGCCAGTTCGGCGACTACAACTATGGTTGGCATGATTCTGATGCCGCCGGCGAAGCCGCAAAACGAGGCATTGATGAGAACGTCGTACGCGCGATCAGCGCCGACAAAGGCGAGCCGCAGTGGATGCTCGACATGCGTCTGCGTGGATTCAAGGCGTTCCTCGAAAAGCCCATGCCCGATTGGGGTGTGGATCTCTCCGGCTTCAACGCAGACGACTTCAAGTACTACGTCAAGCCAATCGACAAGCAGGCGAAAAGCTGGGACGAACTGCCTGACGACATCCGCAACACCTACGACCGTCTCGGCATCCCGGAGGCGGAGAAGAACCGCCTCGTCTCCGGCGTGGCCGCCCAGTACGAGTCGGAGGTCATCTACAACTCCATCCAGGAGGACCTGAAGAAGCAGGGCGTCATCTTCGTCGACACGGACACCGCTGTGCGCGAATACCCTGAACTCGTCAAGAAGTACTTCGGCACCGTCGTGCCTCCGGAAGACAACAAGTTCGGTGCCCTCAACACCGCGGCATGGTCCGGCGGCTCGTTCGTATACGTGCCGAAGGGCGTGCATGTGGACATCCCGTTGCAGGCGTACTTCCGCATCAACACCCCGGCCATGGGTCAGTTCGAGCGCACGCTCATCATCGCGGACGAAGGCTCCTACGTGCACTACGTGGAAGGCTGCACCGCCCCGATCTGGTCCGAGGACTCGCTGCACGCCGCCATCGTCGAGATCATCGTCGAAAAGCACGCCCGCGTGCGTTACACCACCGTGCAGAACTGGTCGAACAACGTCTACAACCTCGTCACCCAGCGTGCCTACGTGCGCGAGGGCGGCACGATGGAATGGGTCGACGGCAACATCGGTTCCAAGGCCACCATGAAGTACCCGGCCTGCATCCTCGCCGAACCGTACGCCAAGGCATCCACCATGTCCCTCGGCTTCGCCGGCAAGGGCCAGTACCAGGACACGGGCGCGAAGATGATTCACCTCGCCCCGCACACCAGCTCCACCATCGTCGCCAAGTCCATTTCCCGTGGTGGTGGCCGCTCCGCCTACCGCGGTCTGGTCAAAATCGTCAAGGGCGCGTACGGTTCGTCCAACTCGACCGTGTGCGATGCCCTGCTGGTCGACGACTTCTCCCGCTCCGATACCTACCCGCATGTCGACGTTCGCGAAGACGACGTTTCGATGGCCCACGAAGCCACCGTTTCCAAGATTTCCGAAGACCAGCTCTTCTACCTGATGAGCCGAGGTCTCACGGAGGAAGAGGCGCGAGGCATGATCGTGCGCGGCTTCGTCGAACCGATCAGCCGTGAGCTGCCGATGGAATACGCGCTTGAACTCAACAGACTTGTGGAACTTCAGATGGAAGGATCGGTGGGCTGATTCCGATGACCGACAACACAACACCCGTCAAGGAAATCAAGATTCCGGTCGCCGACCCCAACGACCCGTACGCGATTCCGGCCGCTATGCCGTCCTCCGTGGACCATGCCGTGCGCTCGTTCAACGCAGGCGACTACCCGGAGCCCAGCCGCAAGCAGGACGAATGGCGCTACACGCCTATCGAGCGCATCAACGAGTTCTTCACCGTGTTCAAGCCTTCCGGCGAAACGCAGATCGAAGTCTCCATGATTGACGGCTCGCCGTTGGCCGAAGGCGTGAAGCTCAGCCAGATCAAGCTCGGTGAGGGCCTGTCCGGCACTGTGTCCAAGCCCAACGACCGCGTCTCCGCAGTCGAATGGGAATCCGGCCGCACCGCAACCATTCTGGAACTGTCCGGTGAGATCGCCCAGCCCGTGCTCGTCAAGGTGCACGGCGCGGGGGAGGACCTCGACGCTTTCCATCTGGTGATCGCCGCCGCCGACAAGGCTCATGCGGACGTCGTCGTGGAACACGACGGTGACGCACGACTGGCCGAAGGCGTGGAAATCACCACCGGCAAGGACTCGCACGTCTCCACCACGTTCGTTCAGGAATGGGCCAAAACCGCCAAGCATGTGGCCAACCACCGCATCCACGTCGGCGAAGGCGCATCCCTGCGCCACTCCGTCGTGACCTTGGGCGGCGACATCGTCCGCATCCGCATGGATCAGGACTTCGGCGGCGAACAGGGCGACCTCAACATGCTCGGCATCTACTTCGTGGACCCCGGCGAGCACATCGAACACCGCACGATGGTGGTACACAACCACCCCGACTGCAAGTCCCGCGTGGTCTACAAGGGCGCGCTTGACGGCAAGGGCGCGCACTCCACTTGGGTGGGCAACGCGCTCATCCAGCCCACCGCCCCCGGCACCGACTCCTACGAGCTCAACCGCAACCTGGTCCTGACCCCGGGCGCCATCGCCGATTCCGAGCCGAACCTCGAAATCGAAAACGGCAACATCATCGGTGCCGGTCACGCCTCTTCGGTGGGCCGCTTCGACGACGAGGAACTGTTCTACCTCGAATCCCGCGGCATCCCCGAAACCGACGCCCGCAAGCTCGTGGTGCGCGGCTTCTTCGGCGAACTCGTCGAGGAGATCGGCATTCCCGCCATCTCCGAACATCTGATGACCGTGATTGACCGCCGACTGGCCCGTGGTGAAAACGACGCCATGGCACAGGTCCTCGAAGACAAGTAAGAACAGCATTTTTAGGAGCACAACAATGTCAACACTCGAAATCAAGGACCTGCACGTCCACGTCGAAACCAAGGAAGGCATCAAGCCGATCCTGAAGGGTGCCACCCTGACCGTCCACTCCGGCGAAACCCACGCCATCATGGGCCCCAACGGTTCCGGCAAGTCCACTCTCGCCTACACGTTGGCCGGCCACCCCAAGTACGTGGTCGACTCCGGCGAGGCCCTCCTCGACGGCAAGGACATCCTCAAGATGACTCCGGACGAGCGCGCCAAGGCCGGCCTGTTCCTGGCCATGCAGTACCCGGTCGAAATACCGGGCGTGTCCATGACCAACTTCTTGCGCACCGCCAAGACCGAAATCGACGGCGAGGCTCCCGGTATTCGCCAGTGGGCCAAGGACCTGTCCGCAGCCATGAAGCGCCTCAAGATGGACCCGAAGTTCGCCTCCCGTTCCGTGAACGAAGGCTTCTCCGGCGGTGAAAAGAAGCGCGCCGAAGTGCTGCAGCTCGAACTGCTGAAACCGAAGTTTGCCGTCCTTGACGAAACCGACTCCGGCTTGGACGTGGACGCCCTGCGCATCGTGTCCGAAGGCGTGAACCGCGCCAAGGAAGCCAACCAGTTCGGCATCCTCATGGTCACGCACTACACCCGTATCTTGAAGTACATCAAGCCGGACATCGTGCACGTGTTCGCCGACGGTCACTTCGTCAAGACCGGCGGCCCTGAGCTGGCCGACGAACTCGAAGAGAACGGCTACGACCAGTACCTGCCCGAAGGCGCCGACTCCGAGTCCGCACTGGCCTGAGTCCGTGACCGTGGGAGTCTGACATGCCCTATTCTCGACACGCTCCGGGCCGCTTAGGCCAGGTCTTTACGGTCGCGAACAGGCCATGTCAGACTCCCACTCGTTTCGTACAATTGTTACGTAAGTAGGGGGAACATAATGGTTGATTTTAAGGCGATTCGGGCGCAGTTTCCGATTCTGGATCAGGAGATTCACGGGCACCCGCTCGTGTACCTGGATTCTGCGGCCACCTCGCAGAAGCCGAATGCGGTGATCGACGCCGAGGCGAACTTCTACCGTACAATTAACGCCGGCGTGCACCGTGGTGCGCACGAGCTGGCCGCCCGTAGCACCATGGCCTTTGAGGAGGCCCGAGCCAAGGTGGCCAAGCTGGTCGGCGCGAATGCGGCCGAAGGTGAAGAGGAGGTCGTCGTCACCGGTGGTGCCACGGCCGGACTGAACCTGCTCGCCACCGCATTCGGCAATGCATCGCTGGGGCGTGGGGGAGAAGCCGCCAAGCGTTTTGCCCTGAAGCCGGGCGATGAGATCGTCGTCTCGCGTGCGGAACATCATTCGGTGCTGCTGCCGTTCCAGGAGCTGTCCTACCGTACCGGCGCCACCTTCAAGTGGATCGACCTGACCGAGGACGGCCGTGTGCGTACGGACAACCTCGACGAAGTCATCACCGAGCGTACCAAGGTCGTGGCCGTCACCCACGTGGGCAACGCCACGGGTGCCATCACCAACATCGCCCCGATCATCAAGCGTGCGCATGAAGTAGGTTCAATCTTCATCTTGGACGCTTGCCAGTCCGTACCGCACCTCAAGGTCGATTTCCACGCGCTTGATGTGGACTTCGCCGCCTGGAGCGCGCACAAGATGTACGGTCCTACCGGCGTCGGTTTCCTGTACGGTAAGCGCGACCTGCTCGAAGCCCTGCCGCCGGCCAACTTCGGCGGCTCCATGGTCGAGCTCGCCTACATGGACCACGAGGCCCAATACATGGCCCCTCCGGCCCGCTTCGAGGCCGGCACCCAGCCGGTCGCCCAAGTGGTGGCCGCAGGCGTCGCCGCCGAATGGATGATGAACATCGGGCTCGAGAACATCGAAGCCCATGAGAAGACCATCGCCGCCGAACTGCTCAAGCTCGGCGACGTCGATGGCATTCGCATCCTCGGGCCGCGCGAAAACGTGGACCGCATCGGCACCGTGGCGTTCGACGTGGCCGGCGTGCATCCGCACGATGTGGGCCAGTTCATCGACGCCCAGGGCATCGCGATTCGCGTGGGACACCACTGCGCCCAGCCGGTACACCGCCACTTCGGCCTATACGCATCCAACCGTGCCTCCTCCGGTGTCTACAATTCGGTCGAAGATGCCCAAGCGTTGGTCGAAGCGGCCAAGGGCATCCGTAAGTTCTTTGGAGTGGAGTAAAACAGAACACCATGAACGAATTCGGTATGAGCGGGGATGACCTCGAACAGATGTACCAAGAGGTCATCCTCGAGGCGTCGAAACATCCGCATGGCAAGGAATCCTTTGCGCCCAACGCAGCGGTCGAACAGTCCGCGGACGCAGCGGCCAATGTCACCGTACAAGCCAGCCACGAATACTGCACGCCCGGTGAATCGCACCAGTTCAACCCGACCTGCGGCGACGAGGCGACCATCCATGTCGAAGTCTCCGATGACGAACCGCACACCATCAAGCGATTGGTGTGGGACGGCCACGGCTGCTCCATTTCGCAGGCCAGCCTGTCGGTGATGGTCGATCTGGTGGACGGCAAAACCGTTGACGAGGCCATGGATCTGGAACAGACATTCCACAAGCTGATGGAATCGCGCGGTGCCGGTCTGGACGACGAGAACCTGGAAGAAAAGCTCGGCGACGCCGTGGTATTCCAAGGCGTGTCGAAATACCCTATGCGCATCAAATGCGCTCTGCTAGGCTGGGAAGGGCTGAAGGACTCCATCGCCAAAGCCCTCGCTGCAAAGAACTGAGGAAATATGTCCAACGATAATTTGGTTCCCGAACCACAGCCGTCCGTTTTCGATGCTGTCAACGGCGTCCTGCAGGACGAGGAGGCCGCTCGCCGCGTGATGGCCAACCCGGCCTTGGCCAAGGGCTTCCCGAACGGACGCCCGATCGAGCACTCTGCTGCGTCCGGCGATGACACCTGTGCGTGTGGCGGTCACCACGGCAAATGCGGTTGCCAGGATGACGAACAGTCCGATGGCAGCGAGATTCCGATCAAGGCGATTGACGATATCGGCCGCGCCACTGCCGAAGACGTGCGCGAGGCACTGCATCAGGTGATTGATCCGGAGCTTGGCATCGACGTGATCGATTTGGGTCTGGTCTACGGCATTGAGATCGATGAGCTAGGCCGCGCCATTATTACGATGACGCTGACCACGCCGGCCTGCCCGCTGACCGACCTTATCGAGGACGAATGCGCATCCACGCTGGCCGGTCTGGTCGAGGAGTTCCGCATCGACTGGACGTGGGATCCGCGCTGGACCATGGAGCGCATCACGCCCGAAGGCCGCGACCAGCTCGCCGCCCTAGGCTTCAGCTTCGACAATATGCCAAAGTACTGATAGCGCTTAGTAAGTTCCCTCATCAGAGGGAGCTCTATACGAGAAAAGCCCCGCATGATGCGGGGCTTTTCCATGTCTGGACTGGTCAATCAGTCATCGACGATGGTGTTCTTCGGGACAACCGTGATGCCATCCGGCGTGACGGTGAAGCCACGGGCCAGATCGTGCTCGGTATCGATGCCGACAGTGGAGTTCTCGGTGAGCACCACGTTCTTGTCAAGAATCGCCTTGTACACGCGGGCGCGGCGGTTGATGACTACACCGTCGAACAGCACGGAATCGACAATCTGTGCCCACGAGTGGATACGCACATTGGGGGAGAGCACGGAGTGGTGCACTTCACCGCCGGAGACGATCACACCGGGGGAGACGATCGAATCGGTGGCGTGGCCCAGACGGTCGCGGCCGGCGTGCACGAACTTGGCCGGCGGCAGGTTGCCGGACATCGTGTAAATCGGCCAATCCTGGTTGTACAGGTTGAACTCGGGCACATAGGCGATCAGATCCATGTGCGCATCGTAGAACTGCTTAATCGTACCGACGTCGCGCCAGTAAGCGTGATCAGTGGCCGTGGAGCCCGGAATCTCGTTCGAGTTGAAGTCGTAGACGCCGGCTTCGTTGCGGGAAGCGAAGTACGGGGCGATGTCGCCGCCCATGTCGTGCTTGGTGTCGGCAGCCTTCTCATCGAGAGCCAGAGCCTCGAACAGGGCCTTGGTGTTGGCGACGTAGTTACCCATGGAGGCCAGAATCTGGTTCGGATTGTCCGGCAGACCGGTGGTGGTGGGCGGCTTCTCCTGGAAGTTCTTGATCATGTTCGGGTGATCGGGATCGACCTCAATCACACCGAACTGGTTCGATTCCTCGATGGGCTGGCGGATACCGGCCACGGTGAACTCGGCGCCGGACTCGATGTGCTGCTGTACCATCTGTTCGAAGTCCATGCGGTAGACGTGATCGGCACCCACGATCACCACGATGTCCGGCTGGACATCCTCGATGATGTTGATGGTCTGGTAGATGGCGTCGGCGGAGCCGAGATACCAGTGCTTGCCGAGACGCTGCTGCGCGGGCACAGGGGAGACGTACGAGCCAAGCAGCGGGGAGAAACGCCAGACCTGGGAGATGTGGCGGTCAAGCGAGTGAGACTTGTACTGGGTGAGCACCACGACCTGACGGTACCCGGAGTTCACCAGGTTGCTCAACGGGAAATCGATCAGACGATACACACCACCGAAGGGAACGGCGGGCTTCGCGCGATCACGGGTTAACGGCATCAGGCGGGTCCCCTCACCACCTGCAAGCACAATCGACAGAATCTTGGGATTCTTGGCCATCGTAACTGTCCTCTCTGTTACTGAGCGTCTTTCGACACCGCACTGCTGGGCCGGATGCTTCCTTGCATTCGGTTTACATAGTTAATAATTGCAGAAAAATTCGAACATGCAAGGTTTTCGCCCCCGCGTGCCGTGAACTTGCGATGAACAGTTTCGTAGATTTGTTAAGGATCCGGCCTTTTCGGAGCGCGTGCGATTCCTTAGCGTGTCGCGTAGAACGCCACTGCGCTGGATGCCGCCACGTTCAGGCTATCCACGCCGTGGCTCATCGGAATCTTCACGGTCAAATCGGCGCGGGCAATCGTATGGTGAGACAGGCCGTCGCCCTCGGTACCGAAGATCAGCGCGAGCTTGTCGATATGCGTCGGATCTTCGGCAGGCGCGTGCAGACGGCGTGTCAGTTCGTCCAACGAAATCGAACGATCCTCCAATGCCATGGCCACGGTGGTGAAGCCCAGCGACTTCAACTCGTCGATGCCCTGGAACGGCCAGTAATGCTTGTTTTCGGTGCCGTCGTCGTTGAACCCGGTGATACGGGTCCACGGAATCTGGAATACGGTGCCCATCGACACGCGGGCGGCGCGTCGGTACAGCGGATCACCGCAGGAGGGTGTGACCAGCACGGCATCCACATCGAGCGCGGCCGCCGAACGCATCAGTGCGCCCACATTGGTGTGGTCCACGATGTTTTCCATTACTGCCACGCGGCGGGCGCTCCTGCAGATCTCGGCTACGGAGGGCAGCGGCCAGCGTCGCATCGCGCATAGGGCGCCGCGATGCAAACGGTAGCCGGTCAGACGCTTGAGCTGCTCAGGTGAGGCCACGTAGACGGGAATATCCGCGCCCCAGCGCCCGTCGATGAAGTCGAAGGTGTCTTTCATGCCCTCCAGCCAAGGTTCCTCGACCAGCAGTGACAGCGGTTCGCGGTCAGCGGCCAGCGCGCGGTCGATAACCTTGGGGGACTCGGCGATGAACACGCCCTTGGCTGGTTCCAAGCGATTGCGCAACTGCATTTCGGTGAGGCTCACATACGCTTCGACGCGCGGGTCGTCGACGGTGTCCAGCGTGATGAACTGCATTGGTGGCCTTTCGTGTGTGCAGATAACGAAAAACCCCTTGCAATGCAAGGGGTTTATCTGTGCCCGAGACGGGACTTGAACCCGTACGCCCGTATAAAATAGGCACTAGCACCTCAAGCTAGCGCGTCTACCATTCCGCCACCCGGGCAGGTGTCGTTTGGACAACGAGTAGATAGCTTAGCATGAAATTACCGGGATGCAATTCGCGCGTGTGCCCGGCGTGTCGCGTGTAGCCTTGAAGTCATGACTGATGCCCTTTTTCTTTTCGACCCGCAGGTCGACGACGTCCCGGTGAACAGCGACGAACTCCACGCCGGCTGGAAGCTAACCCTGCCCGCTCACATCAAGCGCCATGCCGTGCAGGCCATGCGACTCAAGGCAGGGGACAGCCTGCAACTTTCCGACGGCAGCGGCTTGAGAATCCAGGCAGTGATGGCCGATCCTGAAGCCGGACTGGCTGAAGTCGTGGAAGTGGGGCGCGAACCCGAGCCGCTCACCCGTTTGGCGCTGATTCAGGCATTGGCGAAAACCGGCCATGATGAGCAGGCCATCGATATGGCTACTCAGATCGGCGTCGACCAAGTGGTGCCATGGCAGGCGGACCGATCCATTGCCAAGTGGAAGGTCGGCCGTACAGACAAGAAGTGGAATTCGGTACTGGATGGCGACACCCCGCAGTGCCGGGGCGGCCTTATGACGCAGCTCAAGGCGTGCGCGTCCAGCAAGGAGGTCGTGGCCATCTGCCGCAGGGCCTGCGTGCATGGCGATGTGGTGATTGTGCTGCATCAGGATGCTACCGATACGTGGTCCGGCGTGGAGGAGAAGGTTGCGCAGTTGGTGGAACGCACGCTCCAGGACGGCCGGCCGCGGACTGTCAGTGTGGTGGTCGGGCCTGAGGGCGGCATCAGTGAGCAGGAGGTAGCTGATTTCGTCAAGGCCGGAGCGGTGAGCTGCGTACTGGGGCGCAATATTCTGAGAGCCGCGACGGCCGGTCCTGTAGCGTTGTCGCTGTTGTCTCGGGTGTTGGGACGTTACGAGTAACGCCCACGCGCTAAGCTGGTGCGTAGCAACATCAAACCAAGGAGCATGATGAGCGAATCCGACGATTGCCTGTTCTGCAAGATCATCGCAGGGCAGATTCCCAGCAGCAAGGTCTACGAGGACGAGACGACCTACGCATTCAACGACATCAATCCCAAGGCCAAGGTCCACGTGCTCGTGGTGCCCAAGAAGCACTACGCCAACGTCGCCGAACTTGCCGCCGGTGACCCGACCGAGCTGGCCCACATCGTCTCCATTGCGCAGAACATCGCCGACAAGGAATTTCACGGCGCCTACCGACTGGTGTTCAACACCGGTCTCGACGCCGGCCAGACCGTCTTCCACGTGCACGCGCACGTGATGACCGGCGAAAAGCTCGACGAGTAGTAGGGGAATATCCGCTTCGTGGCAACGACTACACGTACCATCACCATCCCGCCCCAACTTGACCCCGTCGCCGTGCTCGGCCCGGTTGACGAGGTCATTCGCGAGGTAGAGCGCGCCTTTCCGGACCTGACGATTATCGTGCGCGGCAACCGCGTGGCGATCGTCTCCCGCTCCAAGCAGACCGAAGCCCAGGCCGCACAGGCCGAGGATTTGGTCAATACCATCATCCAAGCCGCCTACACCGCGCCTATGGACGCCGACACCGTGCGTCGCATGCTCGACCAGAACGTGCTCAAGAACCACGTGCGCCTCGAACATCCCGGTCACGGCCCGGTGCGTGACAAACTGGCGCAATCGACCTCAAACGAACGCGCCCATGCACGTTCTGCCGGCTCCCACGACCCGACGTACCGCAAGCCCACGGTTCCCGGCGTCATCACCTTTGCTGCCGGCGTGCCGGTCCGTGCGAAAACCGCCGGACAAGTGGCCTACGTGAACGCCATCGAATCGCACACCATCACCTTCGGCATTGGCCCCGCAGGCACCGGCAAGACGTATCTGGCCGTGGCCAAGGCTGTGCGTGCCTTCCAGGACAAGCAGATTCGCCGCATCATCCTCACGCGCCCGGCCGTGGAGGCCGGCGAAAGCCTCGGCTTTCTGCCCGGCACGCTGAATGACAAGGTTGACCCGTATCTGCGCCCGCTGTACGACGCGCTTGGCGACATGCTCGGCGCCGACCAGCTCAAGCGGTACATGGACGACGGCTCCATCGAAGTGGCGCCGCTCGCCTACATGCGCGGCCGTACGCTGAACGACGCGTTCGTGATCCTCGACGAGGCTCAGAACACCACCGAACAGCAGATGAAGATGTTCCTGACCCGTCTGGGCTTCAACACCACGATGGTCATCACCGGCGATATCTCGCAGGTGGACCTGACCGTGCCTCGCTCGGGACTGGCCACCATCGAACGCATCCTGGGCGGCATCAACGACATCGCATTCGTGCATCTCAAAACCGAGGACGTGGTACGTCACCAGCTGGTCGGACAGATCGTGGCCGCCTACGACCGTCACTCCGCCATCGCCGGCGACCACCGCGCCATCGAACGCAAGGGCCGCCGCAACCATACCGACTTCGATGCCCGCCAGCAAGCGGATTCAACCAACCAAAGCGAGACAGACGATGAGCGTTGACGTCACCAATGAAACCCAGTGGGTCATCGACCCCAAGGTCTTCTCCGATTTGGGTATTTGGGTACTCGACCAGATGCGCGTGAGCACCCAGTCCGACCTGACCATCATGTTCGTGGATCCCGATCCCATCGCCGAACTGCACATGCGTTGGATGAACCTCGAAGGCCCGACCGACGTGATGAGCTTCCCGATGGACGAGCTGCGCCCCGGCGACGGCAAAACCGTGATGGAAGGAGTGCTCGGCGACATCGTCATCTGCCCGTGGGTCGCCGCCCAACAGGCTGCCGCAGCCGGGCACAGCACCATGCAGGAGATGCTATTGCTCACCATCCACGGCATCCTGCACCTGCTCGGCTACGACCACGTGACCCCCGAGCAGGAGCGCCAGATGTTCGGCCTGCAGCGACAGCTGCTGCTCACCTTCTTCGCCCTACGCCACGATGCCAACGTGCAGGCCACGCTGCCCGCCGGCACACCCGACGCGCTGGCCCTGTACGACGCCGCGCACGGTGCCGGCCGCGACCTCGATTCCAAATAAGCTCCCAAATCAATCACACCAAATCCGGATTATTCGATACCGTTCAAGGACATTCAAGGACACCGAAAAATCATTATGGAGTATTCCAGTACCACGCCGATCGCCATCACCGTCATTCTCGTACTTGTGGCGGCCCTGTTCGTCTGGCTCTCGCTGACCATGGCCGCCGCTGAAGGCGCCGTGGCCCGCGTAACGCGAGCCAGCCTCAACAATCTCATCCTCGAGGTGCAGACCGACTCCGAAGCAAGCCAGTTCCTCAAGATGAAGAAGATCGACAAGATTCATCGCGTGCAACGGCTCATCGCCGACCGTTACGCCACCGCCGGCAGCTGTGCGTTCTTCCGCATCGCCTGCAATGTGCTCGACGGCGTACTGGTGTCTTCCATCGCATCCCTGTGGGGTGCGGAACTGTGGATTGAACTGCTCTCCGGATTCCTGTTCGCGATTATCGTAGCCGTGGTCTCCGTACTGGTCCGCCCGCGCACCGCCGGCATGGCCAAGCCGGTCGGCATCATGATTTCCAACTCGCGCATCGTGTCGTTGGCCACCAAGCTCACGCCGTTCGCACGCATCGGTGGCGACAAGTCCGGTTCCAAGGGGCCGGGCCGCCGCTCCAAGGACTCCGATCTGTCCGACGACGAGGAGCTTGAGAAGATTCAGCTCGAGCAGGGCAAGGCCGCCATCGACCGACTGGTGGAGTCCAACGACTTCGATCCGGAAGTCTCCGAAATGTTGCGCAACGTGCTCACCCTGTCTGATACGTTGACTCGCGAGATCATGGTGCCGCGCACCGATATGATCTGCATGGAGCGCGACTCCACACTGTCTTCCGCGCTGAAACTGTTCTCCCGCTCCGGTTTCTCCCGCGTGCCGGTGATCGGTGAGGATGTGGATGACCTGATCGGCGTGGCCTATTTGAAGGACGCCGTGCGTGCCACCGCCTTCAACCCGGCGGCCATGGAGCGCGCGGTCGAATCCATCGTCCGGCAGCCGCTGCTTGTTCCCGAATCCAAGCCGGTGGACGACCTGTTCCATGAGATGCAGCGTTCCCGCCAGCATGTGGCCGTGGTGGTCGATGAGTACGGCGGCATCGCCGGCATGGTGACTATCGAGGATGCCATCGAACAGATCGTCGGCGAGCTGGAAGACGAGCACGACCGCACCCAGCGTACTGAGCCGGAGAAAATCGGAGACAACAAGTGGAAGATGCCCGCCCGTACGCCGATTGCCGATCTGGAGGAGATCTTCGAGATCGACATTGATGAGGACGATGTCGATACCGTGTACGGCCTGCTGACCAAGATTCTGGGCCGCGTGCCGATTGTCGGTGCCTCGGCCGTGACGCGCGGTCTGCGACTGACCGCCGTGGACTCCGCCGGACGCCGCAAGAAGGTGTCCACCATCGTCGTAGAACCGGCGCACGTCGAGGGCGGCGAGGAAAATAACAAGACCCATGAGGAAACTGACGGCGAGCCCGTCGAAGGCGATGATACCGCCAGCAAGGAGTGATATGACCGACCAGAACAACAGCACGAACGACGTCGATGACATTGACGTTACCGATGCTTCCGATGTTGCCGGCGTTGCCGAAGTCGACGCGACCGGTGAGACGGAGAACGTGACCAAGCAGGACGTGCCGTATCGCTCCGGATTCGTGGCCGTGGTGGGCCGCCCGAACGTCGGCAAATCCACGTTGATCAACGCGTTGATCGGCAAGCAGATTGCCATCGCATCCTCTCGCCCGGAAACCACCCGTAAGGCGATTCGCGGCATCCTGACCGCCGACCACGCGCAGCTCGTGCTCGTGGACACGCCCGGTATTCACCGTCCGCGTACGTTGCTCGGCCAGCGTCTGAACGACGTGGTCGACGAATCTCTGGCCGATGTGGACGTGGTGGCCTTCCTGCTGCCCGCCGATCAGGAAATCGGCCCCGGCGACAAGCGTATTCTCTCCCGACTGCGTACCGACTTCGCCACCAAGCGTGAGGACGGTACGTTCAAGTGGCGCATCCCGCTGATTGCCATCGTCACCAAGATCGACGAGCTTGGCCGTCAGCAACTCATCAACAAGCTCATCGAAATCAACGATTTCGCCGATTTCTCGGACATCGTGCCGGTGAGCGCCCTGAAGCACGACAATCTGGCTGAAGTGAAGAACGTGCTCATTGAGCACACGCCCGAGGGGCCGCAGATGTACCCGGACGATCAGATCAGCGAGGAGCGTCCGGAAGACACCATCGCCGAACTCGTGCGCGGTGCGTTCCTTGAGACCCTGGATGACGAGCTGCCGCATTCGCTGGCCGTGGTGGTCGATTCCATCGACTATCCGGAAGACAACGAGACCGGTCAGGGCTATGACGGCAAGGCGCAGGTCAACGTGTCCATTTACGTGGAGCGTGACTCCCAGAAGCCGATCATCATCGGCAAAGGTGCCTCGAACCTCACCTACGTCAAGAAGAAGCTGCGCACCCCGGTCAACCGCATCGTCGGCCAAAAAGCCAAGCTCGACCTCCACGTCAAGGTAGCCAAAGGCTGGCAGTCCGACCCCAAGCAGCTGGAGCGCCTGGGCTTCTAAGGCGTATAGACGAAAAAAGCTCCCTCGTCAGAGGGAGCTTTTGCTATACGGTTTACTTCCGCTTCGTGTACATCTGGGTGTTGAGGAGGGTGGAGTAGCGCTTGATGACCTTGGGACGAATCACCTTCATGGAAGCGGTCATCAAGCCGTTTTCCTGAGTGAACTCCTCGGGCAGGATGATGAACTTGCGCACGGACTCGGCGCGGGAGACGCCCTCGTTGGCCTGATCGACCCACTTCTGCACTTCGGCGCGCACGGCGGCGTTCTTGGCGGCATCCTCCAGCGGCATGTTCTCGTCCAGACCCTTGGCGGCCAGCCACGGGCGCAGCGACTCCTCGTCCAGCGTCACCAATGCGGAGATGAACGGACGCTTATCACCCAGCACCAGCGCCTGGGAGACGAACTCGCAACGCTGAATGACTTCCTCGATCGGGCCGGGGGAGACGTTCTTACCACCTGCAGTGATAATCAGATCCTTCTTACGACCGGTGATGTACAGGAAGCCATCGTTGTCGATACGGCCCAAGTCGCCGGTGACATACCAGCCATCTTCGGTGAACGACAGCTCAGTGGCCTCGTCGTTCTTGTGATAGCGCGGGAACACGGCACGACCCTTGACCTGAATTTCGCCGTCCTCGGCGATGCGCAGGGAGAATCCGGGGAATGCGATGCCCACGGAACCAGCGTGGAACGGCGTACCCAGCGGGTTGAACGCGCACGGTGCGGTGGTCTCGGTCAGACCATAGCCCTCGTATACAGGCACACCCGCGCCACGGAAGAAGGCCAGCAGTTCCGGGTCAAGCGGGGCACCGCCGGCCACAATCCACTTGGCGCGACCGCCGAGCACTTCGCGCAGCGAAGAGTAGACAATCGGATCGAAGGCAGCGCGGCGAGTGCGGGTCAGTGCACCCGCCTTGCCATTGGCGGAGACTTCCTTCATATAGTTCTGCGCGGCCACCACGGCGGAGGCGAACACCACGCCCTTGGGGCCGTGGCCGGCCTTCTGGGACGCGGCGTTGTACACCTTCTCCAGCACGCGCGGCACCACGATCATGAGAGTGGGCTTGGCCACCTGCAGATCGCTGATCAGCGTCTTGATGCCGGTGGCGATGTAGATGCGGACGTTCGAGGAGACGACGATGTAGTTGATGGCGCGGGCGAAGGAATGGGCCTGCGGCAGGAACAGCAGGATGGTGTTCCTCTTGTCGTGCAGCAGATCGGGCATGTAGGCCGGCAGATTCAGCGCGGTCTGGCAGTAGTGCTCGTGGGTCATCTCCACGCCTTTCGGCGCGGCCGTGGAACCGGAGGTGTACACGATGGAACACAGGTCGGTCTTCTTGACCGAATCGATGCGCTCGTCCAGCTCCTCGTCCGAGACCGTGGTGCCGTAGGCCTTGATCTCGTCCAAGCCACCGGTCTCGATGGTGATGATGTGCTCCAGGGACGGGCACTCTTCGACGGCCCCATCCGCCTTCTTACGCATGTCCGTGTCCTGCACGATCAGCAGTCGGGCATCGGAGTTGTTGACGATATTGCGAATCTGCTCGGCGGAATCGGTGTCGTAGATGGTGGCGAGCACGCCGCCGCACGCCATGATCGCCGCGTCGGTCAGGTCCCAGTCGTAGGAAGTTCGGCACATGAATGCCACGGCATCGCCCTTCTTCAGGCCGTAATGAATCAGGCCCTTGGCCACGGCACGCACGTCAGCCAGGAACTCGTTGGCGGTGACGGTCACCCAATCGTTGCCGGACTTGTAGGTGTACAGCGGCTCATCGCCCATACGTTCGGCGCGGTCCGCATACAGGTCGTAGATGGACGTACCTTCGTCCAGCGGCGGATTGCCTTCGGTGGAGGTGGTGAGCAGGCCGGTGGCGGGGTCGATGTCGGTGACGGTCAGGTGGCCGTCGTCCCAATCGTCGCTGTGAGGCAAAGCGATATTGGTCTCGACCGGCACGTCGGCGTTGGACAGGTAATCGGGCTCGTCCGGGGTGTCGTCGTGGACCGGGTGGACGAAGTCGGATCCCAACCTGAGCGCCTTACGGGTGAGATTGATCGTGTGCTGCGTGAAGGAATTGATAACCGACAAGTCTTGCTCCTGTAAACCTTTCAGTGTCGTCCAGCCATGAGGCGAACGCTTCTCAAAGTTCAAATTGTAATCGCCCAAACCGAACTCGTCACCTTACGCAACCGTAGGATTCTGGCGGGTTAGGGGAGTGCGTGGCAAAATATTGCACAGGTCCCGATATTGTTGAGTAACCGTGAGCTACGAAACGGTGATTGTCGATAATTATTGAGCGGTTGGTTGCTAATCGATGCCAGGTGATTGTTGGACGGCTTCCGAGCAATTCATCCGCAATGCACATGGACACATTCGTATTTCTCACTAATTTCGGGTTCGTTTCTGTTTCGATTGGCGGAATCTCAAGTCATGGTCTTTACCTTCCGGCTACACTTACTATGCGGATAACCATGTCCATTTTGAAGCAGAACAAGAAAGGGCTCTCATGGCGCAAAACCCAGAAGCCACCGTGGTGTTCGGCGTTTTGAACGAAACGTCCGAAACGGAATCCCGCGTCGCGCTGACGCCGGATATCGTCACCCGGCTGAAGAGGAGCGGTGTCTCCTCACTGATTGAAGCAGGTGCCGGCATTGCTGCCGACTACACCGATGAGGATTACGAAAAGGCCGGTGCGAAGGTGACCAGCCGTGACGAGGTGCTCGCCGAAGCCGACGCGCTCGGTTTTGTGGACCGACCGTCCGCCGAGACCGTGGCCAAGCTCAAGGCCGGCCAGTGGGTCATTGGCATGCTCGGTTCCTTCACCGATGCCGATTACGTGGCCGCGCTCGAGAAGGCCGGTCTGGTGGGCATCGCCATCGAAAAGCTGCCCCGTAAGCTTTCCAGCGCCCAGTCCATGGATGAGATGACCTCTCAGAACTCCGTGATGGGCTACAAGGCAGCCATCACCGCCGCCGATGCTTACGGTTCCTTCCTGCCGATGATGACCACCGCCGCCGGCACGATTCGCCCGGCTAAGGCGCTGGTGCTCGGTGCCGGCATCGCCGGCCTGCAGGCCATCGGTACGCTGAAGCGTCTTGGCGCGGTCGTCACCGCGTACGACGTGCGTCCCGCCTCCCAGGGCGAGGTCGAGTCCCTCGGCGCGAAGTTCCTTGATCTGGGACTTGACTTCTCCAAGGGCCAGGGCGAGGGCGGTTATGCCCGCGCGCTGAGCGCCGAAGAGCAGGCTCAGCAGCAGGCTGCCGTCGACGAAAAGGCCGCCGGCTTTGACATCATCATCACCACCGCCAAGGTCCCGGGCCGTAAGCCCCCGGTGCTGCTCACCGCAGCCGGCGTCAAGGGTCTCAAGCGTGGTGCCGTGATCGTGGACTGCGCAGCATCCGACCTCGGCGGCAACGTCGAAGGCTCCGCCGTTGGTGAGCAGGTCACCGAGGGCGGTGTCAAGCTGATCGGCGCTCCCTACCTGGCCTCCGGCGTCGCCACCACCGCATCCAACCTGCTTTCGCGCAATGTGGCCGACATCCTCGTGCACTTCGTGCGTGACGGCAAGCTCGGCCAGGATCTCACCGAAGAACTCGACGACGCGCTGGTGGTTGCCGGCCGCGCCGCCGCCCCGGCAGCTGCTGCCGATGCCGAGAAGTCCGAGAAGTAAGGAAGAAGGAATACCATGCCTACTCTCGTCGTTTCCATTACCCTGTTCGTCCTCGCGCTGCTCATCGGCATCGAGGTCATCGGCAAGGTGCCCGCCACCCTGCACACGCCGCTTATGTCCGGCGCGAACTCCATCCACGGCATCGTCATCGTCGGCGTTGTGATCGTGGCAGCCGAAGCCAATAGCCCCCCGGCCTACGCGTTCATCTTCCTGGCCGCTGTGCTGGGCACCATGAACGTCGTTGGTGGCTACGTGGTCACCGACCGCATGCTTGAGATGTTCAAGTCCAGCAAGAACGAGAAGAAGGGGGAGTCGAAGTAATGACCTCCGCAACCGTTGGCGCCATCGACATCGTCGCTTGGTTCGTCTACCTGTTCTCTGCCGTCCTGTTTGTGGTCGGTCTGCATTTCATGAATTCGCCGAAGACCGCCCGCAAGGGTAACCAGATCTCCGCGTTCGGCATGGTCGTGGCCGTGCTCATGGCGTTCATCGTGCTCTTCGCCAAGGGCTTCGTGAACATTGTCGCCGTGGTGGTGCTGGTCGTCGGCATCCTGATCGGTGCCGTGGCCGGTGTCGTCTCCGCCAAGAAGGTGAAGATGACCGATATGCCGCAGCTGGTCTCCGTGTTCAATACCGTGGGTGGTGGCGCCGCCGCACTCGTGGCCCTGAACGACATCCTGACCAAGGAAGGCACCCCGGACATCGTGGTGCTCATCACCGCTGGTCTCGGTATTCTCATCGGTTCTGTGACCTTCACCGGCTCGCTCATCGCTGCCGGCAAGCTGCAGGGTATCAAGTGGGTCAAGAAGCTGAACCTGCCGGGCAAGGGCGTATGGAACATTCTGTTCGCCGTGCTGTCCGTCGCCTCGCTGGTCATGCTGTGCGTCCAGCCCGAACAGCGTCTGCTGTGGTCGATTCTGACCACCGTGTTCGCCCTGTGCTACGGCTTGGTCTTCGTGATTCCGATCGGCGGCGCCGATATGCCCGTCGTCATCTCTGTGCTCAACGCATGCACCGGTACGGCTGTGGCTATGTCCGGTCTGGCGATTGACAATGTCGCCCTGATCGTGGCCGGCGCACTCGTCGGTTCCGCAGGTGTGACCCTGTCCATCCTCATGGCTCAGGCCATGAACCGCCCGCTGCTCTCCGTCTTGGCCGGTGGCTTCGGCGGTGGTGCTGACGCCCCCGCTGCTCGCGCAGGGTCATCAAGAT
>OAUY01000324.1_pt1 | contig 20869 bp, 19 predicted proteins | sample 1476321 | NCBI WGS metagenome assembly OAUY01 (sample SAMEA2580067, study PRJEB22360) | human gut metagenome | biome: human gut; feature: human-associated habitat; material: faeces | place: Denmark | collected 2008/2010
AAACAGGGGACACTAGAACAGAAGACGTGAAAACGTTACTAACCATGATGAAAAAGACATTGAATAAGTAAAGGGCCAATCTTTATTTGACTTTCTTCGCTAGATTTGCTATTCTCAAGTAGAGAATAAATAAAAACCAACAAATGAATGTGGGGTATTTTGGTGAGTGTCGTAGGTATCTAATTGATAAGTTGAATAACCAGTGAACCAAGCAAGGTTTATTTGGTGTGCTTAGAAAGTGATACCTGTCAGTCATCTCATTTACTAAATACCTCCTTTAAAAGAGGTTTCTTTAGTAACCTTTATCCAATGATAAAGAGGACAGCGGTAGAACGCTGTCCTCTTTTTTCTATAGAAACTGGTTTTTATTTAAAGGCGCCAGGTATTCTTTTCATGATAGAAAGGAAGAAAAAACAAATGAATCATGAAACCATTCAAAAATTACAATTTACAACAATTCTTAAAGAAGTTCAAACACGTGCGATTGGCGAGTATAGTAAAGAACGGTTGGCGAAAATGGTCCCTGCAACACGTTTAGAAACAGTGCAGTCCCGCTTAACGGAAACAACCGAGGCCCGCTTAATTATTGATAGCGGACAACACGTCCCTTTCATGGGCTTGAGCCAAATTACCCGCTTGCTTCAACAAGTGAAAAAAGGCTTAATCCTTACACCAAACGAATTGATTGAGGTGGCTGACTTTTTAAGAAGTAGTCAGCGAATCCAGAAGTTTTTTGAAAAAAATCAATACCAAACACCACGCCTATTTAGTTACAGTCAGCACTTAGCTGATTTCAGAGCAATCGAAGAACAAATTTATACGAAAATCCATAATCAAAAAGTTGCCACCGATGCTTCTCGACAACTTCGGAAAATCCGGCGTCAAATCAATGAATGCCAACAAGAAATTGAAACAAAAGTCACCAAATTTTTACGCAATAAAAATAATCAACTGTATATTCAAGAAAATATGATGGTGAAAAAAGGGGAACATTACACGGTACCAATCAAAGCTAGCTATAAAAATAAGGTTTCAGGCACAATCATTGAGCAATCCAATAAAGGACAAACGGTCTTTATTGAACCTGTAGCAATTAGTAAATTAAATGAACAATTGACACTCTTAAAAGCGGAAGAAACAGCGGAAGAATATCAAATTTTGGCAGAACTAACAGGGTTAATTAATGAGCAAGAACGACTAGTCGATCAAGCCGTCGATACAATGACCACCTTAGATATTATCTTTGCACGAGGAAAGTATAGTCGCGAAATTGGTGGGATTACGCCAAAAGTAAACAAAGAAGAACGCTTGCGCATTGTTCAAGGAAAACACCCTCTTTTATTAGAACACGCAGTACCATTGACGTTTTCTTTAGGAGCAGAGTATCGAGGACTTGTCATTACAGGTGCCAATGCTGGTGGTAAAACGGTTGTCTTGAAAACAGTTGGCTTATTGACTGTCATGACACAATTTGGGTTGCAAATTCCAGCACAAGCAGGCACAGAGATTCCAGTATTAGATGAAATTTTTGTCGATATTGGTGATCAGCAAAATCTGGAAAATGCGTTAAGCACTTTTTCTGGGCACATGAAAAATATTGCGGAAATGTTGCGTAATGTTAAGCGACACACGCTTGTTTTATTAGATGAAATTGGTAGTGGCACCGAGCCGAACGAAGGAGCGGGCTTAGCGATTGCTATCATGGAAACGATGTATCAAAAGGGAGCCTTGGTAGTTGCAACGACCCATTATGGTGAAATTAAACGTTTTGCCCAAGAGCATGACGATTTTGTGCCCGCCGCAATGGCCTTCGATCGTGAAACATTAACGCCCAAATATCAATTGAAAATTGGTGAAGTTGGCGATAGTCAGGCTCTTTGGATTGCACGTAAAATGAAGATGGAGCCACAGCTCATTGAAAAGGCGGCTCATTATATTCAGCGGAAAGAATACCCTACTAATCGAAGTCTATTTAAACCCCTGAAAGCAAAAGAAACGACCTTTGCCACGTTTGTAGAAGAAACAGACCGTTATCAAAAAGGTGATCGTGTCCTATTGACAGAAACACAACAAATTGGGTTGGTTTTTACAGATGAGGGTGAACAAGAAATCCAAGTATTTGTGAATGATAAAATTGAAAATGTACCACGAAGACGGTTGAAATTACAAGCGAAAGCACAAGATCTATATCCGCAAGACTATGATTTAGAAAGTTTATTTACAGATTTCCATGAACGAAAGAAACTCAAAGATATTGAACGCGGCTCAAAAAAAGCGTAGAAACAATTACGCAAAGAGGCCGAAAAAAGAGCAGCAAGACGCGAAAAATAAGGAACTTAACAGAAGCAATACAACAACTTAACACTTTGTTTACTTGTTATTTATCAGAAATCAACTAAGACTTGTTATAGTCAATGTATGGGTAGATATAAAGGAGGAAACAAGGAAATGAAGAAAAGAGCTTTGCTAGGGGTTACCTTATTAACATTCACAACATTAGCGGGTTGTACAAATTTATCTGAACAAAAAAGCGGCGAAAAACAAACAGAGGTTGCTGAAGCGAAGGCAACTGAATCTGAAAAAGCACCAGTAAAAAATGTTATTTTTATGATTGGAGATGGCATGGGGAATCCGTATACAACGGGCTATCGCTATTTCAAAGCCAATCACTCAGACAAGCGTGTTCCCCAAACAGCTTTTGATACCTATTTAGTTGGGCAACAAGCCACTTATCCAGAAGATGAAGAAGAGAATGTCACCGATTCAGCGTCCGCAGCGACAGCGATGGCTGCTGGAGTGAAAACCTACAATAATGCTATTGCGCTCGATAATGACAAGTCCAAAACAGAAACAGTGCTGGAACGTGCGAAAAAAGTGGGGAAATCAACGGGTCTTGTAGCAACATCTGAAATAACACATGCAACCCCTGCTGCATATGGCGCACATAATGTTTCACGCAAAAATATGGCAGAAATCGCCGATGACTATTTTGATGATCAAATCGACGGACAACACAAAGTCGATGTGTTACTTGGCGGCGGCTCCGAATTATTTGCGCGGAAAGATCGTGATTTAGTCAAAGAATTTTCCCAAGCGGGTTATGGTCATGTCACAGACAAAAAGTCGTTAAATGAGAACCAAGACGACAAAATTTTAGGCTTGTTTGCACCAGGCGGGCTACCTAAAATGATTGACCGAACGGAAGAAGTCCCTTCATTAGCTGATATGACAGAAGCGGCTCTTCAACGGTTAGATAAAAATGAAAAAGGTTTCTTTTTAATGGTTGAAGGTAGTCAAATTGATTGGGCCGGGCATAGCAATGATATTGTTGGCGCGATGAGCGAAATGCAAGACTTCGAAGCGGCGTTTGAGAAGGCCATCGATTTTGCCAAAAAAGATGGTGAAACATTGGTGGTTACAACTGCAGATCATTCAACAGGTGGCTTGTCTTTAGGCAAAGGAGATCAATACAACTGGTTGACGGAGCCTTTACATGCGGCAAAACGCACGCCTGATTTCATGGCAGAAGAAATTATTAAAAATGGTAATGTGGAAAAAACAGTGACTGAGTATATTGATTTTCAATTAAGTGAGGCTGAATTGAAAGCAGTGAAAACAGCGGCGGAGTCAAAAGATGTTGAAAAAATCGCTCAGGCATTAAGAAAGATTTTTGATGAACGTTCGAATACTGGTTGGACTACTGGCAGACACACAGGAGAAGATGTAAATGTCTATGCTTATGGCCCACAAGCAGAAGCTTTTTCAGGACAAATTGATAATACAGACCAAGCGAAGATTATTTTTGGCTTAGTAGATGGCACCGGGCAAAAAGCTGAGATTAAAGATAAAGGTATTGGTAAATAACAAAATGAAGAAAAAGCAGAACGTATAGAAGTTCTGCTTTTTCTTCATTGAAGGCATAAAAATTTTATCTCTGTTATAATGAAGGTAACCAGATAAAAGTGAGGTCAAATAATGAAAAAAATGCATGTTGAAAGTGAATTTGCACCGTTACGTTCAGTTGTTTTAGCACAATCGCAATTTTGTTTACCAGATAAATTTGATGAAGCGGATACGACTTTTTTAACAGAGGAAAATGCCCGTTTAACACAGAATAATGAAGGGCGCGATTTAGCAGACTTTGCACCAGAACAACAAGTGCGTTGGGAAAAAGAAAAAGAAGTCATGCAAGGAGTATTAGAATCTTATGGCGTAGAAGTATTTCGTCCACGTTTATTGACAACCTATGAAAAAGAACATGGCAAGGAATTGGGCGTAGGATATAGTAACTTCTTTTCACGGGACCCTTTTTTTACAATTGGCAATCTCTTAATAGAAGGAAACTTAAGATTTCAACACCGTCGACAAGAAATTTTACCAATTCGTCCGATTATTCAGCAGTGGACACAAGAAGCAGAAGGCTATTATTTTGCTGCGCCACAACCTGACATTTCTGAAGGGGCTTTAAGTGAAGCAGGTCCCTTTATTGAAGGCGGCGATGTTTTAGTTCTAGGAACAACAATTTTTGTGGGCTACTCTGGCTTGGCAAGTAACCTAGCAGGGATTCAGTGGTTAGCCAATATGATTGGTCATTTTGGTTATGAAGTGGTGCCGGTTCGGTTACATCCGCATATTCTCCACTTAGATTGTGCGTTAAGCTTGTTGAGAGAAGGCTTGATGATTGTTTGTGAAGAGGCCTTTTTGGATGGGCTTCCTGCGCAATTAGCAAACTGGGAAAAAATTCACGTTACTTTGCAAGAAGCAGCGTATTTAGTGACAAATGGTCTGCCGCTTAACGAAGAAACGTATATAACGGACCAATCGTTTACAACCTTAATTCCTCAAATAGAAGCAAAAGGTATCAAAGTTGAGGCAATTGATTACCATGTTTCTAGAATGTTAGGTGGTTCTTTCCGTTGTACAACGCAAGCTTTGATTAGAGAATAGTCAGCGAGTGATTATCAATTTTCGTAAGAAAAAATGTACGTTTTGTCTATGAAAACGATATAATTTTAGTTTTCACTATTTTTTTTAAAAATATTGAGGAAATTTTGATTTAATAAATGCGAGAAAACGTCAAAATGTTAGTGTTTGTTACTAATGTTTTGACGTTTTCTCGCTGTTTTTTTATAAAATTACCACTTTATATATGAAAAAAAACAATATCTTTTTTGAAAATTACGTTTTCAAAGACACAAAAAGTCGTTGGAACCTTGCTGTTATAGTAAATTCATTTTTTTTGCATGAGGTGTTTAAAATTTGAAATCACAAGCAGTCTTTTTTTCGCTATACTTAGTTTACGTTCTACTGAGATAGAAAAGTTTTTCACTTTTTTATTCATTAATTAACCAAGATATAAAGGAGAGAGTAAAATGAAGAAAAAAACATTGGTAACTTTATTTGCAGGAACGGCAATTTTAGGGGCAAGCATTGCTCCTGCAGCAGCACATGCAACAACAACTGGTACAACACCAGCAAACGTAGAGATGACAAGTGGTTCATTACCAGGCGGTACGGGTGATGGAGATGATGGAAGCACCCAAGAACCAGAACCAGGCTCGAATACAAATTTTGATTTGTTATATGTTCCAACAGAATTCAAATTTGCTTCGACAGAAGTTAGTTCTGATTTATCAGCGATTTCGTTAGATGCGACAGGTACCCAAACAAAACGTTATGCCGTTGGGGATGTTCGTGGAACACAAGCGGGTTGGTCAGTTACTGCCGGCGTTGCTGAAATGAAAAATGGCACTGCTACTTTAGAAGGCTCAATTACCTTTGCACAAACAGGAGCAGTAGCGAAATACGATGAAACAGCAAAAACATACTCACGTGATGTAGCTGCCTTTGCAGCAGATCCAGGAAGTCCTGAATTTGCTGGAACAACTATTCCAGTAGGTGGAGCAGCTGTATCAATTGCTACAGCAGCAGTTGGTAAAGGTCAAGGTACATGGGATTCTGAATTATCAAATGTAAAATTAAACATTACAACACCTAGTTCACAAATTACAAATGGTGCGTATACAGGTAACGTAACTTGGACATTAGTGGCTGCGCCATAAAAAGTTACTAACGAGAATACTGCATTACTAGAAAAGGAGCTGCGCAGTGGTGCACGGCTCCTTTTCGATACATAGGAGGAACAAATAATGAAGACAATGCGCTGGCTAATCGTCACAGTTTTTATTTGTGTGATGGCATTAAGCATCCCTTCTGCTGTACAAGCAGAAGAAGCGGATGACAACATGAATACAAAATTTACAGTTAAACCCAATATTCCTGAGAATCAAGCGAAAAATACGCAATCCTACTACGATCTCATTGTAAAACCAGGACAGAAACAAGAAGTCGAATTATCTTTAATTAATAAAACAGATGAAGAATTGACGATTGATTTAAATTTAGCGAATGCTGTGACGAATGACAATGGTTTAATTGTGTACAATGATTTCGAGAAAAAACCAGATTCAAGTTTAAAAGTACCCTTGACAACATTAATTAAATTACCTGAGGAACATGTAAAAGTTCCCGCTAAGAAAACCGTAACAGCCAAAATGACTGTCGAAATTCCAGCGAATGGTTTCCAAGGATTAGTTTTGGGTGGTGTTTATGCTTCGCTTGCAGAAGATGAAAAGGAAGAAAAAGGAAAATCAACGGGTTTAACCAGTCGATATGGATTTAATGTAGCAATTGCTTTACGAATGTCAGAAGATACACCGATGTATCTAGCAGAGACTCTTCAATTAGTTAAATTAGTTCCGACCATTGCTTTAGGAAATAAATCGGTCCAAGCGGTTATTCAGAATCCGACATCCGCTATTTTTCCTGAAGTGCGTTTAGAAGGAAAAGTAACGAAAAAAGGCGAAACGAAAGAATATGCCAAACGGATTTTACCAAGTGTTCGTTTTGCGCCAAATTCGACGATGAACTTCCATTTAGATTTCGGGAAAGAAGATGTTCGTCCAGGAACCTATATTTTTGAAGGAAAAGCGGTCTTGAAAGAAGATGAACAACAAGTGTGGCCGTTTAAGCAAGAATTTACCATCAGTAGTCAAGAAGCCAAAAAATTAAATAAAGAAGCAGTAGTGAAATTGGTCCTACCGACTTGGTGGAATCAAGCTTTTTATGGCTTGTTAGCTGCAACAATTGTGAGTCTAATTCTAGCTATTTGGCGTTTTACGCAACAGAAAGCAACACTGAAACAACAAGCCTATTTACAACAAGAAAAACAGGCAGCCTTGAAAAATAGACAAGGAGCACGCTATGATGACAATGAAAAGTAAAGGGTCACTTCTGGTGACGTTGGGAATACTTTTAACCGTTGGCATTGCGAGTCTAATTGTTTCTTCTGAGAGTTTTGCAGAAGAAGTAGGGCAAACGAATATCGGTGTAACGTTCTATGGAGGGAAAGAGCCACTAAAAACGGAAGGTGTCATTAAGCCAACAGAGCAACCAGTCACTGATAAAGATAAAAAAAAGTCACAACAACAAGACAAAGTGAGCAGAAAAACCACTGCTAAAACGAATCCGACTAATGCACAGACGTCATTACCAAGGACAGGTGAACGAAATAGCACGTGGCTTTACAGCCTTGGTATTGCATGTTTACTCGTAGTACTAACAAGTTTCTATTATTTGAATAAAAAAAGGAAAAAGGAAAAATAATGTGCTGTTTTTATAAACAGAGTCAATTGTAGAAGGAGGAATATAGATGGAGATTACGATGTGGATTTGGATTTGTGCTGGCTTGGCCGTCCTTTGTTTTGCTTTATTTTTACTATTCTTAGTAAATAGCATGAATTTTGTACATCTGGCAAAGCCTAAGCAGTCTTTAGTAAAACAATCAATGTTTAGTTGGCTGCTTCTGGTGATGTGTGGCGGCTGGGTGGCGGTGGCTATTTTGCTGAATATCGCATTACAAACACAATTAACATAAAGAAAACCCGTTGTAAGTTTTTAAGAAACTTGCAACGGGTTTTTGTTAACTTTAAAATAAAGAACGGTACAATTTATCAAAAAAGTACAGTAGACATTTGTACCCAACTTAGATAGAAAATAAAGCGCTATCATTATATGATGATTACAGGAGGAGGACACAGCTGTGAATTATAAAATAAGTTATCTCCTTGACGAGTATGCAGGGCAAAAAATTGCGCTCTCTTTGGCTCAACAAATAACCGATCTTTCGCAACGAGAATTAGTGACGCAACTTTCGACAATAGGCGGAGAAGTTCAACAGAATACCGTCAGCATTCCAAACCTTTCCGCAAATGAATGGGGAAAACAACTTTTTCAACAACGTCAAGTGATCTATAGCGAAACAGAAAGACAAGCACTTATTTTTTTGCTCACTTATTCAGAAATCGAAGAACTATCGGTGTATCATTACCAAAATTTTTTAGACGTTTCGAAAGGCACTATTTTAGCGGATATCAAAAAAGTACGACACCAACTAGCAACTGAAAACATTGATTTATCCTACGAACGAAAACGAGGGTTTTACCTAGAAGGAGATGAATTTCGGATTCGTCGTTTCGGGAAAAATTGGCTTGCCCGCCTCTTACAACAAAAGTCGGGCACCTTCGCTTTATTTTGCTGGCTCAGTCAGCATCAAATGAGCCAATACGCAAAAATGCGTGACGGCATTCAATTAGCCGTCCAGGAAGCGCAGCTTCAACTGGTACCCAGCAGATTGGATGAAATTAGTTACTTTCTTGCTTTTTCTCAAAAAAGATTAGGCAAATATAAAACAGTCGTCTGGCCTGAGAACCAGTTAATTCAGTCCTTACGCGCTTATCCCGTCAGTCGTCGTATTTTAAGTGATTTAGTTGGGCCAGTGGCGAATGTAGAAACTGAGAGTCTTTTTTTCACGATTTGTTTAATGACAGCCTTGCAAGGAGAATTGCGAGATACGAAGTTAGAGTTTTTATTAGATATTTCTGGTGAAATTATTCGGAAAATGGAATTGTTGGCCGTTGTTCAATTTGAACAGCCTCGTGAATTGCTCATGAATGTGTATTATCATCTGGTTCCTGCCTATTTTCGGATTAGCTATGGCTTTTACTTGCCGAATGTTTTAATCAAGGATATTCGACAATCGTATCGGTCGCTTTATCATCTTTGTGAACAAGCGTTAGCTCCTTTAGAAAAATTAACGAAACGGTCAATCCCGTCAGAGGAAATCGGTTTTTTTACCATATTATTTGGTGGAGAAATTTTCGGCCAAAAAAATGAGCAGCGGCAAGAAAAGCTAAAAGCGCTAATTGTTTGTCCCAGTGGTATCAGTTCTTCGTTGATTTTGCAATCGGAATTGCGTCGGCTATTTCCAATGATTGAATTTAAAGAAACGAATGCGGTGAGGGAAATAGAGAATGTATCTGAAAAAAGCTATGACATCATTTTCTCAACGGTCCCTATTGAAACAGCCAAAAAGGTTTATCTTACCAAGCCCATTATGAGCTCTTTGGAGAAAAATCAATTGATGCACCAAGTTCAATCAGATTGGCTATTGCCAGGTATTTCCATGCCAGATGTTAAAGATATTTTAGATGCGTTAAAACCTTACATTTCCTTAAAAAAAGGAGTCACAGAAGCGCAGTTATATCGTGTCTTGCATCGTAAAATGAACAAAATTTTAGAAAAAGAGGAGGATCTGCGTCCAATGTTATCGGAATTATTAACAACAGAAACAGTCCAAGTCCTGCCTGAAGTTGCAGACTGGCGAGCGGGAATTACAGAAGCTGCCAAGCCGTTATTAAAAAATGGCAGTATTACGGAAAAGTACATTGATGCGATGATTCAAAAAGTCGAATCGTTTGGGCCATTTATCCATATCTGTCCAGATGTAGCATTGCCTCATGCGCGGCCAGAAGATGGCGTTAATCAGTTAGGCATGTCATTACTAAAAATCCAAAAAAGTGTCGATTTATTAGAAGATCCTAAGCATGAAATTCACCTTTTTATTTGTTTAGCTGCTTCAGATAACGAAACACATTTACGGGCCTTATCTAGTCTGACAAAAATTCTATCAAAAAAAGAATCATTACATCGCTTAGTGGCGGCTGAAACCGTCCCAGAAATACTATCAATTATCCAAGAAGGAGAGAAATGAGATGAAGATTTTTACAGTTTGTCAAAGTGGTTTAGGAACAAGTTTTATGGTGCAAATGAATATCCAACAAATTTTAGAGGAAGTCGGTGTTGATACAGATAATTTTCAAATTGATCACACAGATGTCGGGAGTGCCAGTGGCGATATGGCTGATTACTTCTTTGTCGAAAAAACATTGCAAGATGCTTTAGGGTCAATTCCTGATGAAAAAATCATTCCTTTAAATGCGATTATTGATTACGATGAAACGAAGGAGAAAGTCTTGAAAGTTTTAGATGACAATGGCATTGCACATCAATAAGAAGGAGGAAAAACATGGAAACTTTATTGAATTTATTTGTTTCAATTGTTAGCCAGCCAGCGATTCTGGTTTCATTAATTGCTTTGTTGGGATTAGTTTTACAGAAAAAGAAATTTTCTGATGTTGTTCAAGGAACGTTGAAAACATTCGTCGGCTTTTTAGTTTTAATTGGTGGCGCAGGGCTATTGGCGAACTCGTTAACGCCCTTTGCGGAGATGTTTCAAACCGCGTTAAATACACAAGGCGTGGTGCCTAGTAATGAAGCAGTTGTAGCGATTGCCTTGCAACAATATGGGACACCAACTGCTCTGATTATGTTGGTGGGCATGGTTGTTAATATTCTGTTGGCGCGTTTTACACGTTTTAAATATATCTTTTTGACAGGTCAAGCGATGATGTACGTTTCGTGTTTGACAGCCGTTATTTTAGTGGGGGCCGGTTTTAGCGTTAGTTTGCCAATGATTCTTTTAGGTGGTTTATTTGAAGGAACTTTATTAACAGTGACACCTGCTCTTTGTCAGCCCTTTATGAAACAAATTACTGGAAATGATAAAGTAGCAATGGGGCATACAGGGAATATTGGTTATGCGGCAAGTGGCTTTATTGGAAAAGTCTTTGGGAATAAAGAAAAGTCAACGGAAGATATTAAAATTCCTAAAAGTTTTGGTTTTTTAAGAGACTCAACCATCTCAATTATGATTTTGATGTCGATTGTCTATGTGATTTTGGCTTTGCTGGCTGGGACAGGCTATGTCGAGCATGAGTTAAGCAATGGCGAAAATGCGATCATCTTTTCATTAATTCAAGCAGGAACCTTTACGGCTGGTTTCGTAGTGGTTTTACAGGGTGTGCGGATGGTTTTAGGAGAAATTGTGCCAGCTTTCCAAGGAATTGCTAAAAAATTAGTGCCTAATTCTAAACCAGCACTTGATGTTCCCATTATCTTTCCTTATGCGCCAAATGCTGTCTTGATTGGGTTCTTTGTGAGCTTTATTGTGGGAACTATTTCAATGTTAGCGATGGTTGGTCTGAATACCACTGTGATTATACCAGGCGTTGTTGGGCACTTTTTCTGTGGTGCCGCGGCAGGTGTTTTTGGAAATTCCACAGGGGGACGTCGGGGAGCGATTTTAGGGGCTGCGTTTAATGGCTTATTAATTAGTTGGTTACCGTTATTCATTTTACCAGTCTTGGGTGATTTACAGTTAGCATCCTCAACGTTTGCGGATACAGATTATTTAATCCCAGGCCTATTTTTAGGCAAATTAGGTGAGGCAGGTCCGAGTCTTTTAGTAGGAGGAATCATTGCTTTTGTAGTGGTTGTTCTTTTGGCTAGCGCTGTTTTGACTATGCGGGAGAAAAAAGTCGCCGAAGAAAACTAAGTGTTTTGTTCTAAAAAGGCAAGTGGGACAGAAGTCGTTTTGACTTCTGTCCCACTTGCCTTTTACCATTGTTCTTGGATAAATTGTGCAATTTGTTTCCGCGCTTGTCGTCCTTCTGGCAAGTATTGTTTCATTGCGAAAACGTGTTGCATGCCAGGCACCAATCGGCAAGTATCTTGTGGTCGTGGCCCTAATTGTTTTAAAAATTGGTGATAGGAAGGGCAAAAAACTTCATGTGTGCCGCCCACGAAAAAAAGTGGCGGAAATTTTTGATAATCAAAGGACAAGCAATTTAAAGAAAGCGTGGAGTGATTAGCTGTGTCGTCAATCTCGTGGGCAATTAATTGTAAATAGTTCATGCCAATCATTTTGTCCTTTTTTTGATAACTTTTGGCAACGGGAATGTCTAAATGTCCATCTAACCAAGGAGAAATTAAAACAGCAGCTTTGGGTAAGCGTTCAGGGAAATCGGTGGCTAAATTCTGCAATACGTTTAAAACCAATGTGCCACCAGCAGAATCACCTAATAAAATAACATCTTCGGGATCATAATGCTGTAAAATTTCTTGATAAGCAGCATAGCAATGATTATAAATATCAGCAAAAGACTTATTTGGTGCTAATGGATATACAGGGATAAAATAATCTGTTGCAAAAGAGAGATCTTCAATTAGTTTATAACTAAAGTCTAATTGGCTATAGGCGAGATTCAATGTAAAGCCCCCACCATGCAGGTACAGTACAGCTTTCTTGGTAGGTGCAATAACGGAGTTTGACATGCGATACATCGTAGGAAATTGAGTCATTTCTTGAAGAGGAAAAAGATGACGTAAATGTTTTGGCAAAGTTACTTGTTCATTTAATGATCGTTGCCAATGATAAAAAGCCTTGGTGACTTTCGGATTTCGTTCAAGGCGAGCAATTTGGGAAAGACGTAAAGAATCTTCAAAAAGACAGGCTTTTAAGGATTTTTGACGAGAACGTGTGTGAAACAAATATGCGCTAGCTAACAACAAACCAATCGATTTCTTTTTCAATTAAGGCCCTCCATTCAGCAAAAAGTAAATCATTTTTTCTACAGTATAACATTTTAAAAGTAGAACAACGAAATTTGTTGAAGGGATGAAAGGACGGTTTAAACGAATGTACGTATTTATTTGTGGTTGCGTAAAGTAAATGATTGTAGTAAATTAAATGAGATTAAGAGGTCCGGTGAATGGGCGCGTTCACGGCAAGGAGAGAAGTAGGATGACAAATAAAAAGGTTACAATTAAAGATGTTGCCAATGACTCAGGTGTCTCCATTACTACCGTTTCACAAATTTTAAACGGGAATGGGGCACGGTTTAGTGGGAAAACGGTCGAAAAAGTATTGGCTGCAAAAGAGCGATTAAACTATCAGCCCGACTATTTTGCGCAACGTATGGTGATGAAAAAAAGTAAGACGATTGGCGTAATCGTACCTGATATTACTAATCCATTTTTCGCGCAATTGATTCGAGGAATTGAAAGTGTTTTATACAAAGAAAATTTTATACTGATGTTATGCAATGCGGACCAAGATGTTACAAGAGAACATGAATATTTAACAGAGTTGATTCGTCGCAGTGTCGATGGTTTTGTGATTGCAAGTTCTGAAATTTCCAATCAAACGATTAATGAAACGCTACGTGCGAAAAAGATTCCATTTATTGTACTTGACCAAAAAAAAGCAGAAGGCTTTAGCGATGCTGTTTTGACAGACGATTATAGAGGTGGGCAACTAGCAGCAAAACATTTACAAGAGCAACGACATAAACAGGTCGTCGTGGTAATGCCACCACATGCGCCAGTCAATATTCAGCAACGGTTAAAAGGTTTTTGTTCTGTTTATACGGAAAAGGTCCAGTTGATCGAAACAGAATTATCAAAAATCGGTGGCTACCAAGCTGTCCCCGAAATTTTAAAAACAGAGAGTACCGGAATTTTTGCTATCAATGATGAAATTGCTTTTGGTTTATATCGAGGATTAGCAGAAGCGGGCAAAAAAATTCCTGAGGATTATAGTATTATTGGTTATGACAATGTTGATATGTGCGAGTATGTTTCGCCGCCGCTAACAACAATTGCTCAACCTGTTTTTCAATTGGGGCAAACTACGGCGACTTTATTATTGGAAAGAATCCATCAGCCTGCAAAAGATTGGGAGGAGCAAACCTTGCCTGTCCAACTGATTGAACGATTTTCGACAGCACCCTTGAAATAGCTTTCAAGGTGTGCTATATTTTTGTTGTGGAATTAAAACGTTTTACTAAAACGTTTTAATTAGAATGAAAAAATAAATTTTATTGAGGTGGATGAAAATGAACGCGGTTACAATTATCGGAAGTATCAATTTAGACACAACATTAAGAGTCAAAGAAATGCCAAAACCAGGCGAAACAATTCACGCCATTGAACATTTTACAGCGGGTGGTGGTAAAGGAGCAAACCAAGCAGTTGCAGCGAAACGTTCAGGCGCAGAAACATATTTTATTGGTGCTGTGGGAAATGATGGCGCTGGAGCTATTATGACTGATTTAATGAGTCAAGATGAAATTAATTTAACTGGGGTCACCACTTTAGAGAAAACAGCTACTGGCCAAGCCTTTATTATGGTAGATAACGCTGGTGAAAATAGCATTATGATTTACGCAGGAGCCAATAACGCCTTTACGCCAAAACAAGTCCAGGAACATCAAGAAATTATTGAAAAAAGTGATTTTGTGATTGCCCAATTTGAAAGTGCGATTGATAGTACGATTGCAGCGTTTAAAATTGCTAAAAAAGCAGGCGTCAAAACGATTTTAAATCCCGCACCTGCGTTAGAACAAGTTCCTGAAGAATTACTAAACGTGACAGATATGATTGTACCAAATGAAACAGAAACTGAAATTTTAACAGGCATTAAAATCACAGATGAAGCGAGTATGCGTAAAGCCGCAGAAGCACTTCATCAATTAGAGATTGAAGCAGTAATTATTACAGTAGGTAGTAAAGGCGCCTTTTATGACGTCAATGGACGAAGTGGTATTGTGCCTGCTTTTAAAGTGAAAGCGGTTGATACAACGGCTGCTGGCGATACTTTTATTGGCGCATTAAGTAGTATATTAGAAAAAGATTTTAGCAATTTGGAAGAAGCTATTCGTTATGGAAACAAGGCGTCCTCGTTGACTGTTCAACGTTTTGGAGCCCAACCTTCGATTCCTTATCAACACGAATTGGCAGACAAATAAAAAGGAGCGAGCGACATGAAAAAAACAAAAGTTATTAATTCAGATATTTCCCGCGTCATCGCACAAATGGGTCATTTTGATAAATTAAGTATTGGTGATGCAGGCATGCCAGTGCCTCGGACTACAGAAAAAATTGATTTAGCAGTTACTAATGGTGTCCCTAGTTTTATGGAAGTTTTAAACAATGTTCTTGAGGAATTGGCAGTTCAACGAATTTATTTAGCAGAAGAAATTAAAACAGAAAATCCTGACATGTTGGCAGCAATTAAAACTCGTTTACCAGAAACTCCCATCAGTTTTATTCCTCATACAGAAATGAAACAAGAATTAAACAACTGCCATGCCTTTATTCGGACAGGGGAAATGACCCCATACGCAAATATTTTATTAGAAAGTAACGTTGTCTTTTAAACGAGAGAGGGGAAATAGAGATGAATGCGACTGCATTATTAATCGGTTTAGGACCGCTTCTAGGTTGGGGGCTTTTCCCGACAATCGCTTCCAAAATTGGTGGTCGTCCAGTGAATCAAATTCTTGGTACCAGTTTAGGAACATTAATTTTTGCCGCTATTTTTTCAATGATTAATGGTTTAGCTTTTCCAACGGGCATGGATTTATTCTTTTCAATTTTATCTGGTGTCGGTTGGGCCTGTGCGCAAATCATTACGTTTAAATGCTTCACGATGATTGGTTCATCACGTGCCATGCCAGTAACGACCGCGTTCCAACTTTTAGGTGCTTCTCTCTGGGGTGTCTTTTTCTTAGGAAACTGGCCAGGTGCGACAGCCAAATTGTTAGGCGCATTTGCCTTAGTGTTAATCATGATTGGTGCCAAAATGACGGTCTGGTCGGAAACGGAGTCCGCTGAGAGTGCTGGGATTATGAAAAAAGCAGTTCTTCTATTAGCCGTTGGTGAAATCGGCTATTGGGCGTACTCTGCAGCACCCCAAGCAACGGCAATTGATGGCATGCATGCCTTTTTACCACAAGCAATAGGCATGGTAATTGTGGCAGTTATTTACTCAGCAGTTGTCACTATTAAGGGTGGGGAAACATCCCCATTTATAGAAGCCGTTTCTTACAAACAAATTTTTTCAGGCTTTTTCTTCGCCTTTGCAGCGTTAACTTATTTAATTTCAGCGCAGCCAGATATGAACGGCTTGGCAACTGGCTTTATTCTATCCCAAACATCAGTTGTGCTTGCAACGTTGACAGGTATTTGGTTCTTAGGTCAAAAGAAAACAGCCAAGGAAATGACCGTAACAATTATCGGCTTAGTTTTGATTTTGGCAGCAGCTACGATCACAGTGATGATTTAAAAAAGTATTCAACGACCTATTATTCAGGGCGTTGAATACTTTTTTTTATTTGTTCTAAAAATAATGCAGCAGCTGTGGAAAGAACCGTATTTTTGCGCCAAATTAAACTAATTTTGGCTGTTAAAGCAGGATATAGCGGGATAAAACGTAAATTTGTTTGCTTTGTTTCTAGAATACCATCAATGCTTAGGGCGCTACCTAGCCCAGCTTCTACCATCAGTGAAGCGTTGTAAAGTAAGTTGTAGGTCCCAACGATTCGGAACTGATCTAGACTTGCTTCGAGCCAATCAGAGAGTTGGCTCGGAACTTGTGCTTGTCGAGAAATAAATAAAGGTTCTTCTTTTAAATCGGCTGCAGTAATAACATTTTTAGTGGCTAAGGGATGGTCCTTTACAGTGATTAAGCCCCATGTATCTACAACTGGTAATGTTAAATAGCTATATTTTTGTTTAGGTGCAGGCTCAATAATTAAACCAAAATCTAATAATCCTTTGTCTAGCCGTTCTATTACATCATCTGCATTCCCGCTGTATAAATGAAGGTGAATATCAGCTGAGTGCTGGCTTGTTATTTGTTGTAGTGCATTCGCTAAAAAAGACATAGCTTTTGTTTCGCCGCCACCAATCGTGATTTCGCCATTAATGAATTCATTTTGCGACAAGTTGGTGACTGTTTTATTCGCTAAGCTTAAAATATCTTGCCCTTGTTTAGCTAAATATTCTCCTTCAGGTGTTAATTGTATTTGTCGATTTCCGCGTATAAATAATGTCACGCCTAATTCTTCCTCTAATTCTTTTAATTGCTTAGATAATGTTGGTTGTGATACATGCAATTGTTTGGCTGCGCCACTAATCGTTTTTTCTTGGACCACTGCTAAGAAATAGTGAATCACTCGTAATTCCATTACTTTCCCTCCTATAACTAAAATGCATACTTATCTATTTATTATAAGTATTAGACAGAGGAGTTGTCACGTATTACGATAAATTTAGCAAAAGGAGGCGATTAGGAATGCTTACAAAAAATCTCCAAGAACTAATTGCAACAGGTAGCATTGATAAAGATGAACCACTATTTCAACTTATTCATCAGATTCAAGAGGAAAATAGTCGCTATTTAATAGAATTAAATCAACAAGCCTATACACATAATGAAGTAAGGAATCTTCTTGCCACGATTATCCAAGACAAAATTGACGAAACCGTTACGATTTTATTGCCTTTTTATACAGATTTTGGACGCAATATACATTTTGGTAAAAATATTTTTATTAATCGGGCAGCTATGTTTGTTGATTTAGGGGGCATTATAATTGAAGACAATGTTTTAATTGGTCCGCGCGTTAATCTCTTAAGTGTCAATCATCCGGAACTGCCAATGAAACGGCGAGGCGTATTGCTAGCACCAATTACCATTAAAAAATTTGCGTGGTTAGGCGCGGGTGTTACTGTTTTACCAGGTATTACGATTGGTGAAAATGCTATCGTAGCAGCTAATGCGACTGTAACTAAAGATGTGCCAGCTAACGCTATTGTTGCAGGAACACCAGCTAAAATTATTCGTTGGATTCAGGAAGATAAGGAGGAAATATAATGAAATCATTATCAGAAAAAGTTATTGTTATCATGGGCGCTTCCAGTGGAATCGGTGAGGCAACAGCCCGTTTACTTGCCAGAAAAGGAGCGAAGTTAGTCATTGCAGCACGTCGACAAGAACGTTTAATTGCTATAAAAAAAGAACTTCCTGAAGCAACGATTCTCGTGCAACAAGCAGATGTAACGAAAGAAGAGGAAGTTCAGCGTGTAATCAAGCTTACAATGGAAAAATATGGACGAATTGATGTTCTTTTTAACAATGCAGGAGTTATGCCAACGGCGCCTCTTATTGAAGCACCAAAAGGAGAATGGCGTCAAATGCTAGATATTAATATTATGGGTGTTTTAAATGGCATTGCGGCAGTTCTTCCAATTATGGTTGAACAAAAATCAGGGCAGATTATTACTACTGATTCTGTGGCAGGACATGTCGTTTATCCAGATTCGGCTGTCTACTGTGGAACAAAGTTTGCTGTTCGAGCAATTATGGAAGGATTGCGACAAGAACAAAGAGAGAATAACATTAAATCAACGATTATTTCACCAGGTGCTGTACAAACAGAACTTTATCAAACAATTTCTAATCGAGTAGTAGCTGAAACGTTACATCTAGAACAGTTAAGTTGGGGCTTAAAGGCGGAAGACATTGCGCAAGCGGTGGTCTTTGCCATAGACACGCCAGATCGTATGTCAATCAGTGAAATGGTTGTTCGCCCGACCACACAAACGATTTAATTTAAAAAGTATTCCTAGAAAGGAATACTTTTTTTGAATCGTGATTGTTCGTTTTTTACAGAATTTAGAATTTGATATTTACTTATTTGTTGGTTTATTATATGATTAAACACGTTGTTTCATTAATAAATTGAATATTTTACGAACATTGTAGGATGTTTAGATTTTAGGAGGACGGAACATGAAAGAAAAGATAAGTTCATATTTTGAACTTGAACAATTGAATACGAATATGAAACGAGAAATGTTAGCTGGTTTCACCACATTTATCTCAATGGCGTATATTTTGTTCGTTAATCCAACCGTACTTGGTGCTTCTGGCATGGACGAAGGCGCTGTTTTTACTGCCACCGCTTTAGCGAGTGCCTTAGGTTGTATTTTAATGGGTGTGTTGGCGAAATATCCGATTGCGACAGCACCAGCTTTAGGAATTAATGCATTCTTTGCTTATTCAGTCTCTGTTGGTATGGGGATTCCTTGGCAAACGACATTAGCAGGCGTTTTTGTGGCTTCATTGATATTTATTTTAATTACAATTTTTAAATTACGCGAGCTAATTATTGATGCAATTCCTGCAGACTTGAAATTTGCCATTTCAGGTGGGATCGGGTTGTTTATTGCTTTTCTTGGTTTAAGCCAAGGTGGCTTAATTGTGGCTAATGATGCGACACTTGTTGGCTTAGGACCTTTGAATGTTGGTTCAACGTGGGTTACCATTGTCGGCTTAGTCGTAACTGCAATTTTGTTAGTTCGTCGAGTACCGGGTGGTATTTTTATTGGGATGGCGATTTCAACGATTGTTGGTTTAGCGACAGGCGTTATTCCAATGCCTGATAAGATTATTTCAAGCGCGCCAAGTTTAGAACCAACATTTTTAGTGGCGTTAGGACATGTGAAAGATATCAATACGATTCAAATGTGGGTCGTGGTTTTAACGTTCCTATTAGTAACATTCTTTGATACGGCTGGTACGTTGGTGGGCTTAGCCAATCAAGCAGGTTTTATGAAGGACAATAAAATGCCGCGTGTGGGGAAAGCTTTAGCCGCTGATTCAACAGCGATGTTAGCTGGTTCTCTATTAGGGACATCGCCAGTTGGCGCATATGTCGAATCATCTGCGGGGATTGCTGTGGGTGGTCGTTCAGGAATCACAGCTATTACAACCGGGATTTTATTTATTTTCAGTTTGCTATTTTCTCCTTTGTTAGCAGTTGTCACTTCGCAAGTTACAGCACCAGCGTTGATTATTGTTGGTGTTTTGATGGCACAATCCTTAAGCAAAATTAAATGGAACGAGATGGAAATTGCGATTCCTTCCTTCTTAATCTTGTTAGGAATGCCATTGACATATAGTATTTCAGATGGGATTGCCTTAGGCTTTATCTTCTATCCAATTACAATGATTGCGGCAAAACGTGGGAAAGAAGTTTCGCCAATTATGTATGGCTTGTTCTTTGTTTTTGTCGGATTCATGTGGATCCTGAATGTTTAAATAACTATTGGTCTGCTGAATCGTTTGATTCAGTGGGCTTTTTTGTAGTCAATTAGTACATATAGATACTCATTTATATTTTTACATAGAGGGATATCGATATAAAGAAGGAGAAAAATGAATTACAAAGAAACCAGTAATTTTTTACAAGTATCGTCGGAACCAAATCGCTTGGAGATTGTAGCTTTATTTTCTTATGGTACTTTGTGTTTTTGCAATGTGTTGACACATTTTGAATTTATACAGCCAACATTTTCTCATTATATGAAAGTACTCGAAAAAAGCTGGAATTGTCTCTGTTATTAACAAAGAGTAATGGTAGGACTTGTTATGATTGACTAGGCTTGTTGTATTGCGAAGATTATAGATTGGAGTGAATTAGTACAAGGAGATAATGAAGACTCTACTGATTTGGTAGTGTCTAATTCGCTTTTTCCATTTTTTACTCTGTGTCTGTTAGTGTGATTTCTCTGTAATGATACAAGCTTTGATAAAGTAATTCTCATTATAAAAAATTTGAAGGTCATTTTAACGTAGTCTGCAAATAAAAAAACAGTAATGCTGATATATGATTAGACAGTACTTTTTTTAAGTATTTAATTGCTAATGTAAATATTTGAGAATACTTAGATGGTTGGCATGTTAGAAAATTAATTAATTTTTGAACTTTTTTAATTCTGA
>OAUY01000332.1_pt1 | contig 20182 bp, 19 predicted proteins | sample 1476321 | NCBI WGS metagenome assembly OAUY01 (sample SAMEA2580067, study PRJEB22360) | human gut metagenome | biome: human gut; feature: human-associated habitat; material: faeces | place: Denmark | collected 2008/2010
GTGAGGTTATGAAACGAACGCCTGTCCTGATTGATGTGAACGGCGTTCCGCTTCGTGAGAGTCTCAGCTACAACGGGGGCGGTGCAGGATTTGGCGGGCAAATGGCTGAGTGGTTGCCACCGGCGCAGAGTGCCGATGCGGCCCTGCTGCCCGCGTTGCGTCTGGGGAATGCCCGGGCAGATGATCTGGTGCGCAATAACGGAATAGCGGCTAATGCGGTGGCTCTGCATAAGGATCACATTGTCGGGCATATGTTTCTGATCAGCTACCGTCCGAACTGGCGCTGGCTGGGGATGCGGGAGACCGCAGCAAAAAGCTTTGTCGATGAGGTGGAGGCGGCCTGGTCGGAATACGCCGAAGGGATGTTTGGCGAGATCGACGTGGAAGGAAAACGCACGTTCACGGAATTTATCCGTGAAGGTGTGGGCGTTCATGCGTTTAACGGCGAAATCTTTGTGCAGCCGGTCTGGGATACGGAAACCACGCAGTTATTCCGTACGCGTTTTAAAGCCGTGAGTCCGAAACGGGTGGACACGCCTGGACACGGTATGGGGAACCGTTTTCTGCGGGCCGGTGTGGAGGTCGATCGATATGGCCGTGCCGTCGCGTACCATATCTGTGAGGATGATTTTCCGTTCTCTGGTAGTGGACGATGGGAACGGATCCCGCGTGAACTTCCCACCGGGCGTCCGGCCATGCTGCATATTTTCGAGCCGGTGGAGGACGGGCAGACCCGTGGGGCTAATCAGTTTTACAGCGTCATGGAACGGCTGAAGATGCTCGATTCCCTGCAGGCAACACAGCTTCAGTCGGCCATAGTGAAGGCGATGTATGCAGCGACGATTGAAAGTGAACTTGATACCGAAAAGGCCTTTGAATATATCGCCGGCGCGCCACAGGAGCAGAAGGATAATCCGCTTATTAATATTCTGGAGAAGTTTTCCAGCTGGTATGACACGAATAACGTGACACTGGGCGGTGTCAAAATTCCGCACCTTTTCCCTGGTGATGATCTGAAACTACAGACTGCGCAGGATTCAGACAATGGATTTTCTGCGCTTGAACAGGCGCTGCTGCGGTATATCGCCGCCGGTCTTGGCGTTTCCTACGAACAGTTGTCCCGTGATTACTCGAAGGTCAGTTACTCAAGTGCCCGCGCCTCCGCCAATGAGTCGTGGCGCTATTTTATGGGGCGGCGAAAATTTATTGCGGCCCGGCTGGCCACGCAGATGTTTTCCTGCTGGCTGGAAGAGGCACTTCTTCGGGGGATTATTCGTCCGCCACGGGCACGTTTTGATTTTTATCAGGCGCGATCAGCCTGGTCACGGGCAGAGTGGATTGGTGCCGGAAGAATGGCCATTGACGGGCTCAAGGAAGTCCAGGAATCAGTGATGCGCATTGAGGCCGGACTGAGCACGTATGAGAAAGAGCTGGCGCTGATGGGCGAGGATTATCAGGACATTTTCCGCCAGCAGGTCAGGGAATCTGCTGAGCGGCAAAAAGCCGGACTCTCACGTCCGGTGTGGATAGAGCAGGCGTATCAGCAGCAGATAGCGGAGAGTCGCAGGCCGGAAGAGGAGACAACACCACGTGAGACGTAATCTTTCACACATTATTGCCGCAGCATTCAATGAACCGCTGCTTCTGGAGCCCGCCTATGCGCGGGTTTTCTTTTGCGCGCTCGGGCGCGAGATGGGGGCAGCAAGTCTTTCGGTACCACAACAGCAGGTACAGTTTGATGCTCCCGGAATGCTGGCTGAAACGGACGAGTACATGGCCGGAGGTAAACGACCGGCCCGTGTTTACCGGGTGGTGAACGGTATTGCTGTACTGCCGGTGACCGGCACGCTGGTGCACCGGCTGGGTGGTATGCGGCCATTTTCCGGAATGACAGGCTATGACGGCATTGTCGCCTGTCTTCAGCAGGCAATGGCGGATAGCCAGGTGCGGGGCGTACTGCTGGACATTGACAGTCCGGGCGGGCAGGCCGCCGGCGCGTTTGACTGCGCTGACATGATTTACCGCCTCCGTCAGCAGAAGCCGGTCTGGGCACTGTGCAATGACACGGCCTGTTCTGCAGCCATGCTGCTGGCGTCGGCCTGCTCCCGACGGCTGGTTACCCAGACATCCCGTATCGGTTCCATTGGCGTGATGATGAGCCATGTCAGCTATGCCGGTCATCTGGCGCAGGCCGGTGTGGATATCACGCTGATTTACTCAGGGGCGCACAAGGTGGATGGCAATCAGTTTGAAGCGTTGCCGGCAGAGGTTCGCCAGGACATGCAGCAGCGGATTGATGCGGCGCGCCGGATGTTTGCCGAAAAAGTGGCGATGTATACCGGTCTGTCTGTTGATGCAGTCACGGGAACAGAGGCCGCTGTTTTTGAAGGTCAGTCCGGCATTGAGGCCGGGCTGGCGGATGAATTAATCAATGCGTCGGATGCCATCAGTGTGATGGCCACGGCGCTGAACAGTAATGTCAGAGGAGGCACTATGCCGCAATTAACTGCAACGGAAGCCGCCGCGCAGGAGAACCAGCGAGTGATGGGGATCCTGACATGCCAGGAAGCGAAAGGACGTGAACAGCTTGCCACGATGCTGGCAGGACAACAGGGCATGAGCGTTGAACAGGCCCGGGCGATTCTGGCCGCGGCGGCACCGCAGCAGCCGGTGGCATCCACGCAGAGTGAAGCCGATCGCATTATGGCGTGTGAAGAAGCGAACGGTCGTGAACAACTGGCGGCAACGCTGGCGGCGATGCCGGAGATGACGGTGGAAAAAGCCCGCCCGATCCTGGCTGCTTCACCGCAGGCGGATGCCGGACCATCACTCCGTGATCAGATCATGGCACTGGATGAGGCAAAAGGGGCTGAGGCGCAGGCTGAACAGCTGGCTGCCTGCCCGGGAATGACAGTGGAGAGCGCCCGGGCTGTGCTGGCTGCGGGATCAGGTAAGGCAGAACCGGTCTCTGCATCCACAACCGCCATGTTTGAACATTTCATGGCGAACCATTCACCGGCAGCGGTACAGGGTGGCGTGGCACAGACGTCAGCAGACGGTGATGCGGACGTGAAAATGCTCATGGCCATGCCATGAAGTCAGTGCTGACCATCAATAGGAGGTTTTTACAATATGGTGACGAAAACCATCACTGAACAGCGTGCGGAAGTACGTATTTTTGCCGGTAATGATCCGGCTCATACCGCCACAGGCAGCAGCGGGATTTCCTCGCCAACACCGGCACTGACGCCCCTGATGCTGGATGAAGCCACCGGGAAACTGGTGGTCTGGGACGGACAGAAAGCCGGTAGTGCGGTTGGCATACTGGTACTGCCGCTTGAAGGCACAGAGACGGCGCTGACGTATTACAAGTCGGGAACCTTTGCGACGGAGGCAATCCACTGGCCTGAAAGTGTGGATGAACACAAAAAGGCCAACGCCTTTGCCGGCAGTGCCCTGAGTCACGCGGCGCTGCCGTAACACGTTATCAGGCCACCGCGGTGGCCTGACTGATTTCTGAATGAAAGGAACTGATTTATGGGATTGTTTACGACCCGCCAGTTACTCGGTTATACCGAACAAAAAGTTAAATTTCGTGCGCTGTTTCTGGAGCTGTTTTTCCGCCGTACGGTGAATTTCCATACCGAAGAGGTGATGCTGGACAAAATTACCGGAAAAACGCCGGTGGCGGCCTATGTCTCCCCGGTTGTTGAAGGAAAAGTGCTGCGTCATCGTGGTGGTGAAACCCGCGTGTTGCGTCCGGGCTACGTCAAGCCGAAACACGAATTTAATTACCAGCAGGCGGTTGAGCGCCTTCCTGGTGAAGATCCATCTCAACTGAATGATCCGGCTTACCGCCGTCTGCGTATCATTACCGATAACCTCAAACAGGAAGAGCACGCGATTGTCCAGGTGGAAGAAATGCAGGCGGTAAATGCTGTGTTGTATGGCAAATACACCATGGAAGGAGACCAGTTCGAGAAAATTGAGGTCGATTTTGGCAGGTCGACGAAGAATAACATCACTCAGGGTAGTGGTAAGGAGTGGTCAAAACAGGATCGTGACACGTTCGATCCTACACATGATATTGACCTCTACTGCGACCAGGCCAGCGGTCTTGTGAATATTGCCATTATGGACGGTACCGTCTGGCGTCTTCTGAATGGTTTTAAGCTGTTCCGCGAAAAACTGGATACCCGTCGCGGTTCAAATTCTCAACTCGAAACGGCAGTGAAAGATCTGGGCGCAGTGGTGTCCTTCAAGGGGTATTACGGCGATCTGGCCATTGTGGTGGCGAAAACGTCTTATATAGCAGAAGACGGTATCGAAAAACGTTATCTTCCAGATGGCATGCTGGTTCTGGGGAATACTGCTGCAGATGGGATCCGTTGTTACGGTGCCATTCAGGATGCTCAGGCGTTGTCCGAAGGTGTGGTGGCCTCTTCCCGTTATCCGAAACACTGGCTGACGGTAGGGGATCCCGCCCGTGAATTTACCATGACGCAGTCCGCGCCGCTGATGGTGTTGCCGGACCCGGATGAGTTTGTGGTGGTACAGGTGAAATAATCCGTGAGCGGGGGCGAAATGCCCCCGTGTCTTTTTTCACAGGGGGCTGATATGGCAACGAAAGAGCAAAATCTGAAACGGCTTGATGAACTGGCCCTGATTCTGGGGCGTGAGCCGGATATATCCGGGAGTGCCGCAGAGATAGCGCAGCGGGTGGCAGAATGGGAAGAGGAAATGCAGTCATCCGGCGATGATGTACAGGTTATGAATATGGATATCCGGGAGCGTGAAACCGCGGCTCATGATGTTCGTGAGGAAACATCCGGCGCGTTAACGCGCATCAGAGTTCTGACCTGCCTCCATCTCTGTGGCGTTGATGGTGAAACGGGGGAATCCGTTGAGCTTGCGGATGTTGGTCGGGTGATTCTGATTATGTCCTCAGATGCAAAAACACACGTTGATGGTGGAATGGCTGTTTATGCGTGATTTTCAGAATGCCTTTGATGCCGCCCTTGCCGGGGTGGACAGTACGATTGTTGAAGTGATGGGCATCAGTGCGCAGTTCACCTCCGGTGCACAGCGTGGCGGCGAGGTTTATGGCGTTTTTGACGATCCGGAGTCGCTGGGTTTTGCCAGTAGTGGGATCCGTATTGAAGGAAGTAACCCGTCATTATTTGTGCTTACGGATACGGTTTGTGCTGTACGGCGTGGTGACACGCTGACCATTAACGGCGAGATGTTCTGGGTGGACCGTGTTTCTCCGGATGACGGAGGGAGTTGTTATCTCTGGCTCAACCGGGGGCAACCACCTGCCGCCAGCCGTCGTCGCTGAAAGGGGGATGTATGGCCATACAGGGTCTTGAGCAGGCCGTTGAAAACCTCAGCCGTATCAGCAAAACGGCGGTGCCCGGTGCCTCCGCAATGGCCATTAACCGCGTTGCTTCATCCGCGATATCGCAGTCTGCGTCACAGGTTGCCCGTGAGACAAAGGTACGCCGGAAACTGGTAAAGGAAAGGACCAGGCTGAAAAGGGCCACGGTCAAAAATCCGCAGGCCAGAATCAAGGTTAACCGGGGGGATTTGCCCGTAATCAGGCTGGGTAACGCGCGGGTTGTCCTGTCCCGACGCAGGCGTCGTAAAAAGGGGCAGCGTTCATCCCTGAAAGGTGGCGACAGCGTGCTTGTGGTGGGAAACCGTCGTATTCCCGGCGCGTTTATTCAGCAACTGAAAAATGGCCGCTGGCATGTCATGCAGCGTGTGGCCGGGAAAAACCGTTACCCCATTGATGTGGTGAAAATCCCGATGGCAGTGCCGCTGACCACGGCGTTTAAACAGAATATTGAGCGGATACGGCGTGAACGTCTTCCGAAAGAGCTGGGCTATGCGCTGCAGCATCAACTGAGAATGGTAATAAAGCGATGAAACATACTGAACTCCGAGCAGCCGTACTGGATGCACTGGAGAAGCATGACACCGGGGCGACGCTTTTTGATGGTCGCCCCGCTGTTTTTGATGAGGAAGATTTTCCGGCAATTGCCGTTTATCTCACCAGCGCTGAATACACGGGCGAAGAGCTGGACAGCGATACCTGGCAGGCGGAGCTGCATATTGAAGTTTTCCTGCCTGCTCAGGTGCCGGATTCAGAGCTGGATTCGTGGATGGAGTCCCGGATTTATCCGGTGATGAGCGATATCCCGGCACTGTCAGATTTGATCACCAGTATGGTGGCCAGTGGCTATGACTACCGACGCGACGATGATGCGGGCCTGTGGAGTTCAGCCGATCTGACTTATGTCATTACCTATGAAATGTGAGGACGCTATGCCTGTACCAAATCCTACAATGCCGGTGAAAGGTGCCGGGACCACACTGTGGGTTTATAAGGGGAACGGTGACCCTTATGCGAACCCGCTTTCAGACGTTGACTGGTCGCGTCTGGCAAAAGTTAAAGACCTGACGCCCGGCGAACTGACCGCTGAGTCCTATGACGACAGCTATCTCGATGATGAAGATGCGGACTGGACTGCGACCGGGCAGGGGCAGAAATCAGCCGGAGATACCAGCTTCACGCTGGCGTGGATGCCCGGAGAGCAGGGGCAGCAGGCGCTGCTGGCGTGGTTTAATGAAGGTGATACCCGTGCCTATAAAATCCGCTTCCCGAACGGCACGGTCGATGTGTTCCGTGGCTGGGTCAGCAGTATCGGTAAAGCGGTGACGGCGAAGGAAGTGATCACCCGCACGGTGAAGGTCACCAATGTGGGACGCCCGTCGATGGCTGAAGATCGCAGTACGGTGACGGCAGCAACCGGCATGACGGTAACGCCAGCCAGTGCTTCCGTAGTGAAAGGGCAGAGCACCACGCTGACCGTGGCATTCCAGCCGGAAGGTGTAACCGACAAGAGCTTCCGTGCGGTGTCTGCGGATAAAACAAAAGCCACCGTGTCGGTCAGTGGTATGACCATCACCGTGAACGGCGTTGCTGCAGGCAAGGTCAACATTCCGGTTGTATCCGGTAATGGTGAGTTTGCTGCGGTTGCAGAAATCACCGTCACCGCCAGTTAATCCGGAGAGTCAGCGATGTTCCTGAAAACAGAATCATTTGAACATAACGGCGTGACCGTCACGCTTTCTGAACTGTCAGCCCTGCAGCGTATTGAGCATCTCGCCCTGATGAAACGGCAGGCAGAACAGGCGGAGTCAGACAGCAACCGGAAGTTTACTGTGGAAGACGCCATCAGAACCGGTGCTTTTGTGGTGGCGATGTCCCTGTGGCATAACCATCCGCAGAAGACAAAGCTGCCTTCCATGAATGAAGCCGTTAAACAGATTGAGCAGGAAGTGCTTACCACCTGGCCTACAGAGGCAATTTCTCATGCTGAAAACGTGGTGTACCGGCTGTCCGGTATGTATGAGTTTGTGGTGAATGATGCCCCTGAACAGGCAGAGGACGCCGGGTCTGCAGAGCCTGTTTCTGCGGGAAAGTGTTCGACGGTGAGCTGAGTTTTGCCCTGAAACTGGCGCGTGAGATGGGGCGACCTGACTGGCGCGCCATGCTTGCCGGGATGTCATCCACAGAGTATGCCGACTGGCACCGCTTTTACAGTACCCATTATTTTCATGATGTTCTGCTGGATATGCACTTTTCCGGGCTGACGTACACCGTGCTCAGCCTGTTTTTCAGCGATCCGGATATGCATCCGCTGGATTTCAGTCTGCTGAACCGGCGTGAGGCTGACGAAGAGCCTGAAGATGATGTGCTGATGCAGAAAGCGGCAGGGCTTGCCGGAGGCGTCCGCTTTGCCCCGGACGGAAATGAAGTTATCCCCGCTTCCCCGGATATGGCGGGCATGACGGAGGATGACGTAATGCTGATGACAGTATCAGAAGGGATCGCAGGAGGAGTCCGGTATGGCTGAACCGGTAGGCGATCTGGTCGTTGATTTAAGTCTGGATGCGGCCAGATTTGACGAGCAGATGGCCAGAGTCAGGCGTCATTTTTCCGGTACGGAAAGTGATGCGAAAAAAACAGCGGCAGTCGTTGAACAGTCGCTGAGCCGACAGGCGCTGGCTGCACAGAAAGCGGGGATTTCCGTCGGGCAGTATAAAGCCGCCATGCGTATGCTGCCTGCACAGTTCACCGACGTGGCCACGCAGCTTGCAGGCGGGCAAAGTCCGTGGCTGATCCTGCTGCAACAGGGGGGGCAGGTGAAGGACTCCTTCGGCGGGATGATCCCCATGTTCAGGGGGCTTGCCGGTGCGATCACCCTGCCGATGGTGGGGGCCACCTCGCTGGCGGTGGCGACCGGTGCGCTGGCGTATGCCTGGTATCAGGGCAACTCAACCCTGTCCGATTTCAACAAAACGCTGGTCCTTTCCGGCAATCAGGCGGGACTGACGGCAGATCGTATGCTGGTCCTGTCCAGAGCCGGGCAGGCGGCAGGGCTGACGTTTAACCAGACCAGCGAGTCACTCAGCGCACTGGTTAAGGCGGGAGTAAGCGGTGAGGCTCAGATTGCATCCATCAGCCAGAGTGTGGCGCGTTTCTCCTCTGCATCCGGCGTGGAGGTGGACAAGGTCGCTGAAGCCTTCGGGAAGCTGACCACAGACCCGACGTCGGGGCTGACGGCGATGGCACGCCAGTTCCATAACGTGACGGCGGAGCAGATTGCGTATGTTGCTCAGTTGCAGCGTTCCGGCGATGAAACCGGGGCATTGCAGGCGGCGAACGAGGCCGCAACGAAAGGGTTTGATGACCAGACCCGCCGCCTGAAAGAGAACATGGGCACGCTGGAGACCTGGGCAGACAGGACAGCGCGGGCATTCAAATCCATGTGGGATGCGGTGCTGGATATTGGTCGTCCTGATACCGCGCAGGAGATGCTGATTAAGGCAGAGGCTGCGTTTAAGAAAGCAGACGACATCTGGAATCTGCGCAAGGATGATTATTTTGTTAACGATGAAGCGCGGGCGCGTTACTGGGATGATCGTGAAAAGGCCCGTCTTGCGCTTGAAGCCGCCCGAAAGAAGGCTGAGCAGCAGACTCAACAGGACAAAAATGCGCAGCAGCAGAGCGATACCGAAGCGTCACGGCTGAAATATACCGAAGAGGCGCAGAAGGCTTACGAACGGCTGCAGACGCCGCTGGAGAAATATACCGCCCGTCAGGAAGAACTGAACAAGGCACTGAAAGACGGGAAAATCCTGCAGGCGGATTACAACACGCTGATGGCGGCGGCGAAAAAGGATTATGAAGCGACGCTGAAAAAGCCGAAACAGTCCGGCGTGAAGGTGTCTGCGGGCGATCGTCAGGAAGACAGTGCTCATGCTGCCCTGCTGACGCTTCAGGCTGAACTCCGGACGCTGGAGAAGCATGCCGGAGCAAATGAGAAAATCAGCCAGCAGCGCCGGGATTTGTGGAAGGCGGAGAGTCAGTTCGCGGTACTGGAGGAGGCGGCGCAACGTCGCCAGCTGTCTGCACAGGAGAAATCCCTGCTGGCGCATAAAGATGAGACGCTGGAGTACAAACGCCAGCTGGCTGCACTTGGCGACAAGGTTACGTATCAGGAGCGCCTGAACGCGCTGGCGCAGCAGGCGGATAAATTCGCACAGCAGCAACGGGCAAAACGGGCCGCCATTGATGCGAAAAGCCGGGGGCTGACTGACCGGCAGGCAGAACGGGAAGCCACGGAACAGCGCCTGAAGGAACAGTATGGCGATAATCCTCTGGCGCTGAATAACGTCATGTCAGAGCAGAAAAAGACCTGGGCGGCTGAAGACCTGCTTCGCGGGAACTGGATGGCAGGCCTGAAGTCCGGCTGGAGTGAGTGGGAAGAGAGTGCCACGGACAGTATGTCGCAGGTTAAAAGTGCTGCCACGCAGACCTTTGATGGTATTGCGCAGAATATGGCGGCGATGCTGACCGGCAGTGAACAGAACTGGCGCAGCTTCACCCGTTCCGTGCTGTCCATGATGACAGAAATTCTGCTTAAGCAGGCAATGGTGGGGATTGTCGGGAGTATCGGCAGCGCTATTGGCGGGGCTGTTGGTGGCGGCGCATCCGCGTCAGGCGGTACAGCCATTCAGGCAGCTGCGGCGAAATTCCATTTTGCGACCGGAGGATTTACGGGAACCGGCGGCAAATATGAACCTGCGGGGATTGTTCATCGCGGGGAGTTTGTCTTCACGAAGGAGGCGACCAGCCGGATTGGTGTCGGCAATCTGTACCGCCTGATGCGGGGCTATGCGGAAGGTGGTTATGTCGGCGGTGCCGGAAGTCCGGCGCAGATGCGGCGGGCGGAAGGCATTAATTTTAATCAGAACAATCACGTGGTGATTCAGAACGACGGCCCCAACGGGCGGGCAGGGCCGCAGCTGATGAAAGCGGTGTATGAGATGGCCCGCAAGGGGGCACAGGATGAACTCCGGCTGCAGTTGCGTGATGGCGGTATGTTATCAGGGAGCGGTGGATGAAAACCTTTCGCTGGAAAGTGAAGCCGGATATGGAGGTGAACTCGCAGCCATCGGTGCGTGAAGTGCGTTTTGGTTACGGGTACTCACAGCGTATGGCGGCAGGGCTGAATGCTGACCTGAAAACATACAGGGTGACGCTTTCCGTGACCCGGGAGGAGGCCCGGCATCTGGAAGCGTTCCTGGCAGAGCACGGTGGCTGGAAGGCATTTTTGTGGAAGCCACCCTATGCATACCGGCAGATAAAGGTGACCTGTGCCGGGTGGTCTGCGCGGGTCGGGATGTTGCGCGTTGAGTTCAGCGCGGAGTTTAAGCAGGTGGTGAACTGATGCAGGATATTCGCGAAGAAAGTCTGAACGAGTCGGTTAAGTCAGAGCAGTCACCGCGGGTGGTACTCTGGGAAATCGACCTGACGGTGCAGGGCGGTGAGCGGTATTTTTTCTGCAATGAGCTGAATGAAAAAGGGGAGCCGGTGACCTGGCAGGGGCGTGAATATCAGGCGTACCCGATTGAGGGGAGTGGCTTTGAGATGAACGGGAAGGGCAGCAGTGCCAGACCATCGCTGACGGTGTCCAATCTGTTTGGTCTGGTCACCGGGATGGCGGAAGACCTGCAGAGTCTGGTGGGGGCCACGGTGGTCCGCCGCCGGGTGTATGCCCGTTTTCTGGATGCGGTGAATTTCGTTGCGGGCAATCCGGAGGCGGACCCGGAGCAGGAGCTGAGTGACCGCTGGGTGGTGGAGCAGATGTCGCAGCTGACAGCCATGACGGCCTCGTTTGTGCTGGCCACACCGACCGAGACGGACGGGGCGCTGTTTCCCGGTCGTATCATGCTGGCGAACACCTGTATGTGGACCTACCGCTCTGATGAGTGTGGTTACACGGGCGGGGCTGTGGCGGATGAGTTCGATAAACCCACCACGGATATCCGTAAGGACAGATGCAGCAAGTGCATGCGCGGGTGTGAACTGCGCAGGAATGTCGGCAATTTTGGCGGTTTCCTTTCCATTAATAAACTTTCGCAGTAAATCCCGGTTTATGACACAGACTGAATCAGCGATTCTGGCGCATGCCCGGCGGTGTGCGCCTGCGGAGTCGTGCGGCTTCGTGATAAGCACGCCGGAGGGGGAGCGGTATATCCCTTGTGTGAATATTTCCGCGGAGCCGGAGGCGTATTTTCGTATCGCACCGGAAGACTGGCTGCGGGCAGAGATGCAGGGGGAGATTGTGGCACTGGTCCACAGTCATCCCGGTGGGCTGCCCTGGCTGAGCGAGGCTGACCGGCGGCTGCAGATAAAAAGCGCACTGCCCTGGTGGCTGGTCTGCCGGGGTGACATTCACAAATTCCGCTGTGTGCCACATCTGACGGGACGGCGCTTTGAGCACGGGGTGACGGACTGTTACACGCTGTTCCGGGATGCTTATCATCTGGCGGGGACTGAAATGCCGGATTTTCATCGCGAGGATGACTGGTGGCGCAACGGCCAGAACCTGTACCTGGACAACCTGGCGGAAAACGGCTTTTGCCGGGTGTCTCCGTCCTCTGCACAGGCAGGCGATGTGCTGCTGTGCTGCTTTGGTTCATCGGTGCCGAATCATGCCGCCGTTTACTGTGGTGACGGCGAGCTGCTGCACCATATTCCTGAACAACTGAGTAAACGGGAGAGGTATTCCGAAAAATGGCAACGACGAACGCATTCAGTCTGGCGTCACCGCCACTGGCACGCATCCGCCTTTACGGGGATTTACAACGATTTGGCCGCCGCCTCAGCCTGTATGTGAACACGGCAGCGGAAGCCATTCGCGCCCTGTCGATGCAGATGCCGGGCTTTCGCCGTCAGATGAACGAAGGCTGGTACCAGATACGTATTGCCGGTGATGACACGGCACCGGAGGCGGTGTACGCCCGTCTTCACGAACAGCTGGGTGAGGGAACGGTCATCCACATTGTGCCGCGACTGGCCGGGGCCGGAAAGGGTGGACTGCAGATTGTGCTGGGGGCGGCAGCCATCGTGGGCTCTTTCTTCACGGCCGGTGCCTCGATGGTGTTATGGGGTACAGCCCTGAGTGCCGGCGGTTTTTCTGCCACCACGATGCTGTTTTCACTGGGGGCCAGCATGATACTGGGCGGTGTGGCCCAGATGCTGGCCCCGAAGGCAAAAACACCGGATTACCGCGCAACGGATAACGGCAGACAGAACACGTACTTTTCCTCGCTGGATAACATGATTGCCCAGGGGAACCCGATGCCGGTGCCTTACGGGGAAATGCTGGTTGGCTCCCGCCGTATATCCCAGGACATCAGCACCCGTGATGAAGGCGGGGGCGGAAAGGTCGTGGTTATCGGGCGGCAGGGGTAAAAAGAATAAAAAAATCCCGCAGTGATCGCGGACAGGAACTGCGGGAGAGTTACGAAGATTAAGTGTAAGGAATTATTCTTATATCACGACAAAAAAATTAACGCAGAGAAATTATACGCGCCACAGTCAGTTTGTGAAAATGTGAAGATATTCAGAATTTTTATGCCATTACCGGTTTTAACCAACAGGATTATCGGTGGGCATGAAAGAAAACCCCGGTATCTGCTGATACCGGGGTTTCTCTTTAGCATGGCAGAAATGTGTTTCATGCTTTTCGGGCGAAGGATATCCGACTTCTGTACGGAATGGCAAGTGGCGGTTAATTTATTCAGGGGAAGGCTGTATGGGAAAAGGTGGCGGTAAGGCACACACGCCTCGTGAGGCGAAGGATAATCTCAAATCCACGCAGATGATGAGTGTGATTGATGCGATTGGTGAGGGACCGATAGAAGGTCCGGTGAAGGGACTGCAGAGTATTCTGGTGAACAAAACCCCGCTGACGGACACGGACGGTAATCCCGTGATACACGGTGTGACTGCGGTCTGGCGTGCCGGGGAGCAGGAGCAGACACCACCGGAAGGCTTTGAGTCCTCCGGAGCTGAAACCGGACTGGGCGTGGAAGTGACGAAGGCAAAACCGGTGACGCGCACCATTACGTCCGCGAACATTGACCGCCTGCGGGTTACCTTCGGGGTGCAGTCACTGGTGCAGACCACGTCAAAGGGCGACCGTAATCCTTCCTCTGTCCGGATTCTGATTCAGTTACAGCGTAATGGCCGCTGGGTGACGGAAAAGGATGTCACCATTAACGGCAAGACCACCTCGCAGTTCCTGGCCTCGGTGATTCTGGATAATCTGCCTCCCCGGCCCTTTAACATCCGGATGGTCAGGGAGACGGCGGACAGCACCACGGACCAGCTGCAGAATAAGACGCTGTGGTCGTCATACACCGAAATCATCGATGTGAAACAGTGCTACCCGAACACGGCCATTGTGGGGCTGCAGGTGGATGCGGAGCAGTTTGGCGGCCAGCAGATGACGGTGAACTACCATATCCGCGGTCGCATCATCCAGGTGCCGTCAAACTATGACCCGGAAAAACGCACGTACAGTGGTATCTGGGACGGCAGCCTGAAACCGGCATACAGCAACAACCCGGCCTGGTGTCTGTGGGACATGCTGACTCACCCGCGCTACGGCATGGGAAAACGTCTGGGGGCGGCGGATGTGGACAAGTGGGCGCTGTATGCCATCGGGCAGTACTGCGACCAGACGGTCCCGGATGGTTTCGGGGGGACCGAGCCGCGGATGACCTTTAATGCGTACCTGGCACAACAGCGTAAGGCGTGGGACGTTCTCAGTGATTTCTGCTCTGCGATGCGCTGTATGCCGGTATGGAACGGCCAGACGCTGACGTTCGTTCAGGACCGTCCGTCGGATGTGGTGTGGCCGTACACCAACAGCGATGTGGTGGTGGATGATAACGGCGTGGGTTTCCGCTACAGCTTCAGTGCCCTGAAGGACCGGCACACGGCAGTGGAGGTGAATTACACCGACCCGCAGAACGGCTGGCAGACCTCCACGGAACTGGTGGAAGACCCGGAAGCCATACTGCGCTACGGACGCAACCTGCTGAAGATGGACGCGTTCGGCTGTACCAGCCGCGGTCAGGCCCACCGTGCCGGGCTGTGGGTGATAAAGACCGAACTGCTGGAAACGCAGACGGTGGATTTCACGCTCGGGTCACAGGGGCTGCGTCACACACCCGGTGACATCATTGAAATCTGTGATAACGACTATGCCGGGACCCTGACCGGCGGACGTGTCCTGTCCATCGATGCCGCCAGCCGTACCCTGACGCTGGACCGGGAGGTGACACTGCCGGAGACCGGCACGGCCACTGTTAATCTGATTAACGGCAGCGGTAAGCCGGCGAGCGTGGCCATCACCGCACACCCCGCGCCTGACCGGATACAGGTCAGCACCCTGCCGGATGGTGTGGAGACATACGGTGTGTGGGGACTCTCCCTGCCGTCACTGCGTCGTCGCCTGTTCCGCTGTGTCTCCATCCGGGAAAACACGGACGGCACCTTTGCCATCACGGCGGTGCAGCACGTACCTGAAAAAGAAGCCATCGTGGATAACGGGGCCCGCTTTGAGCCGCAGTCAGGCACCCTGAACAGCGTTATCCCACCGGCAGTGCAGCACCTGACGGTGGAGGTGAGCGCAGCTGACGGCCAGTATCTGGCGCAGGCTAAATGGGACACGCCGCGGGTGGTGAAGGGCGTGCGCTTCAGTCTGCGCCTGACCAGTGGTAAGGGAACGGATGCCAGACTGGTGAGCACCGCCATCACCGCAGACACGGAGCACCGTTTCAGTGGTCTGCCGCTGGGGGAATACACCCTGACGGTGCGGGCCATTAACAGCTACGGCCAGCAGGGCGAACCTGCGACCACCACCTTCCGGATTAACGCGCCTGCAAAACCCGCCACCATTGAGCTGACGCCGGGGTATTTTCAGATAACGGCGGTACCGGTGCTGGCGGTGTATGACCCGACGGTGCAGTTTGAGTTCTGGTTTTCGGAAAAACGCATCACGAACACGGCACAGGTGGAAAAATCTGCCCGTTATCTGGGGACCGGCAGTCAGTGGACTGTCCAGGGCGATCGGATTAAGCCGGGGATGGATTTCTGGTTTTATGTGCGCAGTGTCAACCTGGTGGGCAAGTCTGCATTTGTGGAAGCCAGCGGGCAGGCCAGCAATGATGCAAAAGGGTATCTGGAATTTTTCCGTGGTCTGATAGATGAGACGCTGCTGGGGCAGGCACTGAAAGAGCGCATTGATGCTTCAGCGCTGCGTACGGAGGTCACGCAACTGGAAGAAGATATCCGTCAGCGGATGGACACGGATATCGCAGAAGTGACCCGGAAAATCGGGAAGGCGGAAAACAGCCTCACGCAGCTGGTTGCGAAAAAGAATGAGGACCAGACACTGGCCATCGCGCAGGTGAGCCAGAAAGTGGACCGGGTGAGCAGTGAAATCTCACAGACTGTCAGCCAGGGGCAGTCAGAAAACGCCCGACAGATAGCACAGGTCCGCCAGTACGTGGATAAAAAAGGGAGTGAAATTACCTCGACCACGGATAAAAAGCTGGGTGACCAGGCCGTGACCATACAGCAAATCCAGCGGGTTCAGTCAGACACGCGCAATGAGCTGAATGCCATGTATATGCTGAAGGTGCAGAAAACAAAAAACGGTATTCCCTATGTGGCCGGGATTGGCGCGGGGATTGAGGATGTTGATGGTCAGACGCTGAGCAGTATTCTGCTGCAGGCGGACCGTATCGCGATGATTACCCCGGAGAACGGCAACACCACGCCGCTGTTTGTGGCGCAGGGGAATCAGCTGTTCATGAACGACGTGTTCCTGAAGAGACTGTTTGCGGTGAGCATCACGTCATCCGGCAATCCTCCTACGTTTTCCCTGACGCCGGATGGCAGGCTGACAGCCCGCAATGCGGATATCAGTGGAGCCATCACGGCGAATACCGGCACGCTCAATAATGTCACCATTAACGAGAACTGTGTCATCAGAGGGAAACTGTCTGCAAACCAGATTGAAGGCGATCTCGTTAAAACAGTGGGTAAGGCTTTCCCCCGTGACTCCCGTGCACCGGAGCGTTGGCCATCAGGAACCATTACCGTCAGGGTTTATGACGATCAGCCGTTTAACCGGCAGATTGTTATTCCGGCGGTGGCTTTCAGCGGTGCCAGACATGAGCGGGAGAACAGCGATACTTATTCGTCATGCCGCCTGATAGTGAAGAAAAACGGTGCTGAAATTTATAACCGTACCGCGATGGATAATACGCTGGTTTACAGTGGTGTTATTGATATGCCTGCTGGTCGCGGCCACATGACGCTGGAGTTTTCTGTATCAGCATGGTGGGTAAATGGCTGGTATCCCACAGCAAGTATCAGCGATTTGCTGGTTGTTGTGATGAAGAAAGCCACTGCAGGCATCACGATTAGCTGAATTTTATAACCCCAATACGGGCGCCAGAAATGGTGCCTTTTTTATTGCAGAAAAGCGAGAGGTAATTATGCGTAAATTATGTGCTGTTATTCTGTCCGCAGTAGTCTGGCTGGTTGCCGCTGGTACGCCAGTGAGCGCAGCAGAGCATCAGTCCACACTAAGCGCCGGGTATCTTCAGACCCACACTGATATGCCAGGCAGCGATAATCTGAACGGGATTAACGTGAAATACCGTTATGAGTTTACGGACGCGCTGGGGCTGATTACGTCCTTCAGTTATGCCAATGCTGAGGATGAGCAAAAAACGCACTACAGCGATACCCGCTGGCATGAAGATTCCGTGCGTAACCGCTGGTTCAGCGTGATGGCGGGGCCATCTGTACGCGTGAATGAATGGTTCAGTGCTTATGCGATGGCAGGTGTGGCTTACAGCCGTGTGTCGACGTTCTCCGGGGATTATCTCCGCGTAACTGACAACAAGGGGAAAACGCACGATGTGCTGACCGGAAGTGATGACGGTCGCCACAGCAACACGTCTCTGGCGTGGGGGGCTGGCGTGCAGTTTAACCCGACCGAATCCGTGACCATTGACCTTGCTTATGAAGGTTCCGGTAGTGGCGACTGGCGAACGGATGCATTTATTGTTGGTATCGGATACCGTTTCTGACAACAGACGCCGATTTATCTTCTGTAAATATTGTTATGATACGCAGGTTCATCCGCCTTATGGGGTGAACTGCGTTTGAGGAAACGTAAAGTTACACTGTCCTGAAGCCCGTGGCGTCACTGCTGCGGGCTTTTTTTATTGGTGGAAAAGTATGACAGTAAAAATTTCTGGCGTGCTTAAAGATGGCACAGGAAAACCAGTACAGAACTGCACCATTGTGCTGAAGGCCAGACGAACCAGCAGCACGGTGGTGGTGAACACGGTGGCCTCTGAAAATCCGGATGAAGCCGGGCGTTACAGCATGGATGTTGAGTATGGTCAGTACAGCGTCACCCTGCTGGTTGAAGGTTTTCCGCCTTCACATGCCGGGACCATTACCGTCTATGAAGGTTCCAGACCAGGTACGCTGAATGATTTTCTCGGTGCCATGACGGAGGATGATGTTCGTCCGGAGGCACTGCGCCGTTTTGAGCTGATGGTGAATGAAGTGGCACGTCATGCCGGAGCGTCATCACAGAGTGCAGCGGCGGCAAAGAAATCCGAAACGGCAGCGACATCATCGAAGAACGCGGCGAAAACCTCAGAAACGAATGCAGCTAACAGCGCACAGGCGGCAGCGGCCTCGCAGACTGCATCGGCAAACTCCGCGACAGCAGCCAAAAAATCAGAAACCAGCGCGAAAAATAGCGAGACAGCCACAAAGGCCAGCGAAAAAAACGCAAAATCCAGCCAGACGGCAGCGAAAACCAGTGAGACGAATGCCAAAGACAGTGAAGCCAACGCAAAGGTGAGCGAAACAGCGGCGGCGAACTCGGCGAAAGCATCGGCAGCAAGCCAGACGGCAGCAAAAGCAAGTGAAGATGCTGCCAGAGAATACGCAAACCAGACAGCAGAGCCGTACAGATATGTTTTACAGCCGCTGCCGGATGTGTGGATACCCTTTAATGATTCGCTGGATATGATTACGGGCTATTCTCCGGGTTATAAAAAAGTGAAGATTGGTGATAATGTGGTTCAGGTTGCCAGTGATAAACAGGTTAATTTCAGTCGCGCATCAACGGCAACATATATCAACAAATCTGGCGAACTGAAAACGGCGGAAATTAATGAGCCACGATTTGAAAAAGAAGGTTTATTGATTGAAGGTCAGCGAACCAACTACATGTTGAATTCAGCAACTCCAGCTTCTTGGGGTAAATCTGCAAATATGAATGTCGCTGATGTTGGAACTGATAGTTTTGGTTTTACTTATGGAAAGTTTGTTTGTAATGAATCATTAATTGGGCAAAGTACAACCCTTAATATGGCAGTAGTTTCAACCTCGGGGGCTGTCGATGTATCAGGCGATAATAAGTGTGTGACGACATCGTGCAGATTTAAAACGGATTTGGAACTCCTGTTAAGGATCAGGTTTGAAGCCTTCGATGGCAGCGCTTCATCTAATCTTGGATATGCCATTGTTAATACGCGGTCTTTATTGGTTGAAATCACCGGTGTAGCTGCCGACAGGCTCACCGCACGAGTTAACAAAGATGAAGCTACGGGCTGGATTTTTGTAGAGGCAACGATTCAAGCAAGTAAAGAAACTTACATAACCTCTGCAATACAATACGCACCAAAAAAAGGTGGTGTCGTTGAATCTGGTGACTATATTTATCTGGCCACCCCTCAGGTTGAGGATGGTTCGTGTGTATCATCTTTTATTATATCAGGAACGACGGCGGCGACGCGCGCAAGCGATATGGTTACAGTTCCGATTAAGAATAATCTTTATAATCTTCCTTTTACGGTTCTTTGTGAGGTACATAAGAACTGGTATAAAACGCCAAATGCAGCGCCACGTGTTTTTGATACCGGCGGTCATCAAACCGGAGCGGCTATTATTCTTGGCTTCGGATCTTCGGCAGATGGGCCAGACGGATTTCCTTATTGCGATATTGGTGGATCAAATAGGCGTGTTAACGAAAACGCATCGTTGAAAAAAATGGTTATGGGGATGCGTGTAAAGTCAGATCAGTCTACATGTGCAGTAAGTAACGGGCGTATATCCAGCGAAACAAAAACCACATGGGAATATATCCGGAGTACAGCAACCATTCGCATTGGTGGACAAACTACAGCAGGATTACGCCATTTATTTGGGCATGTGAGGAATTTTCGTCTCTGGCATAAAGAGCTAACAGATGCGCAGCTTGGGGAGGTTGTGGAGTGAGAGATTTCACGTTGCGTTTCAGTGATAAAGCAGATTTCAGGGCATTTCTCAGGAAACTTAACTGGGAAGAGGACGAAGAGCTGCAGAATGCCGTTCTGGTTGATGAGATTGGTTTTACGTTCAGGGAGACAGATGTTTCTGATGACGGAGAACCAGAATACACGCGAAACGAAGGGTACTTTGTTAATATCCGTCTTCTTGACGATGGATTTGATGATTCCGTGTTCCGTGAGTGGGTGGTTACACCAGAGCGCCCGCTCAGGGAGTGGTTTTAAGGATAGCAGATGGATATCACGTCGATACTTCATGCGCTTTGTGCCGTGGCGGTGCAGGTACTGGCTGGTCTTTTTACCGGAAACTGGGCTTACGGGGCGATAGCCGGTTGTACGTTCTTCATTGCGCGTGAACACACCCAGGCAGAATATCGCTGGATTG
>OAUY01000342.1_pt1 | contig 19443 bp, 22 predicted proteins | sample 1476321 | NCBI WGS metagenome assembly OAUY01 (sample SAMEA2580067, study PRJEB22360) | human gut metagenome | biome: human gut; feature: human-associated habitat; material: faeces | place: Denmark | collected 2008/2010
AAGATGCGGGTTCGAATCCTGTCACGCCAATAGGTAGCATAGCTACTTAAATAAAAGAATCGTCAATAGATGTTTCTGCTACATTCACGATGAGGCACTAGCTTAAAAGTGCCTCTTTTTGTTTGGAGGTATTGTTATGTTTAAGTTATTTGAAATCATTAAGCAGGAAGAGTCAAGAAAATTAAATCGTTTGAAAAAAGAATTAAAGCAGACTACTCAACGTAAATGAGTGGTCTTTTTATTATTTGCATAATCAGTTATCCTGTATATATAAATTTATAAAGGAGATAACTATTATGGGAGAGAAAGCAAATGCAGTTAAAAATTTTTTGTTTGAAAATATTTTGTCAATAGTAACTGAACATGGAAAAGATTTTCTAAAAGAAAATGCTCTACCTTTATTGACAAATGAAATTGCGAAGCAAGGGGGTGATCTATTGATTGATTACGGAGCTAGTTTGATACCTGGTATTGGGGGAGCTATAACTGAGTTTAGGACGAATAAGAAAATAAGAAACTTAGAGGTTATGGCTCAAGCGATTAATAGAAGAAACGAAGAACTGAAGGAAAAATTTGAAAAACAGTCTTTAGACAATAAGGAAGTTTTAGACGAAATATTCGAAATGGTCATGAAGAAAATTGAATCTACTAATCAAGCAGAAAAAATTGAATTTATGATTAATGGCTACTCAGAGTTTTTGAATTTGGAGAATCCATCTTTTGATGTAGCTTATTTATATTTTGATACGCTTGATAAATTGACTATTTTAGATATTTCAGTTCTTAAATTGTCATATAAAACTAATACATTTAATGATATCGATGGATTCAATAACTATACAGAGTTATTAGAAGCATTTGACATCAATTATGATCAATATGTTGCAGTTAGAGAAAACTTATATCGGTTAGGCTTAATGCAAAATGAATACGATGATAAGCTTGCAAAAGACATAAAAAAATGCAAATTGCCATTGAGGAAATTAGAAATTCTACAGAGAGCATATTAAATTCTTTGTCTGGGAAAAGAAAAATAAAATTGAAAAGTCTAACTAATAAAAGTAAGATAAGTCTTAAAGCAAAGGATAGATTGAAAATATCAAAATTTGGAAAAGATTTTATACGCTTTTTTATTATCAATAATCAAGAAAAATAGATCATTCTTTGAATGGTCTTTTTTTGTACATAAAATTATACTGGAGGTGAGGTCATGGCAAAATACACAGAGTGGATTACCGAAGAAGGATTAATAAAAATAGGTGGGTGGGCTAAAGACGGGCTCACCGATGAACAGATAGCGCAAAATATTGGAATAAGTCGTTCTACGTTAAACGAATGGAAAAAACGATTTCCGGACATTAAGGACACCATAAAAAGAGGTAAAGAAGTTGTAGACCGCCAAGTGGAAAATGCACTGTTTAAAAGTGCGGTGGGTTACGAATACACTGAAATTACTAAAGAGTTAACTGACTCAGGCATGAAAGTAACTAAACGAGTAACAAAACAAGTGGCTCCTAACCCAACATCTGCTATTTTCTGGTTGAAAAATAGAAAACCAGATGAGTGGAGAGATAAGAAAGAAACTCAAGTTTCTGGTGAAATGTCTGTTAACAATCCTTTTGCTGGTTTGTCTGAAAAAGAATTAAGAAAGTTAGCTGAAGGCGATGGATAAAATCGTTTTAGGCGCGAAGTTAGAATTATCCCGTCGTTATTTTTGGGACTATTGTAAATTAACTGCATCTGACTTTTATAAGCAAGACAGAGAGTACTTAAAAGAGTTATGCGATGACCTGCAAGAATTCATTTATGATAGCGACGATGACGTTCTAGTTATCAACGAACCGCCAAGGCATGGGAAATCCAGAACTGCTGGTAAATTCGTAGAATGGTTGTTAGGGAATGACACTCGAAAAAAAATAATGACAGGATCTTATAACGAAACGCTATCTACAACATTTTCTAAAAGCGTAAGGAATACTATTCAAGAAATAAAAGCTGATGAAAACAGAGTTGTATTTTCAGATGTATTCCCTGGTGTAGAGATAAAGTCTGGTGATGGGGCCATGAACTTGTGGAGTTTGACTGGCGGATATAATAATTATCTGGCAACGTCACCAACTGGCACAGCTACAGGGTTTGGTGCAGACATTATTATCATTGATGATTTAATCAAAAATGCTGAAGAAGCAAATAATGCTATGGTTTTAGAGAAGCACTGGGATTGGTTTACCAATACTATGCTTTCTCGTTTAGAAACAGGCGGTAAAATTATAATCATCATGACTAGGTGGCATTCTAATGATTTAGCAGGAAAAGCTTTAAAGGAGTTACCTCAATCTGGTTATAAAGTAAAGCATATTAGCATGAAAGCATATAACGAAGAAACAGACACCATGCTTTGTGAGTCTGTCCTTTCTAAAGAAGAATATTTCCGTAAAAAGAAAACGATGGGTGCAGATATTGCTTCTGCTAACTATCAACAAGAACCGATTGATTTAAAAGGTCGTTTGTACCAAAAATTTTCAACATATGAAACACGCTCTAATTACATTAAAATATGGAATTATACCGATACAGCAGACACTGGTGCTGATAATCTTTGTTCAATTGTTTTTGGTGAGACAGAAGATCATAAAGCAGAAGTATTGGATGTTCTATTTACAAAAGAACCAATGGAAAAAACGGAAACAGCACACGCTGAACAAATTAAAAATAACCAAGTAAACCATGTCCGCATTGAGTCTAACTCTGGTGGGCGTGGTTTTTCTCGTAATTCAGAAAGAATTGTTAAAGAACGAGGATATCGTGGTGCTTATTACGAGCCGTTTCATCAATCGGCAAATAAACAATCACGTATTCTTTCTAATTCGGCACTTGTAGAAAATAATGTGTATTTCCCATCAGATTGGAAAATAAGATGGCCAGAATTTTATGAAGCTATGACGACCTACCAAAGGGAAGGTAAAAACAAACACGATGATGCACCAGATGCTGTAACAGGCATTGTAGAAACATTAGCAAATGATAACCAAGTCAGATTTATCCAATATTAGGAGGTGTGAAAATGTTTCAAAACAATTTAAGTTTGAAGCGGTATAAAAGATTACGAACAAAATATTCTACACAAATTAATGAAGAAGTTTTCGATCCTAATGATTTTATTAGTGAAATGAAGCCATTTTTTGATGATAGAGAGCGCAAATACAAAGCTTATACAAGCGAACAAAATGAGATCGATAGAAGACCTAAACCAAACACAAAGATTATAAAAGTGAATAATAAACTTCATGCTGGTTTATACAATACTATTGTCGATCAAGCAGCGGACCATTTTACAGGTATTCCAATTAAGTGGGATTACGATATTACAGAGCAGAGACGATCAATTATGCAACGTGCTAAAGATTTATTTTTGAATAATACATTAAAAAATACCAAAACACCAAAAGAGTTCGAACGGCTGACAGAGTTAGTGAATGATATGCGGTTTGCCATGCTTGATTCTGACACAGCTCGGTTTCAAGGAGCTTGTGGTGTTGCTTTTCGTTTGTTAGAACCTGTTAAAACCAAGGAAGGTTGGCAATTATGGGCGAGCAATATCGAACCATGGAAAGCTGAAAAATACGAAAATGCAGATATCTTTATTCGTGAAAAATACGACACACATCAAAAAAAATTTTTTGAAGAAATGAAAGTCATTACTAAAGAAAGAATACGCATATATAGCAGATACATTGAATTTAATTTAGTCGATACATCTGGAACATTTAAATTGATTGAGGAAGTAGAAAACCCGCTAGAAACGTTTTACTTATCAGAATTTAAAAATAACACGAATCGTTATTGCGATTTTGAAGTGGCGGAAGAACTTTCTGATGCATTTGATAGAAGCTTATCAGACCAACAAAACGAAGTTGAACAGTTTAAACTTGCTTACATGGCCATTAGTGGCTCGCGATTGGATGAAAAAGAAGCACGAAGAATGATGGATCAATTAGGTATCCTTAACTTACCAGATCCACAAGCTAAGGTTGGGTATGTAACGAAAGATATTAATAAAGATTTCAACGAGTATCATCTAAACCAGCTAAAAAAAATGTTCTATACAATCACAAAATCAATTGATTTTAATGATGAGGTATTTAAATCAAACGCTTCTGGTGAAGCTCGTAAATGGCAAATTATTGCCTTAGAAGCAAAAACAAATACAAAAGAGCAGTATTTCAGGGAAGGTTTAAAAGAAGTCGCTGAAACGATGGCAGCTTTCATTAAATTTAACGATAAGCTTGATTTAGATGTGTCTAAAATTGTGTTTACATTCAGTCGCAGTTTGCCAACAGATATTGGCTATCTTGCTGATGCATTGCCAAAACTTTCGCCGTTTCTATCTAAACGAACAATTATTAATCAGATTCCATTTGCTAAAGACCCAGATTATGAAATGGACTTGATGAATTTAGAACAAGGTCAAGATTATCCTAGTGGTGACTACAAACTAGGTGGTGCGGATAATGACGAAGAAGAAAGCAACAGTTAGTGAACGTTACTGGGAAAAACGTCGTGAATTAGAAGACAAAGCACGCTTGAAACTGGAAAAGAAAACTCTTAGTGAACTAGAATCTGTTTTCGAACGTGCTTTAGTTAAAATTCAAAGACAGCTATTGTCACAAGCGGATTTACACGACATCACACAAAGCGAAATGCTAGAAGACTTTAGCAAACGAGACCAAGAAAAGTACCGCAAGTACATTGAGAAAAACTATGAAAAGTTGATGGAGTCTGACGAAGCTTATAAGCAATTCATAGATGAATATTTCCCATCTTACGACTATGCAAAAGTCAATCGTCTATTGCAATTACGAGCAGACATTTTTTCTACTCTTGCAGGTGAAGCAATAGCTAGTGATGTTAACGGTAAATTTAATAACGACTTAGAGAATATCACAAAACGAATCTACAATTCTAATTCTAATGCGTTGATACAATTACTAGGCGGTTCAGCACCTGGTTTAACTAAGAATGAGCTAGAAAACATCATGAACTATCCGTGGAGCGGAAAAACATTTTCATCTCGTTTATGGGGCAATATATCAACCCTAGAGCAACGTTTGAGCAATTCCATTATTAATTCATTGGCAAGTGGTGAAGGGGTTGTGGAAGCTCTTAGAACGATGAAAAACGATGGTGTTATTATCGGTATGTTTAAGTTGGAACAAGGAAAGTTTAATCGTTCGATTGAAAATCTTGTTAGAACGGAATATTCACATTTTGCTGTAGAAGGTGTAAGAAAATCGCTAAAGGATGTAGGTGTTAAGCAAACACAAAGCTGGTCGGCAGAAGATGAGCGTGTTTGTTCTATTTGTGGTGGACGTCATGGAAAAGAGATTAAAGATGATTGGCATCCACCGTATCATGGACGTTGCCGTTGTACTGAAATACCAATTATTCCTGAAATTAGCGATGACATAGATAAATTGTACGAGGAAATGTTTGGTGATTTATTGGATGAATTCGCTAATAATAATTGGGGAATAAAATTAAATAGGAGAGGAGGATAGCAATGAAAGGATTATTTGAAGCAGTGTTAAATCTAGAAGTTACCAATGGTACAGAAAAAGCCTATAAAAAAGCTTTTGAACAAGATAATGAACGATATTTGACCAATCACACTTTGAAAGACGGTAACGGTCATATCGTCAAAGATGAGCTTAAATCAGTTTGGAGTGGTAATTATTGCCACGTTGATATTTTGTATTCTATACCAGGTAGAAAAAATAAATTAACTATTTCGATTGTGTCGAGAACTCTGCAAAATGTAAAAGATGCTGTCACTGATTATCAAATGCTTGGTGCTGAACTGGTCCATAAAAATTGGGAGTGATTTATTTTGAATACAAAACCTGTTTTAACGATAACATTAAAACAAAAATTATACTGTCGGTATAGATTTTTTCAATTGTACTTCTTGAATATGTTTAACTATAAGAAGTTTTTGGAATTACAAGAATTCATTTTAGAAGAATTAGAAACGGATATAGAAAAATATTTTAAATTTAAAGTGAAATAAAAAGTCTGACAAATGTTAGGCTTTTTATTTTGTCCGAAATGACGTTAAACTAGCGCAATGCTGGGCTTAATTGAATGGTGGGGCGCAATAAATAAATCTAAAGCAATGCGGGGCGATTAGTCGAATCGTGGGGCGAAAGGAGAAACAAAATGAAACCAAACCTATTACCAATGGATTTACAAATGTTTGCCGAAGAAGACGGTGGTACAAACTTCACTTTCGATGATTTTAAGGCATTTGTAGAATCAAATGAAGAAGCACAAAAATTTGTACAATCACAGTCACAATCAGCTGCAGATAAACAATTAGAAGCTTGGAAACAAAATAATCTTGATAAAATCAAGGAAACAACAATCAAGGAGTATGAAGAATCTAAGAAAAACAAAACTCCTGAACAAATTAAATTAGAAGAATTACAGGCTGAATTTGAAGCTGAAAAGGCATTACGTGTGACTAGTGATAATAAAGCTTTTGTTGCAGAAAAAATTGCTGGCTTAGATTGGGACGGAGATTTGAAAGATTCTATTTCTCAATTTATGTTAAATAATCTTGTTAGTTCAGATACTGAATTTACTAAGAAGGCTGTAGAAGGTTTTACAGAGCTTTTGGAAGCAATAAATGATAAGCATGCAGAAGCTATTAAAAATGTAGAAATGACTAAAGCTTTTGGTAATAAATCGCAACAAACCAACATTGGAACTGGAAATCAAACAAAATCGTTTGAAAATCCAGAGGCAGCATTAGGACAAAAATTACAAGCATTTATCGATTAGGAGGAAACTACAAATGAAAAAAAGTTCATTAAATAATCTTGAGTATTTAGATATTTCACAGGAAGTTAACGCATTACAAGTTCCAAACACACCATTTTTAAGCTATTTGTTAGGCGCAGGCAAAGTTGAAGCTGCCAAGTCAACTGAGATTAAATGGCGAGAATATGGCATGAATAATGATGATTCATCTGCTCAATTAGAAGGCGGAGAATACGCAGATGCGGAATCTGATCGTACATGGTTTAACAACTATACTGAAATTTTCAGAAAATCAACTTCTGTATCTGGCACATTAGATGCTATTAATGTAGATGGTGTAGGAAATGAATTGAATAGCCAAGTAGCTCTTCGTGCTACAGAAATGAAAATTGACTTAAATCGTAAATTGATTGTTGGTGTAAAGGCTGATGAATCTGGTTCTAAAGGTCGTCAGATGAACGGAATTTTAAATTTGATTAGCTCAACGAATAAAGTCGAAACAGCAGCTGCGGGGGCAGTAACAAGAAAAGATATTGATGCCTTATTTAAAACAATGTTCCAAAAAGGATACATGGGCGAAAAATTATGTTTAGTAGCACCTGATATGCAAGAATTAATGACTGATCAGTTGGATGAAAAATCAACAAAAATTGTGCAATTTGGCGATAAACTTACTTTTGGATTGCAACTTGGAAATATTGTCTCAAATTACGGTTCAGGAATTGCGTTAATTGAACCTAATTTACCTAATGGAACAATCGCAGCTATTGATACTAATTATGTAAAATTACGTCCACTACGTGAATGGCGTGCGGAAGAATTAGCAAAAACAACAGATTCAAGACGGATTGGATTAGTTGGTGAGTATTCAATTGAATACAAAGCTTCTAATTCTGGAGCAATCTTGAACTTGAAAGCCTAAAATATAATAACGAAGGAGGAAATTAAAAATGGCAACAGCAAAAAAAGAAGTAACCTATCGTGTGCTTGACAAGAAAAACTTTGTGGGCTTTATGCATCCTAAAACAAAAAAATTTATCACAGCAAACGAAAATAATGAATTTGTAGTTTCAGAAGATGACAAAGAAGCTATTGAGATATTAGAACGTGCTGCAGATACTTTTAAAGTTTAGGTAATGATGCTTTATGGTTGATGAAAAAAAAGAAGAAATCGTTGAGAAAATTCAATTGATGCTACCTAACGCTTCTGAAGATAGGATTTTGTCTGTTTTAAACCTTGTTATCTTTGAAATCAATTCTTACAATACTTGTAAAATTGATATTGCTTGGGACGAGTTTGAACCACTTATAATTGAGGTTATCTATAAAGCTTTAAAAAACGAAATAGATAAGTCTGTAGCTAGTGTAAAACGTGGTGATACATCAATTAGTTATGTAGTTGAATCAAAAGACATACAATCACTCATGAAGAACTATAGCAGTGCCATTAAACGTATTTTAGGCTGTGATAGCGGGGTGTTTTTCTATTGAATGAAGCAGAAGTTTTAGCAGCTACTTATTTTGATACCTGTGTTATTGAGCGAATAAGTGATATTGAAAATGTGGAAAGCGGAATTACTGAACAAGTTTATTTTCCAATTCATGATGGCAAGTTACCCTGTGCTTTCTCTCAAGGAAGTATGGGAAACTTACCTGTAATAGAAAACAAAGAAGCGTTTAATATCTCTTATGAAGAACAAAAACTTTTTTTAGAACCTAATATAAAAGTTAAAAAAGGAGATAGAATAACTATTACTCAAGGTACAGGTCAAAAACATGTGTTATTTTCAAAAAAACCTTTTTATTATCCAAGCCATATAGAAGTAGTGCTATCAGGAAGTGCAATTGATGAGTAAAAGCGATCTTAGAATGAAATCAAATGCTGATAAAGTTATTGCAAATTTAAAGAAAATGACACCCATTGCTGAAAAAGAAGGTACTGCAATGGTGAATGATTCGTTAGCTAAAATTTATCAGTTAATTGTACCTTTGACACCAATTAAATCGGGTGATTTAAGACGAGGCTATCGAATCATTAAAGCTAGAAAGTTGTCTAGCGGTCGTATCGTGGGAGCATTGATTAATAATGAAAAATATTTTAGATATGTAAACGATGGCCATCGAACAAAAAATGGCGGATTTGTTAAAGGCAGATTTATGTTGCAAAAATCTAATAAATTAGCTCATGCAACATATATTCCGAAACGATTTAAACAAATGGCGATTATCATTGTTAAGAAAGGATAGATATGTACGATAAAATTTTAAAAATGCTTACTGACACAATAAAACAGTTCTCGGATGCACCTATCTATCTTGATAATGTGATGCAATCGTCAGAACCGTTTTATTTCGTTTTGAGCGTAGAAGAAAGCATGACTGATAATGTAGGTCAAAACGTTCAAAATAAAGCATACAATGTTGATATTGCACTGGTTGATAGTAAGAAAGATAAACAATTAGTAAAAAGCCTAACAGAAAGCTGTGGGGCTTTTTTTAATGTGTTGAATTTGGACGGAAACGAATTGTTTCCAGAAGATTATCAAACGTTTAAAACAGACGGAATTCAACATATCAATTTTAATGTTGCGTTCCCTCAATTAATTGAATGGAGTGAAAAATAGATGGCAAAAAAGAAAAATGTAAGTGTCATTTCTGTAGAGAAGCCAACGTGGTTCCCACTAACAGACGAAACGGGCGCTTTTCCAGTTTACGGAGCGCCAATTACAATCGGTACTGCTGTAAGTATCAAACCAGATGTTACAACAGAAACAACGCCTGACTATGGCGATAGTGTAGTTCAAGATCAGTATGTTGCATTTGGTGGTGCAGAAGTTACTTTAGAAACAAACGGCTACCAAAATGAAGTTTTAGCTGAAATTACAGGGGGAAAAAAATTAAAGGGTGGCGTATTGCGGTCTGCGGATGATATTGCATCAGATGGCGCATTTGCTTATCGTCGCCGAAAATCGAACGGTAAATATCGCTATACGATTTTCTATAAAGGAAAATTTGCTTTAACATCTGATGAAACATCTACATTAGAAGGAAGTTCAGTATCTTATACCCATCCAGAATGGACGGGGTCTTTCGTTGATGTTCCAGGGTTGGGTTATATGTATTCCGTGGATGAAGACGATGAAGGTGTTGACTTAGAGATGATTAAAAACTGGTTTACTGAGGTAATGGATCCACGTAAAGAAAATACTACTGCTGTTACTGGTGTAACTTTAGACCAAACAGAGTTAAATTTAAAAGTTGGCCAAACAGCAACCTTAACACCGACAATTACACCAGATAACGCCTCAAATAAAAAATATCAGTTCCGTTCAGAAAGTGAGGCTATTGGAACTGTAACACCAATTCAAGGGAAGGTTACTGCTGTAGGAGAAGGGACAACGGAAATCGTAGTCACAACAGAAGATGGTAACTTTACCGCAAAATGTACATTAAATGTAACAACAGCAGATTAAAAATAACAGTTTAGGACGACCTTGTCGTCCTATTTTATATGGAGGAATTAAAATGGCAAGTAAATTTCAACAAAAAATTAAATTAATGATTAAAGATGGAAGCAAATATACTACAAAACAATTCACGTCGGCAGAATTTTTACCAGGTTCAGTCATGGATACAGGGACTGATTTACAAATCAGGTTAGAAGAAGCAACAAAAACAAATGATATGGAAGCAATTCGTCCTATTTTAAGAGAATGCTATGATTTTATTGCTGATGTTATTTTTGAAGGGCAGTTTACTGGACAAGAATATATTGACGGTATGGATGCTCGTGAATTATTGAAAATTACAGGTCAATTGTTAGGTTCTGTTACTTCTGGTTATGATGCAATTTATTCTGAACAGAAAAAAAAGTAACGGAACTTTTATATCATCCTCATTTTAAGTACACGCCACAATATCGAGAAGCAGAACTAAAAAGTTCGCTTCTTGAGAATGGGTGGACTTTAAATGAGATCGAAAACACAGATTTAAACGAGCTTTTGAAAATTTATGCATTTAAAGATGCTGTAGACGAATTTGAAAATATCAAATATCTTGATGAAAATACTATGTTCTAAGAGGGAGGGGGTACTTTTTGAACAATGAAGACTTAGTCTTAAAAATGATACTGGATGAATCTGGTTTTTCACAAGGATTAAATTCAGCGGTAAAAAAGTTACAAGGCTTTGATGTTGAAGTTGATAGAACAGGACAAAAAGGCGGCCGATCTCTTGGGAGCATATGGACGTCGTTTGCTGGTAACTTTTTAGCCAGCGGAGCTACTAAAATCATCTCAAAAGGAATTGGGCTGATTACCAGTAATATTGACGGAGCTATCAATCGTGTAGATACGTTAAACAACGCAAATCGCGTATTTGAAAATATGGGCTTTTCAGCTGGCGAAACATCAAAAACAATGGATAGCTTAAAGAAAAGTATCCAAGGGTTGCCTACACCTTTAGACAGTGCAATTAAAGGTGTTCAATTAATTGCTTCGTCTACAAACGACTTAGGGAAGTCAGAACAAATTTTTGCAGCTTTAAATAATGGAATTCTCGGTTTTGGTGGTTCTGCTGAAATGGTAGACAATGCTATTATCCAGCTGTCCCAATCGTTCTCAAATGGTAAAGTAGATGCGCAAACTTGGAATTCAATGATTAATAGTGGTTTAGGACCAGCATTAAACGCTTTAGCAAAACAGATGGGATTAACAGCTGGTCAGATGAAAGAAGGTCTCTCCGATGGTTCAATTTCAGTTGAAGAATTCCAAGATGCTTTAATCAGATTAAATAAAGAAGGTGGTGGCGGTCTTAAATCATTAGAACAGATTGCTAAAGATTCTACCGCTGGTATTAAAACAGGTTTAGCTAACATGAAGACTGCAATCGTCCGTGGTGTGGCCAACGTTGTAACTAAAATTGACGAAGGCTTAAAAAGTGCGGGTTTTGGAAGTATAAGTGAAATCATTGCTGACAAAGGGGCAAAAATGGAAGCAGCTTTATCTAAATTTGCCGAGATGATTCCGCCAATGATTAAAACAGTCAAAGAGTTATATGATACCTTGGAACCTTTTGCGCCTGTACTTGCAGGCCTTGCTGGAAGTATCGGTACCATGATGACAATCAACAAGGTAAATAGCTTAGTCGAAGATGCAGTAAAAGGCTATAAAAATTGGCGTGCCGCTACTGAGGGAGTTACAACAGCTCAAAAAATTCTAAATACTGTTATGAAAGCAAATTGGATCGGCATCATTGTTTCTGCAATTGTTGGTCTGATTGTTTACATTGGTTATCTGTGGAAAACTAATGAAAACTTTAGAGAAGCGGTTAAAAATATTTGGAAAAATATACAAGAGTTTATCTCAAGCGCTGCAGATATTGTTGTAAAGGCTTGGGATTCCACAATGGAATTTTTCAGCAACATGTGGGATGGCACAAAAGAGGCTTTTTCGAATGCTGGTACATGGATGAAAGAAGCTCCTGGAAACGCAGCCGACTGGGTTAAAAATAAATGGACTGGGACTAAAGAATTCTTTAGTGGACTTTGGGATTCAACAAAAGAAGGCTCAAAAAACACATGGGAAAATATTAAACAAAGTGCTGCTGACAGTGCTAAAAGTGTTGGAGAAAGTTTTAAAAATGGCTTTGATAATGCGAAAGATTGGTTTAAGAGTATTGGAAAATCAATATCAGATGTTTTCACAACAGCATTTGATTTTGTTTGGAAATATATTGGTCCGTATGTAACAGGAATCAAAAATGCGTTTAAAATGGTTGTTAACGCTATGAAAGCGAACATTGAAAATGTCAAAATGATCGCTGAAAATGTCGTCACCATTCTAAAAAATGTTCTATTAGCTCCAATTCTTTTCATCACATCAATGATCACAGGTGGATGGGAAGAGGCAAAAGAAAACATGATTGCCGTTTGGGATAATATTGCTGAAGCTGCTCAGACTATTTGGTTCGGGATTAAAAATATCTTTTATAACACTGTTACAGCTATTTCCTATTCAGTCACTTCTATTTTTAATGGATTGATGTTGACAATTAAAAAGATTTGGATTGATGTGAAGTTATTTTTCACCTTACTCTGGATTGACATTAAATATGGAGCGATCAACGTTTGGATTGAAATTAAATATTCTATCATCGAAACGTGGATAAATATTAAATTTGAAGCAATTAGAATATGGGAAAGTTTGAAAACTTGGTTCTTTGAAACAGTAGAAAACATTAAAAATTGTGTAATTGATGGTTGGAATAACTTAAAACAAGGCACAGTTGATACATTTAACGCAACTGTTCAATGGTCAAAAGATACCTGGAATAATTTTAAACAGTGGATTGTTGATCTTGTGACAGGTATAAAAGACGGCATCATTAACGGTTGGGAAAACTTAAAACAGGGAACAGTTAATATTTTCAACAATTTGGTACAAGGTGCTAAAAATGCGTGGAATAATCTTAAAAGAAGCGTTAGTGATACAGTTGAAAATGTGAAGCAAACCTTTAATGATATGCGCCATATCGATTTATTTGAAATTGGTAAAAATATTATCCAAGGATTAGTTAACGGTATTGGTTCAATGATTGGTGCTGTGAATAAAAAAATTAAAGAAGTTGCTGGTAATATTAAAGAAAAAATCAAAGGTGCTTTAGGCATTCATTCACCTTCAAGATGGATGCGGGATATGATTGGTAAAAATATTGTATTAGGTGTTGTAGCTGGTATTGACCAAGAAAAAGGAACGCTTGACAAATCAGTGAAAAAAATGACCGATTTACCAACAGAGTTACCAAATTTTTCTACTACTGGCAGATATATCAACCAACAAGGAGCTCAAACAGAAAGCTTAGCTAAAAATAAAGGTAATGCTACGACTAATATTGGCGGTGATACTTTCAATATCAATATACAAGCTATGGGAAAATTAAATGAAAAACAATTAATGGATATGGCTAAAGACCTCGTTAAGTATATTCAAATTGTTAAAAATAGAGATAGTGATGCAACGGGGGGTGCTTTTGGTGGAATTTAAAAGAGGACAGTTTTTTCTTAATGGAAAACATAGTTCTGAATTCAATGTATTTATGAGAGAAAGACCTGAACGACTTTCTGCAGGACGTGTGGTAGAGCTTAGGGAGCGAATGGGTAATGATTCAATAGCCGTTGATTTTGCATATTATAAAAATGTAGAACGTACCATTACATGCTATGCGAAAGCAAATACTTTACAAGAAGTTTCTTTTTTAGAAGATGAAATTTCCTTTTGGCTCGATATGGGAAACTATTCTGATTTTATTGTCTATTTTGATGAGCATTATATTTATCAGGCGATTGTAACGAGTCCACCAAAATTTACAGGAACAAGAAAAAGCGGGTTTTTAATTCCTTTTGAATTTACTGTAAGTATCCGACCTTTTAAGAAAAACCGTATTGGCCAATATTGGATAAGTAATCCTAATCAGTTAATCAATACAGAAAAATATCCTTCAGAACCCATTATTCAGATTTTGGGGTCTGGGGATATTTCTTTTTTTATCAATAATCAATCATATTCATTAAAAGCAATTAACGGTGACATCATTATAGATTCAGAAAAACAAGAAGCTTATAGAAAATCAGGCGGAGCATTTGAAATCTTGGATCATAAAACACTTTTTAAAGATTATCCGATTTTAAAATGTGGAGAGAATAATTTTCGCTGGACTGGTAAAGTAACAGAGTTTAAGGTTCAGCCGAATTGGAGGCGAAAGGTTTGATTCCAGTTATTTTTAAACCTGGAGAAAAAGATTTTTCAACAAATGGATTAGGACGTCTTGTTGATGCGACACGTTGCGAAATCGCTGAAGAAGCAAACGAAAAATATGAACTAGAAATGGACTATCCAGCGATTAGCAGATTTAGTGATTATTTCGAAAATGGCTATCAAATTAAAGCAAAGCCAAATGACTTAGAAGAATACCACATTTTTGAGATCAAACAAACGTTTAAAGATACTTTTACTAATAGCATTGTTATTTATGCCCAATCTCGTACTTATAAGCTAGGAAACAGACAAGTGAGGCTAGTAACAGTTGATAATCGTAATGGTGCAGAAGCAATGAAATTAATCGAACAGAACATGGACGAACCTTGTGATATCAAACTATATTCTGATATAAATACAGCTTCTAGCACTACATTTGAAGCTAGAAATGTATTGAATTGTATTGCAGGGGAACAAGGTTCTCTACTTCAATATTGGGGCGGAGAAATAAAACGAGAGCCTTTTAAATTATCTTTGCTAAGGCGTAGAGGACGAGATAACGTTGGAACTGTTCGTTATGGTAAAGATTTAAAAGGATTAACCATTAAATTTGATTGGCAATCAATTGTTACTAAAGTTTTGCCATTTGCAGAGCTTCAAAGTGGAGCAGACGGAACTTCTCAACGGATTTATGGAAATGCAGTTAAAAGCGAATATATCAGTAAGTATCCTGATGTTTACGCTCAATACATTCAGTTTACTGAAGATCAAGGAGTAAAAGATATAGCTAGCTTAAATAAAGTGGCAAGTAAATACTTCACTACATTATATCCAGGAAGTGATAAGCCTAAAGTTTCTATTGAATTAGAAATTGAGAAACTTACAGATTCAGAAGAAGCAAAAGAATTTGCTAAGATGCGTAACTATAATTTATTCGATACATTCACTGTATACCACAAGCTTTATGATATTGACATTCAAACGAAAGTTACAGGAATTGTCTATGATGCTTTAGCAGAAAAAACAATAAAAATCACTGCGGGAGATATCCAAGTTGCTTTTTATAAACAGCAAAGCCAAGACTTTCAAGAAGCTATAAAAACATTGACAAAAAAAGAGTATATGAGTGATTTTGTAGATTATATTACTGATTTGATTAACGGTGTTGAAGGCGGAAGTATACGTCAGTATCCTAAAAATCGACCTAACACCCATTATTACTTAGATACGGAATCCACGGATACTGCAAAAGATGTAATTGCAATTAATCACAAAGGAATTGGATTCTCAAGAACTGGTTGGAAAGGTCCATTTAAAAATGCATGGGGAATTAATGGAGTATTGAATGCGGACTTTATAGGAGCTGGCAAAATAAAATCTAATATTTTTGAAACATCATTTAATAGCTGTGGAGATATTTTACGTATGGTAAACGGTACTTTACAAGCTTGGAATAATAAGAAAAAAATCATGGAATTGACTAAAAAAGGGATGGAATTTTGGAATGGCTCTAGTCATATTGGGACAATTGGTACGAAAGGAAATCCTTTTCCAGGGGTAGTAGATAAAAATGGAAATCCAGTAGTTTCTGATGGAAATTCATTGCTATTAGTCGCAGATAATCCCCAAAAAATTATTGGCTTGTCTAATCAATCAGGCACAGGACATTTAATTACTGGGCCTACACAGTTTTTTGTTGGAAATAATTTTAACTTTTTTGGTCCGAATGGAAGTAAAGCAATTCTGACAGTTGATCGATTGATTGTGGGCGGCAAAGAAGTTATCCCTGGTCAAAATGGTGGTGGCGGTTCTGGAGCTGGTACAGGTGGTTATCCATCCGAAGTTACAAGCGATGCAGATAAATTTGCTTGGGACTTATGGAGTTACCTACTAGCTAACGGATACAGCAAAGCAGCTGCTGCAGGTATCCTCGGAAATGTACAAGGAGAAGTTGGTCCAAGTATGAACCCAGATACCGAACAAATAGGCGGTCCAGCTTACGGATGGGTTCAATGGGACGGTTCAGCATATCCATTGGTAGGCGCACCAACTTGGAATGGCCGAGAATATGTACAACGCTTAATCGCAGCTGCAGGTATCAAACAAGACTATAGGACGTCATTAGCCCAAGCTCAATTAATTAATTGGTGTATGTTCAATGGGCAATGGTTAGGACAAGTAAGTCCATTAACAGTTGATGAATTTAAAGTTGTCAGCTCGCCTAAAACAGCTGCTTATGCGTTTGAATTAAACTTTGAACGTCCAGCTGCAGCACATCCAGAAAGGCAAAACTATGCACAAGCATGGTATGACAAATTCAAAGATTTGAAAGCTTCTACTGCAACAGGAAAAGCTGGGATAGAACATTTGGAGACCTTAATGGGAAAATGGCTTGGTAATGGGCAATGTTATGCCGTTCCAGCCGAATATTCTGGTTTTATGGGCGGCTGTGGTTTAGGTGCAGGAACAATTTATGGCTTTTCACATGTAATTGGTAATACATCATCTGCTGCAGATATTGGTGAAGCATATGATTGGAATGCGGTAGGTTGGCGAGTAATCCAAAATCCAACGTATCAAGATTTAGTGGTAGGAGCAATCGTCAATATTAGACGAGGTGGCCAATGGGGAACAGGTTGGACAGTAGACCCAACATATGGTCACACGGGCGTGATTTACGGCTTAAATAACGGACGTATCCAAACCATAGAACAGAACGCCGAGCAAGGGCAAATTGTCGCAAAATATGACCGATTATATTTTGCTAATTCTATTCAATCGATTGTTATTCCACCAAAATAACGAAAGGAGGATTTTTCAATGGTTAAATGGCAAGCAACGCTAAGTACAACTGAACCTTACAATTACATTGGGATTCAGAATGTACGACAAGGAAATCGAAACACAGAAGTCTTAGAAGCCATACTAGTTGAAAATGCTTTGCCACTTGATTTAACAGGTTGCGAAGTTTTTTTTGAATCGGTTATTGATAATAAATATCCGATTCAACGTTCAGCAAAAATTGTGAATGCCAAAAAAGGGATTATTCAGTATACCTTTGATGAATATTCTATGCAGTCGTTACACAGACAAGAAGCATATTTCAGTATTCATAAAGGTGACAATCTAATTGGCTCAACGCAGAACTTTTCTTACTTTGTTGTGAACGCTGCTTCTAAAACAGAGGGCGAAATGGGTTCTTATTGGCAGTCCATCGAAGATTTAATCGCAGACATGACCGCCTTTATCAACGAAAATAAGGGCGACTTCACAGCATGGATGAACGCTAGAAAAGAAGAGTTTGAGAAATGGCGCAAAAATCAACAAGATACATTTGAAGCGTGGCGCCAAAAGAATGAGAAAGATTTTGAAACTTGGTTTACTTCTATTCAAGATATCTTAAAATCTGTTGATCCAGGTGGCGTTCTTTTAAACGAAATTGTATTAGCACGTCTCAGTGAAAAATACGGTGAATTTAATACATTAGATGATCGATTAGAAAACATAGAAGCGATTCTAACTGAAACAGAGCTTAACGAAGAGCTTATAACAATCAAGCACGATTCAAAACAATATCCACATGTCGTTGTTACAACATGGACTAACGGTTTAGGTGTGACTGGTATAGGCACGAAAACAGCCTTTGGCTCCGTTCCAGAAACTATTCCACACACCGTTCAGTATCCAGATTTCAATACTATTACCGTCTTAACATCGAAGAACTATCAGTTAAAAGAACCACGCATTACTAAATCAGCAGACGGCTCTTATTTAATTGCTGGAAATGGTCGAGGAATGCGTATCCGATTATTTAAGGAGGAAAAATAAATGGCACTTTTTACAAGTTTTGAACGCGAGCAAGAGAATGCACAAGACCAATTAAATGAAAATTTTAAGCAAGTATCCACCAAGCAAGAACTAGAATCATTGAAAAATACAATAATCAAAGACTTTCAATCTAAAACTTTGGGTGTGCTATGGCAAGGAAATCGCTGGATGGTCGGAAGTCACGTTGTTACTCCTTCAAAGAAACTATCTGATTGCGCCAGTGGCTGGATTTTGCTTTGGCAGCCTTTCGCGAATGGAACAGTCGATAACTCAGGACTTAACTATACAATAATTCCAAAGCAACATGTAACAATTGCAAGTGGATCAGGTGTTGTTTGCCCAATCAAAGCATACAATGGCACAGATAAAACTGGAAAATATGTTTATATTACAGACAACGATATTAAAGGCAACGACTTGAATGGTGTGTCACCACGCGACGAACTATCATTAACCGCTGTTTTGGAATATTAGGAGGAATTAATTTGAAAATTTGGATTGATAATAACGTGGGGTTTTTAACAGGTTATGATCTTGTTGAACAGCCTGGAAAAATTGATTTAGAAGTAAAAAAAGAACCAATAGATTTTATGAACTGGCGTTATGATGGGGCACAATTAATTTACGATCCTGACAACGTCCCAGAACCTGCCCCAACACCACCAACGGAATTGGAACTTTTACAAAAACAGAATGCTGAACTAATGAAGCAAGTTTCTCAGCAGAATCAAGTTATTCAACAAACACAAAGAATGACTGGCGAATTGATGAAACAAGTCGCTGAACTTACGAAAGGAGCGGAATAAGATGAAAACGAATGCTTTTCCAGGTTTCGATAATATTAAACAGTTGTATGATTGGAATTGTTATACAAAACAAGATTTAGTAGATTACGTGAATATGAATTGCTTAACAAAAGAAGAATATACAAAAATTTGTGGGGAACCGTTTAGCGAAAGCTAAGCGGTTCTTATTATTGGAGGAATTGTTTTGTCAAATGAAATTGTTGTCGCTGTTATAGGATTAGTAGGCAGCACAATTGG
>OAUY01000370.1_pt1 | contig 17844 bp, 17 predicted proteins | sample 1476321 | NCBI WGS metagenome assembly OAUY01 (sample SAMEA2580067, study PRJEB22360) | human gut metagenome | biome: human gut; feature: human-associated habitat; material: faeces | place: Denmark | collected 2008/2010
GCAGCCGACAGGCTGCGGAAAACACAGTATCGGCCGAAGGCCGATTCCGCTTCCTACCGCACAACGGCCATAATCGCTCCGGCCTGTTGCAGCTCCATAACCTTGGCCGCGGCCTCCGGCGGCATTGCGAACGACACCAGTCGGTCGTTGCCTCCCAATGCGCCAGTCGCATCCGGTTTGCCGACATTCATCACCGTGGCGTTCTCGGCCAGCGTGCAATCAGCACCTTCGCAACCGACGGCGGAAACCAGTCTCACCTGATCGCCGGCCAATACATCGTCGACGCTACTGGCCAAGCGGACTTCAATCACCGTAGTGCCGGTCGGTGCTACGGGCGCATCTCTGGCCATATGCGTGGAAATGGGATCGGCTGCTTCGATATCGATTTGCGCTACCTTGCCCACCACATCCTCAATATTGCCTGTCCAAGACGGGCCTGCCGCAGATACCGGCATATCAGCCAACTGAACGTCGGCGGCCAGAATAATGTCACCCCGTCGAATCGAGCGGGCGGCCACCACCATCGGCTCGGTCTCCACCACGGCCAATACGGCTTCAAGCCCAAACAGCACTGCGAGTCCCACGCACAACGCAGCAGTGAGTCGGCGCAAGGCATCCGCCATGCGCCGTCGCCGCAATGAGCCGCGCGCAGGCGGCTTAATAAACGAAAAGGTCACCATGCAACCATGGTGACCTGAAGTTTTTCGTAAGCGCAAGCCAAATCGACCTATGTGGTTCTAGCTTGCCAAGTTATCCACAACGCTTCAAACCCGTGCAACAGACAGTGCCCGTAGTGCCAATATCCGCGGCATACCGCCGTCGACACCGTCGTTTACAGAGGAAAAGCGGGTGTACAGACCTTACTTGCCGGATTTGTCGGTGCGGTAGAAGCCGTGACCCTTGAACTCAATCGGCACGGCGGAATACACCTTGCGCACCTGCTCCTGCGAGCACTTGGGGCACACGGTAATCGGGTCGTCATTGAACGACTGCTGTTCGGTGAAGTCATAGCCGCAGTTCTTGCAACGGTAATGATAGGTAGGCAACGGATTCCTCCAACAAAGTCATATTTCTCGCGGATGGCCCAAACGCCATGCCACGCAACCGTTCATATCCTAGTCGCCGCCCTGACACATTGGCGTTACGGTCTTACTAGCCAGCTTGCTGTTGCCACTCTGGTTCCATCGGCCAGTGTGCGTGGCTGGTTGGTCAGTCTGGCTGGCGCCGAGTATCTTGGCCGGCCGGCCAGCTCAACAGGCCCGATGAGCTAAGCCGCCGGTATCCCTCCGGCGTCAGCACTCCGTCGGCCGGCACATCATGTGGTTCGGCCGGCAAATCAATGTCCAACACCTCCCACGGCCAGCACACCGCAATCAGGGGACATGCGGGCTTGCGGCGAGCCAAGGCCCGGTCATACCAGCCGGCTCCACGCCCCAGACGATTGCCCTGCGGGTCCACTGCCAAAGCCGGAGCGATGACCAGATCGGCCTTCTCCAACGCTTCGGGCGGTAGAACTGCGCCAGTTGGCTCATCGGGTCTGTGATGGACGGTGCTGGGAGAGCTGCAGCTACCGGCATTGTTCGCGCCACCCACTGCATCCATCGAGCGCAATGATTCCAATGAATCCAGCACACTCCAGCCAATTTCCAACCCAGACCCCAACCTTGGCACCAACACGTGGCAGCCATGAGCCCGCAGCCATCGCAACAGTGGCCGGGTTTCGATTTCCGAACCCATCGACACATATGCCGCCACTGTGGGACCATCCTGAATCATGTGTGCTGGGAACCGTCGCACCAGCAATTCACCGGCCGCTCCGCGTTCTTCCGCTGGAACGCGCTTGCGCCGAGACAGTATATGGTGGCGCAGCGTCGCTTTATCCGTCTTCTCTGTTTTCTCTGTGCCGCTGTAGTCGCTGCCGATATTCATGCCACTGCCCACTTCGCTCATACCGCACAATCTAGTGTTTCCATCGTAAAACGAAAGTGGCCACGGTAGCGGCGCAAGACCTTCATATGGCTACAATAAAGGCCGTGTCAGTTTTCCAGTCGATTAAAGAGGCGTTCAAGCTGGACCACCAGATCCGCCCGCCACGTCTCACCCATCCCGGTTTTCCGATAGTCCTGCGCCCCCTGACCATGGATGATGAGGACGGCTGGAACGAAGTGCGCTGGCGCAACAACGACTGGCTGGCACCTTGGGAATCCGGTGACCCGATGCATGGCGGCTCCATCACATTCAATCAATGGGTGCAGCGGCAGCGCCGTAACGAGCAGCATGGCGTCGGCGTGATCTTCGCCATCGAATACCAGATGCGTATCGTCGGCCAGATTTCGTTGGGAGCCATCGTGTATGGTGCCATGCGTACCGGCGTGGTTGGTTATTGGGTCGATCAACGGTGCGCCGGCCGCGGATTCGCGCCAATGGCACTGGCCATGCTTGCCGATTGGGCGCTCGGAGACCCATTCGGGCCCGCGTTGCATCGGCTGGAAATCGCCATTCTGCCGGATAATGCGCGTTCTTTGGCTGTGGTGCGTAAGGTCGGAGCCCATCATGAGGGACTGCGCGAGCGGTATATGTATGTCAATGGCCAGTGGCGTGACCACGTAACGTTTGCGCTGTTGGCTGAAGATATGGGGCAAGGGTTCGCCGCTAGACTCGCCGCCGCCGGTTCCAGATAAGCGTCGACCGGAAGAATTCCGCTCCGACACGCCCGGACGGAAAGCCCCAGTTCGTCGGCACGTCTCCTATCCTTGACTCTATGGGTTATGAGTCACTGAGCACTGTCGTCGTGCTGGTGATTGTGGCGATTATTATCGTTGTATGGCTGCCCGTACGTACGGCCAACGGCATGAAACGTGTGGACGAGCACCGGCAGGATCGTTATTCGCCTTCCCTGCATATCGTTGATGCAGAGAACGGCAGACGATTCGGAGACATCAAGCCGCATAAGGCGAAAGGGGCAGCAATGCCAGCATCAACACCGTCAGCGAGGCTGACATCTGAGCACATCGCCCATGTGCGGGAACTGCGCCGCGCGGCCATCCGCCGCCGGCAGATTCTCGCCGTATGCCTGCTTGCCATAACCGTGTTGGTGTTTGCCGTATCGTTCCCCCTGCATTTCAGTCCGCTGCTTGCTCTTATTCCGTTCGTGCTGTTGCTGCTGGTGCTGGTGCTGGGAGCCAATGCCTCACGCCAGGCCCGGCAATGGGAGCGCAAGGTGGTCCGCTACGAGCGGGCTCATAGCGGTACGGGCTGGTCCAAGAAACCGTCTGCCGAGTCCAAGGACAGCAAGCGTGTGAATAAGGCCGAACCGGTTGCGGCCGTAACTGCGCCTGCCGAGAAGCCTGCCGAGCAGATTGAGGATGCTGCCACCGAGGTCATGGAACAGCGGCAGATTCGCCGCGCGTTACGCGATGCCGAGATTGAGCAGGCCAAGGCCAAGGCGTTGCGTCAGTCCGCCGCCGCATATCAGGCCGCGGAAGAGCACGCCAAACAGTCTGAGAAGTCTGATATTGCACAGTCCGCCGCCGATAAGCCTGCCGCCGAGCCGTCTACTATGGTCGATGAATCCGCCGACCGTAAGTCCGCTGCCGAAACCAGCGAATCTTCCGCCACACCTGATGCCTCCGTTCGCACAGACAAGTCGATTGAGTCGGACAAGTCCGTCGCCCCTCGAGTTGAACCATCGCTTACGGTGCGTGACGAGCGCGATGAGCGCGACGATGCCGCTGCCGCTGCCGATGCCACGTCGGAACTGGTCAGCGTACGCCCTGCCCGAGCACTGGACGTCTTCGATATGTCCACCTCGCAGGATCTCATCTCCTTCACTTTGGGTGGGGAACATAACGCCGACAACGCTCCGGAAAGCTTGGAGATCAAGTCGACCCGTCAGGTGTCCAAGGCGGAACCTGTCGAACCCGCAGTGGCGGAAAAGTTGATTGACGAGGCCCGAGCCGTCAAGGCCGCGGACGACGCCAAGGCTGTCAGCGACGGAAACGCTGTAGACACTGAGCCGGAGCAGCGCGATGATGCCGATACGGACGCCGATGACGAGGCTGCAAACGCCGCCCAGCGAGCCGCATTCCACGAATCCGAGGAGCGTGTCGACGTCGAAGCGCCAGCGGCGACCACCGATTCGTTGGGCGCAGGCCTGGACTCCATTCTTGCCCGCCGCGGCAACTGAGCGTTGCGATTCGACGATTTTCTCTCACAGCGTTAGCACTCGAGTTGGCAGAGTGCTAATAATCGCGCTACGATGTGTCCTAGCGCAAAGGGACAACGCAAGTGATCGTCAGCCTCTTGAGGCGTTCTGGCGCGGCATTATCGAACTACAAGTAGATACGAGGTGACCCACAGTGTCGATTAAGCTCACACCGTTGGAAGACAAGATCATCGTCAAGCAGGCCGAGGCCCAGACCCAGACCGCTTCCGGTCTGTACATTCCGGACAATGCCAAGGAGAAGCCTCAGCAGGGTGAAGTCCTGGCCGTTGGCCCGGGCCGTCGTGACGACAAGGGCGAGCGCATCCCGATGGATGTCAAGGTCGGCGACAAGGTGCTGTACTCCAAGTACGGCGGCACCGAAGTCCACTACGAGGGTGAGGACTACCTCATCGTCGGCGCCCGCGACATTCTCGCCATCCTCGGCTGATTAGTCGCCTAGCGAACTTCAACAACCCCGACTGTTCCCGCGGATAGTCGGGGTTTTCTCTTGCTAGGCGGAAAGGGGCTCCCCCTCAGAGAGGGGAGCCGAAAGCTGCTCCCACCAAACGCCCAGCCATGCCTGCTATGCATAAAGGTGCATGCGCGCAACGTAGTTGAGTTCGGCGTTGCACCGCATCTACACTGGGTAACGGATTGGGGTCCCTATGGAAGAGGCTCAGTTGGCGACTTGGCCGAGCGGCTTAAGACATTTTGCACAAGACGGCAGTAGATCGACGGTATGTTGTTTTTTCCGTGTCGCAGGTTCGTGGTGTCGTCGCGCTGTGCCAATGGTTGTCTCTCTACCGACGCTGAGTGCCGTGGCATGAGGCCAGCGTCGGCAGTGGGCCACGGAATGGCGATGTGCTGATGCTGAGCCGCGTTGGCGTCGTTATAGGGCCAGTTTTTGGACCATTGCCGACGGCAAATCGGCGTTTTGTGTCGGCGACGGTCCAATACCTGGCGGTCTGCTGACGATAAGTGCCGTCATCGTCGGCAGACCGCCAGGTATTGTCCCCGTGCCGACGTAAAAAGCCCTGCCATCGTCGTCACCGAGCCATTTTGTGACTCACTGACGGCGGCAGCAGGGCGGAAGAGGCCGAAATCATGCGCGCGGTGCGGTCTCACACCTCGAATCCGGCCTCCACCAGCGCGTGATCGATGTCGCGAATCAAATCGTCCGTATCCTCCAGACCCACGGCCAGACGGAAGAAGCCGCGGTGGAACTCAGGCGGGTACAGGTACTGGCGCTCGTCATCCTCGCCGAGGAACACGATCAGCGATTCGTCATGGCCGAGCGAGACGGCCGACGTAATCACATTGAGCTTGGAAACGAACCGGTTGTGCCCGTCATGATTGGTGTCGAGGCCGAACGACAGCACGCCGCCGAACCCGGAGTCCGGGCGGGCCAGCTGGCTGACCGCCACCTCGTGGTGCGGGTGCGATTCCAGACCGGGGTACGCCACGAAACGCACCACATCCAGCGATTCGAGATGCTTGGCAATCGCCAAGGCCGAGGGGTCGTAGGGCAGCGCGTAGGCGTTCGCCAGCGTGATGGGGCGACGGATCGCGCCGGTTTCGGCGTCGACCCCGTTACCGAGGTGAATGGCCAGCGTGCCGAATCCGAGCGGCTGGTCGTCGAATGATTGTCCGTGATGTACAAGATCAGAAGCCATGCGCCCAGCATGCCAGCATGCGCCGTGCCGCGCAAACAGGCGACATCGCTCGAAAACCGCGCCATTGCAAGGTTCTAGAGCACCATATAAGAAAAAATGATTGGGTGAAGTGCGGGGTGCAGCCTTGGTCGGGGCTGTTTGCAGGGCCGAAGCGGGCCCTGAAAACACGCTGTGAGACACGCCGATAAAACCGCAGAATTCCGCGGTAAAACAAGGTTCGCGTAGGGGCCGATTTGCATACCTGGAAAATCTGTGGTTATATAGCCAAGTTGCCTGTTGAGGTCAAACACCGCGGCGGGAAACAGACTGGCGGATTTCCCAAGCGGTCAAAGGGAGCTGACTGTAAATCAGCCGCTTCGTGCTTCAGTGGTTCGAATCCACTATCCGCCACGCCCCGATAGCTCAGTGGTAGAGCACTTCCTTGGTAAGGAAGAGGTCGTGAGTCCAATTCTCACTCGGGGCTCTCTGGCGGGGTAGCTCAGCTGGCTAGAGCGTACGACTCATAATCGTAAGGTCAAGAGTTCGAGCCTCTTCCTCGCTACAAATCGCGCCCGCTAACCGGTGGGCGCGCACTATACCTAAGAACACAGAGGTGAATGACAATGGCTAAGAGCGCCGACATCCGTCCGGGCATCACGCTGGCCTGCACCGAGTGCAAGGAGCGTAACTACATTACGACTAAGAACCGCCGTAACACGCCCGACCGTCTTGAGCTCAAGAAGTTCTGACCGCGCTGCGGCAAGCAGACCGTGCACCGCGAGACTCGTTGATCGCAAGTATCACAGCTTTACAAAACCCGGCCCATTCGGCCGGGTTTTTGCGTATTGCCTCCGGAGGCGAGTGGCAGGGTGCGGAATCAGTATCCGCATCGCGTGAGAAACGGCAGAAATCCCGCGTCTGAACGAACCCCTCGCGGGCGTTCTGTCGTTTCGGGCCGCCAAAACGGCAGAAATCCCGCGCCACCTTCGTTCAGACGCGGGCGTTCTGCCGTTTCAGCCGATGATTGCCTCGATATCGCACCTGCGCCACTAAGATAGTAAGCCATGACAAGCTTTGCAGACATCACCACCATGGGCGTGGGCGGCCCCATCGCCCATTTCATCGAGCCGACCACGCGCGTGGGACTCATCGAAGCCGTGGAGGAAGCCGATTCCAAAGGCCTGCCCTTGGTCGTCGTCGGTGGCGGCTCCAACCTGCTTGTTTCCGATAAGCCTTTTGACGGCGTGGTGGTTCGAGACGCCCGACGCCTCATCACTGTGCCGGACGAGGCTGCACCGGTAGAGGGCGAGGATCGCACCGTGCATGTCAATGCCGAGGCCGGTGCCAATTGGGATGATTTCGTGGCCTTCACCGTAGAGCTCGGGCTCGAGGGCGTCGAGGGACTGTCCGGCATTCCCGGCACAGTCGGCGCTTCCGTGGTGCAGAACATCGGTGCCTACGGGCAGGAAGTCGCCACTTCGGTCGAATCGGTGGAAGTCTGGGATCGAGACACCAAAACAACGCGCGACCTCACACCCGCCGATCTTCGATTCGGCTATCGATACTCCGCACTGAAGACCAGCATGTACGCCGGCCCCGGCCGGCCGGCCGGCCGATTCTTCCCGACGCCACGTTACGTGGTGCTTTCCGTCACCTTTGCCCTGACCCACTCGGCCGAAGGCACGGTAGGTTACGGACAGCTTGCCAAAGCGCTTGGCGTCGAAGTGGGCGACCGTATGGCCACCGCCGACATCCGCAAAGCCGTGCTCGCAGTACGTGCCGCCAAGGGCATGCTCGAGGACCCTACTCGCTACGCCTTGCCTGACATGGCCACCGCCAAGCGCGAGGCCAATATCCTGACCGATCTGGAGCGTCTGGCCTCCCTCAATGAGGCCGCCGGCATTCCCGTTGGCGATGACGGTCTGCCTGCTCCCGACTACAATCGCCACAGCTGCGGCTCGTTCTTTATGAATCCGATTCTGACCGCCGACCAAGCGGCGGCCCTGCCCGAAGATGCGCCGAAGTTCGACGCGACTCTGCCTGACGGCACTCCCGGCACCAAGACGTCCGCCGCCTGGCTCATCGACCATGCCGGCTGCCATAAGGGATATAAGGTCGATGCGGACGCGCCGGCCAGTCTATCCACGCAGCACACGCTGGCCTTGACCAATCGTGGGGGAGCGAGCGCGGCCGATATCGCAGCTTTGGCGCGTGCGGTTCAGCAGGCAGTCAAGAGCGCGTTCGGAGTGGACTTGGTGCCCGAACCGGTCTGCGTCGGTGTGCTGTAATCGCGCTATTGATTGATGGAGTGGGTTATTAATCCCATATATTGCGGACTCTGAGTCTTATTAATAGACAAGACACGCGGGCTCTTCTATACTCGATTGTCGGTATTGTGCGCATTCGGTGCGCAAACAACAGAGAAAAAAGAAGAGCACTATGCAACTGTTCCGTACAAAATCCGTCGAACAGACCATTGCCGAAACCGGTGAAGAGGGCCGCAAGCTCAAGCGCAACCTGACTTGGTGGGATCTGTCAATCATGGGTGTGGCCGTAGCCGTGGGCGCCGGCATCTTCTCGGTGGGCGCGCAGGCCGCCGCCTTCCACGCCGGCCCGGCCGTGATCATCAGCTTCCTGATCGCCGGCATCGTGTGCGGCGCAGCCGTGATGTGCTACGCCGAATTCGCTTCGATGATTCCGGTGGCCGGCTCCGCCTACACCTTCACCTACACCACGGTCGGCGAGATCATGGCCTGGATCATCGGCTGGGATCTGATCCTGGAAATGCTGATGGCCGGCTCCGTGATTTCCAAATATTGGGGCGTATACCTCAACGATTTCATGCGCCTGATGGGCTGGAACGCCAACACCAACCTGACGTTCGGCTCCTTCCACATCGATATCGCCCCGATTATCATCGTGGCGTTCTTTACCACGCTGCTCGTATTCGGCACCAAGATCGGCGCCCGCGTGGACGGTGCTATGACCGTGCTCAAGATCGCCATCGTGTTCTTTGTGGTGATCGTCGGCTTCTTCTACGTCAAGGCCTCCAACTTCACCCCGTTCATTCCGCCGAGCCAGCCGGCCTCCACCGTGGAAGGCTCCTCCGCCTTCACCGGCGTGATGACCCAGCCGTTGTGGCAGTTCGCCACCGGCATGACCCCATCCGTGTACGGCGTTCCTGGCATCCTCTCGGGCGCGGCGCTCGTGTTCTTCGCGTTCATCGGATTCGACGTGGTGGCCACCGCCTCTGAGGAGACCAAGAACCCGCACAAGAACGTGCCGCTCGGCATCGGCGTGGGCATGCTGCTCATCATTGTCATGTACATGCTCGTGGCCGTGGTGACCACCGGCATGGTCTCCTATGCCGATCTCGCCAAGCAAGACAGCCCCTCGCTGGCCACCGCCTTCGAACTGGTGGGCGCCGACTGGGCCGCCAAGATCATCAGCTTCGGCATCGTGCTGGGCCTGGCCACCGTGGTTATGGTGCTGTTGCTCGGCCTGACCCGTATCGTCTTCGCCATGAGCCGCGATGGTCTGCTGCCGCGCGGCCTGTCCAAGACCGGCAAGCATGGCACCCCGGCCGCTCTGCAGATCGTCGTCGGCGCGGTGGTGGCGCTCGTGGCCGCCTTCTTCGACATCGGCGTGCTCTCCGACATGGTCAACATCGGCACCCTGTCCGCCTTCACGCTGGTGGCCATCTCCATCCCGATTATGCGCAAGAAGCGCCCCGACCTGCCGCGCGCCTTCAAGATGCCCGGCAGCCCGTGGATTCCGATCCTCATCGCCGTGGCCAACTTCTGGTTGATGCTCAACCTGTCCGTGCTCACCTGGATTCGTTTCGTGGTGTGGCTCGTGGTCGGCTTCGCCATCTACTTCGGCTACGGCTACTGGCATGCGCGCCTCGGCAAGGGCGACCTGACCGAAACGCTGTCCGCCGAAACCGATAAGGCCGTTAACGGCTGAGAGCGAGGAGCGTCCCAACAGGCGCGTACCCTTGTATCAGTATTTGTTAAGGAGGATTCCATGCCATATGTAATCGCTCAGCCTTGCGTGGATGTCAAGGACAAGGCTTGCGTGGACGAGTGCCCCGTCGACTGCATTTACGAGGGTTCCCGCTCGCTGTACATCAACCCCAACGAGTGCGTCGACTGCGGTGCATGCGAACCGGTGTGTCCCACCGAGGCCATCTTCTATGAGGATGATCTGCCGGACGAGTGGGCTTGGTACAAGGATGCCGCTGTCAACTTCTTCGCTGAAGTCGGCGATTTGGGCGGCGCTTCCGCCAATGGTCCAATCGGCAAAGACCCGGAACAGGTCGCCGCGCTGCCGCCGCAGAACCAGTAAGCTGATTTGCGGATAAGCGCTGCACACAGCGCATAGTTCGGATTGAACCCTCGGTCTATCACGGCCGAGGGTTCGTCGTATCTTAGGAACATACCGTCCAAGAAAGGGGTTCTCATGGGCTTCCACGCATATTCGTCGCCATACGACTGGTCTCGTATCGCCGGCTTCAAAGCCACCGCCAAAACCGTGCCGGGTGGCATGATCGACCTGTCCGTAGGCTCGCCTGTGGACCCGGTGCCGAGCAGTGTCCAGCAGGCGCTGGTTGCCGGCGCAGACGCCCCCAACGCCCATGGATACCCGGTCACCGCCGGCACCGCCGACCTTAAGGCCGCTATCGATACATGGTTCCGCGAACTGCGCGGGGTGGATCTGAAATCCATCAACGCTGCCGCCGTACCCACCGTGGGTTCCAAGGAGGCCGTGGCGCTGATGGCCAGCCTGCTGCACCTTGGCGAAGGCGATGTGGTCGTCCAACCGGCTGTCTCCTACCCGACTTACGAAATCGGTACCCAACTTGCCGGCGCCACCGTGGTCAAAGTCGATGATGTGACCGACGTCGATTCCTGGGTGAATATTCCGAACGTCAAGGCCATCTGGATCAACTCGCCGTGTAATCCCTCCGGCGAGGTCATCTCCGCTGACTGGCTGACCGACATCGTGGCTGCTGCCCGTCGCATCGGTGCCGTGGTGCTCTCCGACGAATGCTATGCGTTAATGGACTGGCGTTCGGTGCGCCGCAATACAGCCGCGTCCTCTGCGCCTGCCGCGTCTGCATCTGCTGCGTCTGTGCCTGCCGCACCGGTGGCCGAATCCAACGAGCCCGCCTCCGATACCGCATTCAGTCTCTCCGCCACGCCATGTGCCCTGAATCCACATGTGTGTGAAGGTTCGGCAGCTGGCATCCTGGTGCTCTACTCGCTGTCCAAGCAGTCCAACATGGCCGGCTACCGTACGGCTCTAATTGCCGGCGATTACCGGCTGGTCAAGGAAATGGCCGAATACCGCAAGCAGATCGGCCAGATTATCCCTGGCCCAGTGCAGGCCGCCATGGCCGCAGGCCTGAAGGACACAGCCGCTGTGCACGAGCAATGGAGGCGTTACCGTCGCCGCCTATCCGCGCTGGTTGACGCACTGAAGGCATATGGCTATTCGGCACAAATGCCCTCCGGCGCGCTGTACGTATGGGTCAAGGCCAAGTCCGGCGACTGCTGGGCCGATATGGCCGAGCTCGCCAAGATCGGCATCATCCCCAGCCCCGGCGAATTCTACGGCGCTCCCGCCTACCTGCGTTTCTCCGCCACCGCCACCGACGAGGCCATCCGTTCCGCCTGCGAACGTCTCACGGCGTAATGAGATCGTAAGTGGCGTTGAGCCGTTCACGCCCCAAACTGGGCGGCCTTGTTGCCGAATTTGCGGCGCACAGCGTCCAGTGCGGCCTCGGCATCATGCAAACGCGCCTGTGAGGTCTGGCCGCGGGCATTGTCGGCCTCTTCGAGCATGTCATCCAGTGAAGGCTGCACGGCCGTAGCCGCCGCCTTACTGAGCGAAGACGTGCTCATACCGGCCAAGCGAATAGTTTTGGGCAGGGGAGTGGCAGACTCCGCCGAGGCCGGTAGCCCCAGCATGACTTTCAGCTGCCGCACGCATTCCGGGTACAGCACGCCGGCCGTATCGGTCGGCCGCTCCATCGTAAAAGACCGGGTCTGATAGCTCAGGTCGGCGAACCGCAACTTCACCGTCAGCGTGCGCGCCACCAGCCCCTTGCGCCGCAGCGTGCTGGTTACTTCGTCGCAGGCCGAACGCAGTAGCCCACACACCACGCGCATATCGCGTGTATCCTCGGCCAAGGTTTCCTCGGACCCAATGGATTTCTCCTCGCGTACCGTGGTAATTTCGCGGGAATCCAACCCGTGCGAGGCCGCCCATAATCCACGTGCCGCAGCCGGGGAGCCAGTGGCACGAGTCAATGCAGCCTCATCCAGCTGAGCCAATTCAGCCACCGAATGCACGCCCCAAGCATTAAGCCGCTTCTCCAAAGACGGCCCGATTCCCGGAATACCACGCAATGGCATCATCTGCACGAATTCGGCCGAGCGGGCCGCGGGAATCAGCAGCATGCCGTCCGGCTTGGCATTGGTCGAGGCCATTTTGGACACCAGTTTGTTACAGGCGATACCCACTGAACACGTCACGTGGAAGCGCTCGGCCACCTGAGCGCGAATCCACGCGCCGATCGCGCTCGGCCGCCCCCACTCCAGCAGTGCGGCGGACACATCCATATAGCCCTCGTCCACCGAAACCTGCTCGAACCGGTCGGTGACGGTCAAAAACACCTCATGCATGATTCGGTGCGACATCATGCGGTAATACGCCATATCCACTGGCAGAAAAATGCCGTTCGGGCACAACCGATGGGCGCGCGCGGCCGGCATCGCCGAATTGATGCCGTATTTCCGGGCTTCGTAGCTCGCGGCGGACACCACCGCGCGCGGCCCGGTGCCGATGATTACCGGCTTGCCTTTGAGCCCGGGGTTGCGCGCCACCTCCAATGAGGCATAGAAGGCATCCATGTCGATATGCAGCACGGTGCATCCGGTCTCGTCGTGGCCCCAATCGCGTTTGGCGGCCTCAAGTCTCGGTGCGGTGCTCATGCCACCATTGTAGGAATGCCGAACGAGGTCATGCTCACTATGTGGCGCGCATGACGCGGCGCTCATTGTCATAATGCCGAATATCGCCGGAATTCCAAGGGTTTACGCACTGTGCGGCTGTTTCGCATGGTGGGTGCGATTCCACGGAATCGTCCACATTGCGTCACTGTCCGTAACGCCTTCCAAGTCAATGCGCGCTGTCCCGGCTCTCCGAGTAGCGTAAACCTCATGAAGAAGGCAGTGGTCGGTATCCTCAACCGTGTTCCCGTGGTTCTTATCGTGATTGGTGAGGCACTGGTGATTTATTTGGCTACGGCCGTCGCCAAACTTGCGTTCACCCAGCTCGATCCGCTGTACTCGGTGTGGTATCGCGTGGGATTCATGGCGGTGCTGTTGCTGCTGTGGCGCAGGCCCTGGAACAAGGCGAAGCGAGCGCAACTGTTTCACCGCGACGCCCGCAGCTGGGGGCTGGTCGTACTGCTCGGCTGCTCGCTGGTGCTGATGAATACCCTGTTTTATGTGGCCATCAGCAATATGGATATGGGCATTGCCGTGTCTATCGAATTTTTGGGACCGCTTTCGGTGGCGGTGATTACCGGCAAAAGCTGGCGCGAGCGGGTCGGTATCGGTATCGCGGCGGTCGGTGTGGTGCTGTTAGCTGGCATATCATTGGCCAATCCGTCCGGCAATGGCACGTTTTTGTATGGTCTGATTGCGATTTTGATCGGCGGGTCGATGTGGGGCATGTATATCATCACCGGCCGGCGCGTGGCGGCTGGCGGCAATTCGCTGGATAATCTGTGCATCGCCGTGACCATCGGCTGGCTGGTCCAGTCCCTGTTCCTTGGCGTGCCGGCTGTGGCTCATGTGGTTCACCCCAAGGCCGATGCCACGTGGGCGCTTGAGCCCGGCGGCTCGCTGAAGCTGCTGGCTCTGCTGTTTGTGATTTCCCTGATGGCCTCGTTCATTCCCTATGTGGTGGAGCAGATCACGCTGCGACGCACCACATCCGGCGCATTTTCGGTAATGCAATCCATCAATCCCGCCATGGCGGTGGCCGTGGGACTGGCGTTCGGCGAGATTCCCAGCGTTGGTGAAATCGTCGGTGTGGCGTTGGTGATTTGCGCGGTTATCGTTACGTTCTCCGGCGACGCCGCACCCGCGGACGTTCAATAATGTGTCGTTCGGCACGCCGTATCCGCAGGACGTGGTACAGTAATTTGCTGTTGCGCATTATTGCGTAACGTGGAGTCATGCCTGAGTGGCCGATAGGGGCACCCTGCTAAGGTGTTAGTCGTGTAAACGGCTCGAGGGTTCGAATCCCTCTGACTCCGCCGATTAAGGTTCCGGGTGAAAGCTCGGAACTTTTTTGTTTTCCGGAAACTCCGGGTTAAGTAACTCCTGAAATAACCGAGGACGGGCGGTCTCCGCTTGTGGTAAGCGGAGTCGGAGGTACGCCATTGTCCGTCCGCCTCCAAACCGCCATTTTAGTGGGCGAACGAGTGCGGCACGTCGGGAAAAGTCCGAGCGACGAAAGAAAAATGTCCACTAAGTGAGACTTTTGCGTGGTGTTCGTGAATGGTGATTGAAGATTAACCGGTTTATATATTGCTTGTCCAATCGCTTGCTCATCGCCTCCCTCCCCGCAGTACTTGACCGAGATGGGCGGTACCCTAGAGAGAGAAGAAGAGTTCCGAAGGGCGGGCAAAGATGAGCCATATCGCTGGGCAGGGGCAACATCGCTCCAACTCGACACGAACCAACCGTGCGGCGCTGATTATCGTGTTCGTGATCGTGCTCGCCGTTGCGCTGGGCATCGGCGCATGGTTCGCAACCCATCGCACGGACGGCAATGGCCCCGCACACGCCGGAGTGTCGGACGTCGCGTTGAATAAAGCGAAGAACACGCCCAAACCGGTGACCGAACATCACGGCAATTCACCGGATTGCCCGGATACGGACTGCATCGCCATGCTGGTCAACGGCGATTTGTTGTTCCATGAGGGATTGTGGAGCCATTTCCAAGGCCCGAACCCCAACGCCACGGATGGCACCGCCTTCAACTTCGACCCGCTGTTCGCGCCGATGAAGCAGTACATTCAGGCTTCGGACATCGCCGTGTGCGAATTCGAAACCCCGATCGCCCAGCGCGGCGGCCCATATGCCGCGTACCCGATCTTCAACATTCCGCCGGAAGTGGCGGATGCCGCCCGCAACGTGGGATACAACGCCTGCACACACGCCACCAACCATTCCTGGGATCAGGGGGCGGATGGCATCGCCCGTCTGTGGGACACGCTTGAGGCCAATGGCATCGCCCAGACCGGCTCGTACAAAACCGAAGCCGACTCCACCAAACCGTTGGTCATCGATTCCCCGACCGGCGGCGGCAAGCTGGGTCTGGTCACCGGCACGGTCTCCCTCAACGGCATGACCGCCGACGAGGACTGGCAGGTGGATCGTCTGCGCGAAGACGGCGACCCGAATCACGACAGCGACATCCAGCGCGCGGTAGACAAGGCCAACAAGGCCCGCGAGCAAGGTGCCGATGTGGTGGCCATCGCCATGCACTCGGTGCAGGAATACCTTGATTACGCCGATTCCTGGCAGATTTCGGAAGCCCATGAGCTTGCCGACACTGGTGCCTTCGACGTTATCTACGGTGCCGGTTGCCATTGTGCGCAGCCCATCGAGAACTATAACGGCACGTGGATTATCTACGGTCTGGGCAACGCCGTCACCGAGTCGGCGAACACGCCGGAAACCTTGGTCAACAATCAGGGTGTGACCGCACGCATCCAGTTCGCCGGCAAGAAGGGCGTCAAGGGGTCGTGGCGCGTCAACCGCATCGATTGGGTGCCCACCGCCAACGTGCATCAAGGCAACTACCAATGGTGCCCGATATCCAGCGACCATCCCATAGGCACATGTTGGGACGAAGCCTACGACGCTCAGATACGCCAACGCATCTGGGATGTCATCTATTCGATGGGCGCGGACCAGAACGTCGTCAAGGAATGGAACATCACGCAGGAGCAGGCGGCAAAGCAATAGTTGCTCGGCTTGGTCTCAAGGAGGGGAAGCCGCAAGGTGACGCTTTTCCCGCCGGCCTCCTAATGTGGAGCCCATGACCGAGATTTACGAAACCCAAAGCGAACGCACCGATCTGCCCCTCGTCGTGATGCCGTCCGTGCTTGACTCGATGATCGAGCCCATCAAGGCCCAGTTCCCCGCGCTCCACGACGTTGCCCGCGTGCGTATGTTCGAGGAATTCACGTCCGACGAGGCGACCATAGCCGAGCGTCTGAAGGATGCCGACGCCCTGCTGGTGGGCGGCTACCACATTTCGGACGATCTGCTGCGCACCATCAGCGGGCAGGGGCACGTCAAGTGCATCGTGTTCTGCGGTACCGGCGTCGCCAGCTACCTCAATCTCGATAAGGCGCGCGAGCTGAAGATCCGCGTCTGCAACGCCGAACATTATGGCGATCACGCCGTGGCCGAGCACACCTTCGCCCTTCTGTTCGAGCTCATCCGCCGCGTTGGCCAACTCGATAAGGACGTCAAGGCCGGCAACTGGGCGTGGGCCAGCGGCGATGGACTGCAACTCGCCGGCCGTCGCATGGGCATCATCGGACTGGGCGGCATCGGCTCCACCGTGGCCGGCATCGCCCGCGCCCTCGGCATGGAGGTCGCCGCATGGAATTCGCATGTGCCGCCCGAGCATTTCGAACGCTCCGGTGCCACTCCGGTCGACGATCTCAACAAGCTCATCGAAACCAGCGACGTCATCTCCGTCCATCTGCCGCTGAACAACGCCACGCGCGGCATCGTCACCGCCGAGAACCTTGCGCATGTGAAGCCCGGCACCCTGTTCATCAACACCGCCCGCTCCGAAGTCATCGAATCCGGTGCGCTGCTTGCCCGACTGCAAAAGGGCGATGTTCCCGCCGCACTCGACGTGTTCGACCATGAGCCGCTGACCGCCGACGACGCCATCTGCCATGTGCCCGGCATCGTCCTGACCCCGCACGTCGGCTGGCGTGCCGACGGCGCGTTCAAGGAGCTCACCCGCCAGATGATCGCCTGCCTGACCGCCTACTTCGCCGGCGAAGACTATAACGTCGTCGTCTCCGAACGCTGATAGCCCTGCCTAGCCTCGCGCTCAATCGAACCCCCAGCCAGTCGACCACCGGAACACGCTCATGCAGACGATTCTCAACACGCCCGACGATCCCGCCCACGATTCGCTCGTCGAAAAAAAGTCCGAATTTATCGGCGACGCCGCCCATGTCGATACGCTCGACGAGGCGCTCGCGTTCGTGGCTGCGATCCGTGAGCAGCATCCGAAAGCCCGACACGTGGCGTATGCCGCCGTGTGCGGAGGCGCGGATGGGCGACTGTCCGAACGCATGAGCGATGACGGCGAGCCGTCCGGTACCGCCGGCAAGCCGATTCTCGACGTACTCAAGCAGTCGGGCACCACCGATTGCGTGGTTGCCGTCACCAGATATTTCGGTGGTATTCTGCTGGGCTCCGGTGGGCTGGTCCGCGCGTACTCATCCGCCGCATCATTGGCGATGAAAGCCGCCCGCGCCGCCCGCATCATGACCGCCAAGCGATACCGGGTTCGCCTCGAATACCCGCAGTTGGCCCGATTCCAGCAGATCCTGGCGCAGCTTGGTGGCAGTCAGGAGGATGAATCGTATGCGGTGAACGTCGAGTTGACCGCGGTGGTGCCGCAGGATGATTGCGCGCGATTCGAGGAGCGTGTGCGGGAAGCGTTCAATGCCGCTGTGGTGCCGGCTCCGATTGACATGGTCAACATTCCGGTTCCGCTCGCGTGACGCCTGTATGACTAAGCTGGGCATCATGACCGACGAGAACACCACCAGCCAGCAGACCCAGCCCACCGAGGCCGCAACCGAGGCCGCGGCCGAGACTGCAACCGACACGGACGCCCAGCAGCAGGACCAAGGCGCGCAGTCCG
>OAUY01000372.1_pt1 | contig 17809 bp, 14 predicted proteins | sample 1476321 | NCBI WGS metagenome assembly OAUY01 (sample SAMEA2580067, study PRJEB22360) | human gut metagenome | biome: human gut; feature: human-associated habitat; material: faeces | place: Denmark | collected 2008/2010
CCCTCTCCGAGGGGAGCTGGCGGCGAAGCCAACTGAGGGGAGTCATACGAGTTGGGCTCCCCTCAGTCTGCCGTCGGCAGACAGCTCCCCCCTCAAAGAGGGGAGCTCATGCTGGATCAGCCCTTGGTGACGGAGGCATAGCGGAAGCGGAAGGAAGCGTCGAGGGTGACACCCTTCACGGAGGTGCCGGTGACGGCGACCTGGGCACCCTGCAGCAGCGGGATGGTGGAGAGGTCTTCGGTCTCGAGCTTCTGAATCTGCTTGAGGATGTCTCCACGAGCGGACTCGTCCTTCTCGCCGGCCTGCTTGACGATCAGGTCGTTGACTTCCTTGTTGGAGTAGCCGTTGTTCACGAAGTTACCATCGCGGAAGAACGGGGACAGGTAGTTGTCCGGGTCGGAGTAGTCCGGGAACCATCCAAGCTGGTAGACCGGGTACACACCGTCGGAATCGTCGGTAACCACACGATCCTTGTTGTACTGGGTCCATTCGGTGGACTGCATGTCGACCTTGAACAGGCCGCCTGCCTCAAGCTGGGACTTCAGGGCAGCGTACTCGTCGGCGGAGACGGAGCCGTAGTGGTCGTTGTTGTACTGGAGCTTGAGGTCGACCGGGGTGGTGACGCCGGCGTCGGCGAGGACCTTCTTGGCCTTCTCGGTGCTCGGCTTGCCGTTGCCGTCGCCGTAGGCGGACTTCAGCGTGTCATCGTGACCGGCCAGGCCGTCCGGGATGAAGGAGTACATCGGGGTGTAGGTGCCCTTGTAGACCTTGGTGGAGAGCTCTTCGCGGTCGATGAGGTTGGCGACGGCCTGGCGCACGGCCTTGGCCTTGTTGGCGTCGGCATCGGGCTGGGATTCGCCGTAGGGCTGAATCTTGAAGTTGAAGGCGATGAAGCGCTCCTCACCGCCCGGGCCCTTGACGACCTTGACCTTGGAGTCCTTGGAGAGGTCCTCGATGTCGGTCGGGCTCAGGGAGCGGTTGGCCACGTCGATCTGGCCCTGCTGGACGGCCATCTTCAGGTTGGAGGCGTCGGCGAAGTACTTGACCTGCACGGCGGAGTTCTTGGCCGGGGTCAGGCCCTTGTAGGAGTCGTTCTTGGCGTAGGCGGCGGACTCGTTGATCTTGAAGGCGGTCAGCGTGTACGGGCCGGCAAAGGCCTTCTTGGAGACGATGGTGTCGGCGTCGGTGAGCTTGTCGGCGTCGAAGGTATCCTCATCGACGATCGGGCCGGCGGGGCTGGACATGACCTGCTTCAGAGTCACGTCAAAAGGCACGGAATCCTTGAACACCACGGTGGTGTCGTCCTTGGCGGTCACGGATTCGACGTTGGCGAGCAGGGAGCTCGGGCCGTTCGGGTCGTTGATCTTCTTGATGCGATCGTAGGAGAACTTGACGTCGGAAGCGGTCAGGTCGTTGCCGTTGGCAAACTTCAGGCCGTCCTTGAGCTTGACGGTGAATTCGGTGCCGTCATCGTTCCAGGTACCGTCATCGGCGGCGATGTCCGGGCTCAGTTCGGAGGTGTTGTAGTCCTGGGCGTACAGGAACGGGAACACCTGGATCTGCACGGCGTATGAACCGTTGTCGTAGGAGCCGGCGGGGTCCAGGCTGGTGATCTTATCGGTGGTGCCGATGGTGATGGCGTTGCCGGAATCGGCACCTGCGGTGGTGTCATCCTTCACACCGCCGCAGGCGGTCAGGGATGCGATGGCGGCCACGGAGACGGCGGCGGCCAGAATCTTCTTGGAATTCAACAGGAATCCTCTCTCATAACTTGTTTCCACGTCATCACTGCGGGCGTGGATTACCGCCTGACTATGGTGCGGATGTGTTACCTCTGCGTTTCCATAGTCATCGACTTATGTTTCGCTTGTGGCGACCAAGGCCGGTTTTATGCGGTATCGAGCAGTATTACGGATTCTTGTATTACGACGTGAATAACGGTCACATGGTGAGACAAATATACTATCATCTCACCATGTGACCATGTTCGTAGACGAATGCCTTCCATTCGTCAACCGGTCGGCCTACTGCTACTTGAGCTTGCGGCCCGCGCACCACACCTGTTCGACCGTCCAGTCGGCCGGGTCCGCAAGGTTGAAATCGGCGGCGAAGCCGGGGGCGATGAGGCCGATCGGCGCCCCGGTGACCGGGTTCGGCCGGTCGAAGCCGAACGCCTTGGCCGGCGTCAGAGTGGCCGCCTCGACCGCGTCCACCGGGCTGAAGCCCAGTTCGCACACCGCACGGCGCACGGCGACCTCCAGCAGCAGAGTGGAGCCGGCGATGGCGCCGTTGGAGACCAGGCGCGCATGCCCGCCGACCACGTTCACGTCCAGCGCGCCCAACTTGTAGGCGCCGTCCGGGCAGTCGGTGGCGGCCATCGCGTCGGTCACGAAGGCCGTGCGGTGAGGCGCGAACCGGAAGGAGAGGCTCACCATCGGATCCTGCACGTGGAATCCGTCGTTGATGAGCTCGATGGTGACGCGCGGGTCCTCCACCGCGGCCGGAATCGGACCGGGTTCGCGGTGATGCAGGCCGTTCATCGCGTTGAACATGTGGGTCATGATGCCCGCGCCCGCGTCGAAGCCGGCTTTGGCGGTCTCGTAGTCGGCGTCGCAGTGGCCCACGGCCGGCACCACGCCGGCAGCGGCGAACTGGCGGATGGCGGGGATGCCGTGGGGCAGGTCGGGGGCGGTGGGGATCTGGCGGGTGCAGCCAAGCTTGCCGGAGGCGGGGTCGGCACCGGAGGCATCAAGCATCTTATCGACGATGTCAGGCACCGGATCCTTGAGACATTCCGGGTCATGTGCGCCTTTGCGCGCCAGGGCCAGGAACGGGCCTTCCAGATGGCAGCCTAGGATGTCGGGGCGGCCGGACTCCATCTTGGCGCGGACGGTGCGGATGTTGCGGCAGATCACGTCCACGGGGTTGGTGATCAGCGAGAGCACCTGGCGCGTGGTGCCGTGCACGGCGTGGCCGGCCCGCGCCACGTCGATGCCGTCCGGCCCGTCATCGAAGCTCTTCTCCCATGCGCCGTGCGCGTGGATGTCCACGTAGCCGGGGGTCAGAATACGGCCTTCGGCGTCGATGACCGCGTTGCGATCGGCCGGGTCGAGCCCCACCGTGCGGCAGTAGTGCTCGAAGGTCTCCTCCCCCGTGCCGGCCGCCACGATGACGCCGGCGGCATCGGAGACGACCCAATATCCGCGCCGTTCGCCGCGCGCATCCACCTTGCGCGCGTTACGAATCGCCACCGGAGCCGGCTTGCCCTCCAGTGCCGCGGTCACGCGCGAGACTATCTCGTTCCTATCAGACATGTTGTTCTCCTTACCGCTCATGCGCTCCCGCTGGCGGGAGCCAGCACACGATAACTCAGATGCCCTGCCAGGCCGGCTTGTGGGTGTAGGCATAACGGTAGTAGTCCTTGTGGCGCAGGCGGGACGCGGCCTCCTCGTCCACGATAATCGTGGCGTGCGGGTGCATCTGCAGCGCGGAAGCCGGGCAGAACGCTGACACGCCGCCTTCCACCGTCTCCTCGATGGCTTCGGCCTTGCCGGCACCGAACGCCAGCAGCACGAGGTGACGGGCCTTCATGATCGTGCCAATACCCTGCGTGATGCAGTGGGTGGGCACTTGGTTGATGTCGTTGTCGAAGAAGCGCGCGTTGTCGATGCGGGTCTGTTCGGCCAAGGTCTTGACGCGAGTGCCGGAGGCCAACGAGGAACCGGGCTCGTTGAAGCCGACGTGGCCGTCGGTGCCGATGCCGAGGATCTGCACGTCGATGCCGCCAGCGGCTTCGGGCCGGCCAGCGCGACTTTGTCGCCGTCTTCGAGCGGAGTGCCGTTGAGTACGTCGCCGGGCACATGGACCTTGGCCGGGTCCAGGCCAAGCGGTTCGACCACGGTGCGATGGATGGTCGCATGATAGGACTCGGGATGGGTCAGCGGCAGCCCGATGTATTCGTCAAGCGCGAAACCACGCACGCCCGAAACGTCAATGGCCTCGTCCTTGACGATCTTGGCGAGCGCCTGATAGGCGGCCAGCGGGCTGGAGCCAGTGGCCAGGCCCAGCACAGCGTCCGGCTTTGCTTTGATCAGGTCCGCCACGCAACGGCCGTAGATCTCGCCGGCCTCGGCTTCGTTCTTGACAATGATGATTTCCGGCATCGGTTTCCTCCAGTTCCGTGCGGCCCGCCCGATGCGAGTCGCTGTACCGCCGCCCGTCTTGCGGATAATGGCAACATCCTTGTCACGTCCGGGTGCCGCGCGGCGTTCCAACCACCGTTCGGCGTAGCGCCGATTGGTGATTCGCTATTTGTTAATGATACTAACAATTTTGGACCTTATGAACACTCACGGTGTTTCCTGACGCTTCACACAGGTACACTGGAATTTATTAGTGAAGTTTCATAACAGTTTCAACGACGAAATTGCGCTTCACCGTCTAAGCTGTGTATGGAACAACAATCGCCGTCCACTCGCTCACCATCAGGCAGGAGGAAACATGTCATATCTCGGTCTCAACACAACGACCGACGACCATGCGGCCAAGGCTTCCCCCGCCGAAGTGCGCCGCAAGAACCGCCAACTTATCTTCAGGTTGTTGTTCCCCACCAACCAGTATTCGCGCGCCGAGCTCGGCCGACGCACCGGATTGAGCCGCGTGGCCGTTTCCGATGTGGTCGGTCGGATGCTGGAGGAAGGATTGCTGCGCGAGACCGGTCAGGCACCCAGCGGCGGCAAAGGCAAACGAGGCACACTGCTGAGCATCGATATCGATCGACTGCGCATCATCAGCATCGACCTGACGCAGGAGCACCTGCTGCACGGCGCAGTCACCAATCTGCTCGGCCAGCCGCTGCGTCACGCCGAAGTCACCCTGAACACCGGCTCATTCGTTTCCGTGGATGTGATCATCGAGCTCATTGAGAAGATGCTGGGCATGTCCGATGGCGAGGTCATCGGCATCGGAGTCGCCTCCCCCGGCGTGGTAGACAACGGCGTGGTCCGCTCCTCCACGATGCGCGGCTGGAACAATCTCGACCTGTCCACGCCAATCGCCGAACATTTCGGACTTGAAGTAAACGTCAGCAACGACGCCACCGCAGCCATGCTCACCGAACGTTTCTTTGGCCAAGGCGGGCCGAATATGCTTTTCGTGCGCATCGAAAGAGGCATCGGTTCGGCGATTCTGCTCTCGGACACGCCGGTAATCGGCGAACTGCACGCGGCTGGCGAGCTCGGCCATATTTCCATCGATCTTGACGGGCCGCTGTGCCCTTGCGGCAAGCACGGTTGCTTGGAGACGATGATTTCCGGAACCGCATTGAAGAAGCAACTCAGCGCAGCAGACGTGGAGCAGCATCAGGGTATCCTTGCTCGGGCGGGCCGCTATCTCGGCCAGGCCCTGTCCATGCCTGTGGGCCTTTTGGATATGGCAGACGTATGCGTCTATGGGCAGCCGAACATCATCAACGAGACGTTCATTGACGCGGCACAGCAGTATCTGGATGCCGCCACGTCCTCGTCCTTCCATAAACACACGGTGATCCGGCGCTGCGAATGCGGACCCGACATCACCGTACAGGGCGAGGCCATCGCCGTGGTCTTCCAACACTTGGCCAAATAAAGCTGGCCACCCCGGCAACGAAACGCGCAAGGCCAAGCGCGGCACAGCGCGGCACAGCACGACATAAAGCGATATAGGACCGCATGGAAGATGCGGTCTCGGAGACAAATCCGACGCCTCATCTTCCATGCCCCGGCACTATGCCAGTGCTATGCCGCCATGGCGGCACCGATGGCTCCGACCGGTTGATCGACGGGTGCCAGACGCAGCCGGGCCGGCAGGTCCAGCGTTTCAAGGAATCGGCATTGCGATTCGCGCCGGCGCAGCTCAGCCGTGATCACCTCGACCAACGGTTCACCGGTTTTGGCCATGCCGCCACCCAAGACAATCAGTCGCGGGTCAACGGATTGGGCCAAAATCTGGATAGTGTCGCCGATGGCGCGCACTACCATGTCCAGCACATCGACGGCCTCGGCCTCCCGCTTTTTCGCGCGACGAATCAGGTCGGGCATCGGCGGGTCGGCGTTGGGCCACAGACGTCCCACGGATGCGCCCGAGCAGACGGTTTCCAAGCATCCGTATTGCCCGCAAGGGCACTTGAGGCGATGAGGTTCGACTGGGATATGGCCGATTTCGCCGGCCGCACCGCTATAGCCATGCATCAGCACGCCGTTTTCGACAATGCCCGCAGCCAGTCCGGTGCCGAAGTTCAGGAACGCAATGGTACCGGCCATGCCATCTGCACCGCCCAACACGGTGGCCGCGCCGACGGCGGCGGCGTTGACGTCGTTTTCCACATGGGCCGGCACGCCCGAACGCTGCGAGACCAACGGCCCCATATCCAGCGAGACCACGTCGAGATTCACGATATTGCCCACATGCCCGCTGGCCGAATCCACCGTGCCCGGGGTACCGACACCGATGGCCCTCACCTCGTCAAAACGCTCACCCGCCGCCTGATGCGCTACAGCGACGATGTCTTCGATCACGGCATCGTTGCCATGTCTGGCGGGAATACGGGCGGAACCCAATACCGTGCCCATTGCGTCAACCAGCACAGCTTCGATTTTTGTTCCGCCCACGTCAACACCGATTTTGAGATTGTTCATAGTGTTTTCGGACATCAGTCCTCCCCTGTTCTTCATCGAACGTTTCGCTTGATATCAGTGTACATCTGACTATTGACAACTATCTTAACAAATTCACCCAAGACGACACTCACATGCACGACACGCCGAATGACATATTGATTGCGTCAATCAATTAACAGCGTTAATATCTTAATCAAGTTCAGATTCAAAGACGAGCGGAACAACTCGCAGCGGTGCAGACAAGGAGGACTTAAGACCGATGGCAACAAACACCACCCACGCCACTTCCCAGGCCAGTGTCTCCGAATCCAACCGCTCCCGCATCGTCAAGCACCTGTATCACAACGGCATCAGTTCCCGCGCGCAAATCGCCAAGGCACTGGAACTCACCCCCGCGGCCATCACCAAAATCACCGCACGCCTTATCGAGGCCGGCATGATTGAAGAGACCGGCGATCTGGAAGGCTCCAAGAACCGCCGTTCCATCGGACTCAAGCTCAACACCACGCGCTTCCGCGTCATCGGCATCAAATTCGCCCGCTCGCTGGTGCAGATCGGCGTGTTCGACCTGTGCGGCAACACCCTGAGCTTTGAAAACCTGCCCACGGTGTGCGACAACACCATCAACGACTCCATCGTCACCATCCACCAGCGCGTCGAACAACTGCTCGACAACGACCCATCCATCGTGGCCATCGGCATGGCAGTGCCCGGCCCCTATCTGCGTAACGTAGGCCGCACCGCCGTGGTGTCCAACATGCAGGGCTGGCGCAAAATCAACTTCATCGACGAATTCGCCACCGCTTTCCGCGTGCCAGTGTTCATCGAACAGGACGCCCGCGCCGGCGCCCTCGCACATTATCTCTTCGACCCGTCGGTGCACGCCGACGACAACCTCGCCTATTATCTGGTCGGCGAAGGCGTGGGCCTCGGCGTCATCGACAACGGTCGCCTCATCAACGGCTTCCTCGGTGCCGCCACCGAAATCGGACACATCTCCATTGACGTCAACGGCCGCCCCTGCGATTGCGGCAACGTCGGCTGCCTTGAACGCTACTGCTCCACCCCCGCCATTCACGATACGCTCATCGCCGATGGCACCGTGGTTCCCGGCGCGGCCGATATGACCCACACCGAAGCCGCCCGCGCCCTGTTCGCCAAAGCCGGCGACGGCGACGAAGCGGCAATCGCCATTGTCCGCGAAGTCGCCCGATACGTCGGCTACGGATGCGTCACCATCTTCAATGGATACAATCCCGAGCACATCATCATCGGCGACATCGTGTCCGAAGCCGGCCCGATACTGCTCGATGAGGTGCGCGCCACGGTGGCCGAACGGGCCATCCCCGAAATCAATGCCTCCACTTCCATCAGCCTATCCACCTTGTCCGCCGACGCGGCGGTCTCCGGTGCCGCAGCAGTGGCAGTGACCCAATTCCTCGAACACCCCTCGGTGTTCTTCGACGTCTCCTAAACCAAGCGCCGACATCACAAGATTTTCCATACGAAACACCCGATAAAGGAAACAAAGGAAAGGAAACCAACCATGACTACCCCGATCGTTCTGAGCCTCGGTGAACTGCTGTGGGACATGCTGCCGAGCGGCAAGCGAGCCGGCGGCGCCCCCGTCAACTTCGCCTACCACGCGATGAAGAACGGCACCGAAGGCTGGGCCATCAGCGCGGTCGGCGAGGATGAACTCGGCGACGAACTGATTGCCAAGGCCAACGAGGCCGGTATCAACACCGTCATCCAGCGCAATGCCTGGCCGACCTCCACCGTCGAGGTCGCACTGAAGAACGGCATCCCGGAGTACACCATCGTCAAGGGCGTGGCTTGGGACCACATCCTGTACACCCGCCAGCTCATCGACGTGGTCTCCAAGGCCGACGCCGTCTGCTTCGGCACCCTGGCCCTGCGCTCCCCCGAATCGCACGCCACCATCACGGAGCTGCTCAAGCACACCAAGCCGGGCGCGATGAAGTTCTTCGACATCAACCTGCGCGGCGACCACTACTCCAAGGAACTTATCGAGGAACTCCTCAAGGCGGCCACCGTCTTCAAGATCAACGACGAGGAACTCCTGCTGCTGCGCGACATGTTCGACATCCGCGGCACCTCCGGCGAAGATGCCTCCCGCTGGTTCATCGAGGAATTCGGCCTTGACTACGTGATTCTGACCGCCGGCTCCGCCTACTCCACCATCATCTCCCGCAAGGGCGAGGTCTCCACGCTGGACACCCCGCGCGTCGAGGTGAACGACACCGTCGGCGCAGGCGACTCCTTCTCCGGCACCTTCACCGCACGCATCCTGCTGGGTGACACGCTCGCCGAAGCCCACCGCAAGGCCGTCAACACCGCCGCCTTCGTCTGCACCCAGGCCGGTGCCTGGCCCGAGTACCCGGCCGAGATGCCCGACTATCTGGCTGAAATCGGCAAGTAATCCACCCCCACCCCATTTTCCCGATGGCTTTGCCGCTCTATACCGGCAAAGCCATCTTGTTCAGAGGAGTCACCATGTCCATTCGCGACACCGTCACCGGCGTCCAGCATGTCGGCATTCCGACCACGGACCTCGAAGGCACCATCGCCTACTACGAGCGTCTCGGCTTCGAATGCCTCGGCATCTATCCCAACGGTGAGGACCGCTGCACCTTCCTGCGCCTGAACAACCTGACCCTCGAGGTGTGGACCATGAACCCCACGCCTATGGAAAACGGCGCCATCAACCACTTCGCGCTGGATTCGACGGATATCGAAGCGTCCTTCGCCGAAGCCCAGAAGCTCGGCCTGAACTTCGTGGAAGGCTCCATCCAGCACATCGACACCTTCTGGAGCAACGGCATCCGTTACTTCAACGTGCTTGGGCCGAACCACGAGGTCATCGAATTCTGCCAAATCATGTAACGCCCTGATGGAACCCGGCAACAGGACTATCACTATTCACTAGTCATCATCCATTGATCGATCGATCTGTCATACGTCCATTTATAGAGAAAAAGGGAATACATATCATGGACAAGACCGCATCCAAGAACGTGGCGTGGGTGGAAAGCCCTGACGGCTACCTTGATCGCACGCCAGTATTGCAATTTTCAATGACTTCGGTGCTGTTCGCCTTCTAGGCCATCGCCGCAAGCCTCAATGACATTCTTATCACCCAGTTCAAGGCCGTATTCGACCTGAGCGACATGAAGACCGCGTTCGTGCAGTCCGCATTCTATGCCGGCTACTTCATCGTGGCCATCCCCGCCTCGCTGTTCATCAAGAAGACCAGCTACAAAATCGGCATCATGACCGGCCTGGCGTTCTTCGCGCTCGGCTGCTTCATCTTCTTCGTGGACCGTATCTCCGCCAGCTACCCGCTCTCGAAGGTCCGCGAGACTCGCGTGCTGACCGTCTACATGATTATCGGCTGCGTGATTCTTCTCGGCACCGCCTTCATCCTGCCCCGCCATCGAGCTGTTGGTCGTCGGCCTGTACTTCCTGACTGAATTCAAGCGCGACACGTACACCCCGCCCCAGCTCAAGGCCATGGACGAGAAGAACGAGGCCTGATTCCGCCCCCTTTGTTCGTCATTCGTGTGACTTCACGAATCGACTGACCGCAACCGGTGAGATTCTCCGAACAGGAAATCTCACCGGTTTTTTCATATGGTGTACTCACGGCCACGCTCTTCACATCCTTTCGCGTGTCTTCAACTAAAGCGGTTTAGAATAATGCTGTTCCCTTGATATGTATATCCCTCAAACAAAGAAGTTGAATTTATGACGACCACCGCGATACCGAAGTCGGTCTCGGATTTCTTGCAGCGCATCACGGACCTATGTGGCACCGAACACGCTGATTGGGCCGAGAACTTCAACGCCTGCTTTGCCGATACCCTGACCACCACGGTCAAACGGCATGACGACGGCACCACATTCCTGCTTACCGGCGATATCCCGGCCATGTGGCTGCGTGATTCGACCGCGCAATTGCGCCCTTACCTAGCCCTTGCCGCCAAAGACGACGACATTGCGAACTTGATCGCCGGTCTGGTTCGCCAGCAGTTCCGCTACATTACCATCGACCCGTATGCGAACGCCTTCAACGAGGAACCGAACGGCGCCTCCTGGGACAAGGACGACCGGTCCGATTTCTCCAGCCCTTGGCTTTGGGAGCGCAAGTACGAGGTGGATTCGCTGTGCTACCCCATCCAGTTGGCTTGGATGCTGTATGCGAACACCGGCAACGCCGATCACTTCGATGCCGAATTCATTGCCGGCGTCAAGAAGATTCTTGACGTCTTCGAGACCGAGCAGCATCATGAACGCTCCCCGTATTTCTTCATCCGCGACACGGACATCCCCACCGAATCGCTGAGCAATAACGGCAAGGGGTCGCCGGTGGCGTACACCGGCATGACCTGGTCCGGCTTCCGCCCCAGCGACGACGCCTGCACCTACCACTATCTGGTGCCCTCGAACATGTTCGCCGCCGTGGTGATGGGCTATCTGGAACGCATCTTCGGCGGTGAGATTCTGAATGATGCCGATATCGCCGCCCGTGCCGGCGAGTTGCGCCGCACCATCACCGAAGGCATCGAAGCCCACGCCAAAACGACGAACCGCAATGGCGAGACGATCTACGCATTCGAGACCGACGGCCTGGGTCACGTCAATATCATGGACGACAGCAATGTGCCCTCCTTGATGGCGGCCCCTTACTTGGGGTACTGCGCACCGGACGATCCGACGTATCTGGCGACCCGACGCACGCTGCTCAGCGACGAAAACCCGTACTATTACGAGGGCGAGTATCTCAAGGGCATCGGCTCACCGCACACCCCGCCGCGCTATGTGTGGCCGATCGCGCTGTCTATCGAGGCGATGACCAGCGACAGCAAGGACTTCAAGGCGCATATCCTCGACCGTCTTGTAGCCACCGACGCCGGTACACATCTCATGCACGAAGGCGTCGACGTGGATGATCCGACCAAGTACACGCGCGAATGGTTCAGCTGGTCGAATATGATGTTCTGCGAACTGGTCATGGACTATTTCGGCATTCGCGTGAAACACTAAGACGTGCCCGCTGAATGCTCATTGCGCACCCACCGCATGTTCTCGTTAAGGAAAGGAACAATCATTATGACCAATAACCCACGGTATACGCTCGGCACCGAAGCCAACCGCATTTTCATGGCTTCCGAAACCTACGAGCTGCTGAAGTTCGGCAAGGGCTTCCCAGCGCCGGATGGCGGTTCCGGCTGGCTGAACGCCGACGGCACCCTCGACCCCTCCCACGGCGTCGAAACGTGGATCACCAGCCGTATGGCCCATGTGTATTCGATTGGTGCCATGCTCGGATACCCGGGTGCGGGCGAGCTGGCCGACGCGGCGCTCAAGGGATTGACCGGCATTCTGCATGACGACGAGCACGGCGGCTGGTATCCGCAGGTGTTCGCGGACGGCACCCATGCGCCGGGCAAGGTCTGCTATGCGCATGCCTTCGTGATTCTCGCCGCGTCCTCCGCCCTGCTGGCCGGACGTCCGGGTGCCAAGGAACTGCTTGACGAGGCGCTTGCCACGTATGACAAGCATTTCTGGGATGACGAAATCGGTTTGGCCGTCGATACCTGGAACACCGAATTCACCGAGCTTGACCCGTACCGTGGTCTCAACGCCAACATGCACACCACCGAGGCATTCCTGGCCGTGGCCGACGCCACCGGGAACAACACCTATCGCGTCCGCGCCGGACACATCATCGATCATGTGATCGGCTGGGCGAAGCACAACGAGTGGCGCATCCCCGAACATTTCAAGTCCGATTGGTCGCTGGACCTCGAATGCAACGTCGACAAGAAGGATGATCAGTTCAAGCCGTACGGCGCCACGCCGGGTCACGGCATCGAATGGGCCCGCTTGATCACGCAGTGGGCGTTAAGCTCCTTCGCCAACCTTGACGGCGCACAGCCGTACGTCGACGCCGCCGAGCATCTGTTCGCGCGTGCCGTGGCCGACGCATGGAACGCCGACGGCACCGTGGGACTCGCCTACACGACCGACTGGAACGGCAAGCCCGTGGTCACCGATCGCATGCATTGGACGCTGGCCGAATCGTTGAACACTTCCGCCACGCTGTACGCGGCCACCGGCGAGGAGATGTACGCCAACTGGTATGCCACGTTCGCCCAGTATGTCGACGAACATGTCATCGACCACGAGAGCGGCTCCTGGTTCCACCAGCTCGACAAGAACAACCACGTGATCGGCACGGTCTGGCCGGGCAAGTCCGACCTGTACCACGCCTTCCAGTCCACGCTGATTCCGTTCCTCGACCCGGCCGTGTCCATCGCCACCGCGGTCAAGAACGCGGCCTGACCGGCAATATCTTAGCCTTCTTATCTCCTCCTTCAACGACGTTGGCCCCCCGCTTGATAACGAGGGCCAACGTCGTATGGATTGGAAGTGCTGACTCAGAATCGGTGGTTTCTATTTTCCACAGGAGTTACAGGGTTTGGCCGTGCTGTCCCTGACCACCAGTTTCGGGGTGAGGATTCGACGGTTGCCGCTCACCTGTTCGCCGGCGAGCACTTTGAGCAGCAGTTTCGCCACTTTGGCACCGTATTCACTGGCGTCACGATGCGCTGAGGTAATCGACGGGTACGCTGCCTCACAAATAAAGCTGTCTTCAAAGCTGACAATAGCGGGCAACCCGTTCGGATAACCCGCAGATTGCCCCTCCCCTGTTTTCAGTTGCCCGGTGGTATATGCTTCGGCCATGGCATGCAGACTGGCCGCGGCAAGAATTTCCGTCTCGTAGATGAATGCAGTAGGAGGCTTCGGCGAACGCAACATCTCCAGCGTAAGCATCGCGGCCTGCTCGGCATCGAAATTCGTGAACTCGATGTTGATGGATTCCAGTTTGCGCCGTTTTGCGAACGACCGAAACGCCGACACACGCCCCTGCGAATAATCGAGATTGGAATCGCCGGACAGATAGGCGATACGGCGGTGCCCCAGTGACGACAGATGTTCAAGCACGGTGCCCATGGTGCGCGAATCATCGATGGACAGCGACGGTACATAATTGTTCGGATCAGGGCCACCGGCCAGAACCGCACGCACACCCAGTTCCTTCAGCAGTTTCGGGCGTGGATCGTCGGCTCGCAGATCAACCAGAATCACCCCGTCCACACGCTTGCGTGACGCCCAGTCCCTGTAGACGCTCATCTCCTCGTTCAGCGAACGGCAAGGGCGATACAGCAAGCCGTATCCCTTAGGGCTGAGCGAGGTATGCACACCGGCCATGAAGTGCAACATGAAGGTTTCGTCCGTGAGTCCCTGTGCGGAGCGTGCGGGGGCAAAGCCTATGGTCATGGTTTTCGACGAGCCCAACGCTTGCGCGGCATAGACCGGCGTCCACCCAAGTTTGGCCGCAGCCTCCTTGACTCGTCGTTTGGTTTCCGCGGAAACACCAGGCCGATCGTTGATGGCAAAGGACACCGCGGTTTGCGAAATGCCCAACTCATCCGCGATGTCTTTTAAGCTCACACGCTGCGTGCCTGTGGACGATGGTGATGCCTCGCGAGCAAATCCCATGAATAACCCTCCTCGCAGCCACGCTGCGAATACCACGCTACAACAGATTATTTCCCACTTTGGGCCGCATGTAATCAGCTGTGTTCTAATACCTATGATATCAACAACTAAAACGTTTTAGTCTATGGGTTTCAGCATATGTTCGGATATAAAAAGCGGGATATAGGGGGTGTCTACAGGGACAACCACCCCATATCCCGCTTAAGGCACGGGTATCAACGCACCCGCATACGCAGCGAAACTATTCCATCTTGCTACGAGCACGAAGCACCACCGTGCCCGCTCCGAGCAACACCACTGCGGCAGTCACAATCGCAATAATCGAAGAGCCCGTCTTACTCAGCGAAGAGTCCGATGCGCCATTCTTATCATTGTTCTTGTTGTTGTTCTGGCCAGGCTTGTTGTCGCCGGGCTTATTCGGCTTGTCCGGCTGGCCGGGCTTGTTCGGGGTCGCCGCGACCTTGGTGAATTCGATGGCGACACCCTCACCGATGGACTTGTCGCCCAGTGCGGCCTTCACCGTGTACTTGCCCACCTTCGTGGACACGACGTTCAGTGAAGCCACGCCAGCGGCATCAGTCTTGACAGTGGCGTTGCCGTCAACGGCCGTGACACCCTCGGGCAGCGTAAACGCCACCTCGGCGTTGGTCAGCGGATTGCCGAACGAATCCTTGACCGTTGCCTGAATCGTACGTGTAGCCTTGCCGTCGGCCACGGCCGAGCCGTCAACGGCGGTCAGCGTGGACTCCTTGGCATCCGGCTGAGTCGGGTCAGAGACCGTGCACTTGGCCAGTTCGTCGGCGGTCTGAATCTTCACCGGTTCGGTCTTGTTGCCGTTGTAATCCTCGACCTGCACCCACAGTTCATGGCCAGAGGGGATGGACTTGGTGTAAGAGCTCGGCGTAGTGCGACCACGGATGATGCCGGTGATTGGCGGAGTGCTCTGCGAGTAGGTGTAATTGGCACCCAGCTGCTTCTCCTGCTTTTCACCGTTCTCGTCAGTCCACTTCTCGGTCATGTAGAGGTAGCGCCAGTCTTGAGTCTCCGGACGGACCAGAGTGACTCTATCGCCATTCCATGTCACCGAGCAAGCCGGATACGGCTCAATGGTGGCATCGGCAAATACACCTGTTGCCGTGGCGGTAGTGCCGCCTGCGTTATCGACGGTCACCACATAGCGGGAACCGTCAACCGGCGCATTCGGAATCGTCGCTTCGCTCTTATCGGCAGAGACCTTGACGGTCTGGGAGTACGGCTGCGCGGCGTAACGCCACGAACCATTGTCAGACTTGACGGTCACGGTCTTCTCGCCGGATACCTGCGGATTGGTCCAGGAGACCTTGACGTTACCATCCTTGCCGGGTTCGACTTTCACGCCAGACACGGCCGCTGCTTCGTTCAGCGGCGCTTCGGCGGCCAGCGAGCGCGAACCGTCCGCACCCACGGCGTACAGCTTCAGCGTGCCGGTCTTGGCAGGCAGGGGCTTGACGTACAGGGTGTCGTCGTAACGACCACCGAGGAAGGTGTTGTCCAAGTAGAGCAGGTAGTTCTTGGCAGTAGAGTAATCGGCGAGATCCCACTTGACGGTCAGTTCGTCGGAGTCCGCGTAGGCGCGTTCCACTTGGAAGTTCGTCGGAGCAGCCGGCGTGTAGGCAGCACCGTCGGTGACGGTAATCTTGCCGATGTTCACCTGGTAATTGTCGATTGGGTTCGCCCCGGCCTTGACGATCAGGCCCAGGGTGGCGATCTTCTTACCCGCGTACTGAGAGAGGTCTACAGTTGCGGTCTTCCAGCCGTTGCTTGCCCCACCGTCTGCCATGTCCACCGGCACTATAGTCTTGGTGTCGTCGGCGAAAATGAGGCCGAGTTGCAGCTTGGAATCGTCGCTGTTGAGCTTGTTGTAGGTCAGTTCGACCTTGGAGCCGGCAGCGACGCTCAAGTCGGTCTTGTAGAGACGGACGGTGTTGTCGCTGGACAGCTTGCCGCTCAACACCAGCGAATCGCCGCCTTCGTAGCCGCCGACCTTGGTGTAGTTAAAGCGTGGTGCCGCTTCATATTTCTTGCCATAGTCGAAGTCGGCTTGCAGCGGGTCGGAATCGGCATCAATCCACCACTGCCATGTCGGCAGAATGTCTTGGAGGTTGATATTGCCCCACTGCTGGTTGCTGGTCTGTTCGCCGTTGTCTCGCCATTCGAGACCATGACCGGTGTTGAACGATGTGGAGAAGACCGGACCGCCGATGACGGAGCGCTCGGCGATCTGCGAAGCGAAACCCTTCCAGCTATCGCTGCTCGTACCATCATCAATATACGGATCAGATATATCCGTCGTGCCCTTCTCACCGGTGGACGAACCAGTCCACAGACGGCGTTCGCGGTCGAATACCTGGTTCTGATACTTCGGGTAGACCTTCTTGTCGTCACCCAACTCGTGGGAGACGAAATCGGTGCCAAGTGCCGCAAGGCTCACATAGGGCTTGCCGTCAGCGTCAAGGTTGACATTCATATAATTCGCGTTGCTGGCGATGCTACCAAATTTCTTCTGTCCGGCCTCGATACCCGCGAATACCGCGTACTTCGGATCAATGCCAAGGCTCTTGGCGTGATCAGCTGAATCTTGTAGCATGTTGCCGCTGAACCAGTAGTTCAGGAAGATCGAATCAGAGATTTTACCCTTGTTCGGATCCTGCACCCACGGCGAATTGGCATCGTTGAACATGTTTTGATAGCTGACGCCGCCATTCGGGTATGTGGCGGAGTCGTACCACTGGATATAAATGCCCTGATCGATGATCTGCTTCATGAAGTCTTGGTAGGCCGGCACATCAGCAGAATTCACACTGGATTCCTGGTTAACGAAGTAACCATCAAAACCATAGTACTTGGCAATCTCCACCAGCTTGTCAGCCACCGGATAGGTGCCGTCGGCACGCTTGCCTTGAAGCAGGTCCTTATAGGTCTGTTCTCCTCGGTCGTTGCCAGAATAGAAGATCGTCGCAATCGACTTCGCGCCATTCTTGTGCGCGACATTGGTATATGCGGCATTCGGCAGATTCAACGTACCGAACTCAAACCATTTCTGAGTCCAGTCAGACTGGGCCTTCTCGTCGTAGAGGCTCTTTGGCACGTTCGCAGTCGGCTGACCATGCCAGGTACCGTAATAATCCGTGTACTGCCAGTAGTTGAACAGGTACTGCGAGAACACGTTGTTGTCGTGGAACGACTCGAAGAACGCGTTGCCGTAGTCGCCAGCAAGGTTGAACATCTCCGTATCGGCCGGCAGGTTCGGGTCTTTCTGCGTCGCGGCGTTGGCGGCGATGCGGGTCTGCAACGGTACACGGGAGCGCAGGTATTCCGAGTCCTTATCCGCGTCCGGGTTCCAGTTCAGAATATCCAGACCGGTATAGCCATGCTGATATGGCTGGTTGGCTCCCGCAGACTGCTCCGGATGGCTGGTATCGGCATACTGGCCTCCCCACGGCATGGTGTCGGTGGCGCTTGCCGGTGCGGCCAATGCCGCCAGCGTGGCCATCGACAGCACCGCTGCCAACCCCTCATTGCGG
>OAUY01000394.1_pt1 | contig 16801 bp, 11 predicted proteins | sample 1476321 | NCBI WGS metagenome assembly OAUY01 (sample SAMEA2580067, study PRJEB22360) | human gut metagenome | biome: human gut; feature: human-associated habitat; material: faeces | place: Denmark | collected 2008/2010
AGTGCTTGGCAGAACCTGAAGCATGCTGGGCATACACGCGACGGCGAGCGGCTGCACCCGTCACGCCGACCAGCAGCAATACCAGCGTGGCCACGGTGGCCGGGACGATGGCGGAACCGGTGTTCGACAGGGACTTGACACCAGCAGCGTTCTGGGATGCGCCGTTCTTGGTACCAGTGGTGTTGGTTTTACCAGTATTGGTGCCTTTGTTGGCACCATTGTTGGTGTTGTTCCCGGTGTTCCCGTTGTTGCCGGTGTTCCCGCCAGCCAGACCCTTCTGCGCGTTGGCGATGGCCGTAATGGCACCGTCCGTGGCATCAATGGTGGCCGTCTTGTTGGAGACCGTCTTCTGCGCGTTGGCGATGGCGGTGTTGAACGCATCGACGTTGGCCTGGGCGTAGCCGTCCAGCGGCACGCTCTTGGCGGCATCAATGGTGCCGCGCAGGCTGGTCAGCGAGTAGAAGTGGTCGAGCTGGGCGATGTAAGCGTCACGATCATTGGTCACGGTACGGCCGAAGTTGTGGGCGGCGTTCAGATCGTCACCTGTAATGGAGTAACCGCCAGGAATGATTTGGCTGTCGTCGTAAGTCGTGCCTGCCCAAGCAAGCATGTATTCACGGGCCGTGGGCTGAGGCTTAGTGTCCACGTTGTTCCTCGCGCCATGATAATCCACCACTTCGTCAGTAATCGGACCGTCCGGCTGATCGGTACCTGCAAGTTGTGCTGTATTGTCCCTGTTGTAATGCAACAGCAACGGCACCTGCAGACGGGTTGCACCAGTTCCGGTCGAGTCAATCACACCGTGGCTGCCATCTTCAGTGACGAGGTTCGGCAGATAGGTGTTCACAAGGTGCGTATACAAATCGGCCAGCGGATGATCTCCCGTAGCACTCTTGCTGTAGTTATCACGAATATGGAACGGTGAATTCTTGCCGGAAGTATTATCAAGAATGGTGTCGAAGGTGTAGACGTGGTCAACGCCATACTTGGAGGCCTCCTGATTCACATAACGAATGGTCGCGTACGTATTGCCGCACCATGTGGCACCAAAGAAGATATAGTGGTTGCCTTCAGACTGGAGGATCTTCTCAAGCTCGCCATAAGTGACGGAAACCAACTTGACATCCTTCTGTTCGCCGGATTTGAACACGCTCGCCTGTCCCTGCGAATTATGGGTCAGATAATAGTCAACATAAAAATCACCATTCGTACGCACGGCAGCGTTGTTGGCAATCGCAGACAACGCAGTGCCCACCGTAGCTTCATTGGCAACGCTGTCGGCACCGGCGGCAACGCTCAGTACTTTGTCTCCAGAAGCATCCTTGTTGTAGGTGAACAACGTAGGCAGATTCACCACCTGAGAGGCGTCTTTGCTTTGGAGATCCTTCAGGCCGAAATCATCGACGGTCTGCTGGAAACGCTTGGCGAACGACGCGACCTTGTTGTTCTTGTCGTTGATGTTCACCAGCGTGGAGTCACCGGCGTTATCCAGATGCGGATCGAAGTTATACACCTTGGTGATGCCCTTGGCCTGTGCCACCTTGTTGATCACCGGCAATGCCTTGGTCACGTTGACGTCCCACGTGCCACCAATCAGGATGGCGTAATTGCCCGATCCGTTCTTGAGGATATCCTCCAAACGTTCCAGCGTGATGTTCTCAAACACATGGCCGGCCGGTAGATTGGTCACATCCGAATAGTAGTCAAACGGCGTATCCTCCTGGCTTGCGCCATTGACAGCAGTACCGTTGCCCGCCTCGACAGCATTGGCGCTGGACGGCAACGCCAGTCCGGTCAGGCCGAGCGTTGCGGCCGCCACCCAGGCAATGGCCTTGCCTGCCCAGCGGCCCCGTTTAGCACCGTTCTCGTTTGCGATGTTGTTCATTATTGTTCCCTTCTCTGAATTACTGCTTATTGCCGGTGTTGTCGGCAGACTGACCGTCAAGATTGAAATCGAATACTGCAGTGGGTTGCTGGTCCGCATCGAAGTCACCACCGTCATCAGCCACATTCCCGGCATCGCTCACGGCGAGCGCGTGCTTACGGCGCTGCTGAACAATCGCCGAAGCAACCACGGTGCCAACCACTGCTGCGGCAATCACCACGATGGCAAGTACGCGCACCACAGGATTGGTGGGTTCGGGCTTGTCGATTACCGGGTTTGCGCTGGTGCCGGCCTCGGTATCTGAGGCGGCAGAAGCCTTGTTGCTCTTGGACTTCTTAATCTTGGCTTCGTCCTTGCTCGCACTGGTGTCGGAGGTCTTCTTATCGGTTGTTGAGTTCTTGTCAGCGCTATGCGAGACACCCTTGTCTTCCGATTTTCCGGCTTCGGTCTGCTGACCGGCATCGGTGTTCACGGCCGTATCGTTGGAACCACTGGTTTCCTGGTAAGCGGCGCCGCCGTTCTGTTGCGTGGCCTGGGGTGCGGCTTGCTGCTGGGCAGGTGCCTGTTGCTGTGACGGCTGCTGGGCAGGTGCCTGCTGCTGTGACGGCTGCTGAGTCTGCTGCTGTTCCTTCCGTGCAGCCTGCTGCGCCTTGTAATTGGCGCAATAGCTGTCGAAACTGGCTTTCTGCGCTGATACATCGATGCCGCCGCCGGGGTTGGAATCGTATGCAGAACCACCGCTGGAGCAGCAAGCTACCGGATTATAGTTGGCCGAACAGAGGTCGCATACGTCGCCGACAGCGTATGCGGTGCCCAGCGTGAACTGCAATCCTGCCACCGCCAAAGCACTCACCGCGGCCGAGCTGAGGACTATGCGCAACGCCTTGCCTCGTTTGGTCAGCGGCGCACGCTGTGAGTGTTGTGATGAGGTTGACATGAGTTTCCCTTCTTTTTTTCGATGATGAAAGTGACTATGAATGACGAGGCGCGCGGCTACAGGGGCGCAAACAGGTATGGCTTCGCCCAACTCCATGCATGACGACGCAAAAAGCCAACGAATCGATACCGTCGACCTATGTCGCGGAAGACGCATACAGCTGCGCCTTCACGCGATTGCGGCAATCACATTGTGGTTGGAGACATGGGCGATATGTGCGTTGTCTGAATACAAAAGGCAACGCACCACACCAATAGCAGCGGCTACCATAGCCGCATAGGCATCAATGACACCGATAACGAAACAACAGATAGAACGGCAGACGCACGCGATACCCCCGGCGAACGTCGACTTTGTGACTGCACCAGAATATTCATGATGCGGCTCTCCTTGCTCGGTTCAAGCATCTGACCAGGATGCCCGCTCCGCCAAGCATCCCCCTGATGCCGTTGAGCGGAACTTTTCACATCGGCGGCTGCGGTGTCGCGATTCTCAGGAACCTTATCGCAATCGCTCTGTGAACGTTAGCCACATCTTAGAACGGCATTGACGGCAACAAGGCCCGTTTGTTATATGGACTTCTTATGACCGCATATCGCAGGTACCTTGGCACTGTGTTTTCCCTCAAGTTTTCGCACATATTCGGGGATTCGGCGGCCAGGCACTCAGGCATTCGACACCGACGTCAAGCGCTTGCCCCGCGCCCGGGCCCCCACACCAGCGACCACCAGCAACAGTGCATTGCCGGCAATCAGCAACGTATTCATGGTGTACAACAGCCATGCAATAACCAATACATCGACCACAATCGCCGCGACACAGCCGACGCGCGGGAGCATTCGATCTCGTGCCAATGATCGGTATGCCCCGGCGGCAAGCGCAAGCTGCAACACCAGCATCAGAATCGTGACACTAGACGACACCGTTGTGGTAGACACTCCCACAATGAGCGGGGCCACCCCCGCCACCAATATCACTGCCAGCAATCGCACGGGCGTACCGGTACGCGGCGACAGGCCAGACAATTCGCGCGGCAGCCAACCATCCTGACATGCCGCATGCAGCGGGTATACCATCCAGCCAATAGCTGCATTCAGTGTGGTGAGCAGGGCCAGCGCCGACCCACCAACGGTGAACGCTCGCACCACATTGCCAGGCACGGCAATGCGCGCGCTCACTGATATGTCTTGATTCGCCACGCGCGCTATGGGAAGCACCCCGGCATCCACCACGCACAGCAGCACATACGCCAGCGCCACCACGAGCAAAGACACAAGCATCGCGCGCGGCACCGTACGCCTCGGTGCACGGGCAGCCGCAGCATAGTTCGACACCAATGCCACACCGTTCATCATGAACGTCATGTACAGACACGCGAACACGAATACCGTAGGCGAACCGATAATCACATCCTGCGTGAGATACCGTGCCTGCACATGCGGTATCAAGGCCCCTGCATAGAGACCGAACACCACGGCCAACAGCAGTATCAGCAATACTTGTACCGCCGACGCTGCCCGCGCACCCCATGCATGGAGCGCCACGAATACCGCAATAATCAGTATCGCCACGCCACGTGCCACCAACGGCGGCACCGGCAGGAGTTGGGCCGCCGACAGCGCATAAGCCGCTATGTCAAATACGAGAAAACACAAGAGATACGCGCCTACTCCGCCCACATATCGCCCCAAGGTATCGCGCAACTGCTGATATTGGCCACCGGGGTACTCACCTGAGCTGTTGAGCAAGAGCTGCGGAACAAGTGCGATGACGGAGAATCCCAAGCCGACCAACGCCGCGATCCATAATCCCGTACCAATAATGCCAATGCCTATGCCGGGCATTGACATCACACCCAGTCCAATCACACCGCCTGTTGCCAACGCCACCAGATGCCCGGTTCCCAACGCCGCATCCTGACTCCGATTCATCGCAACCCCCTCATGTACGAATGGTCTTGCCTCCACTGAAGCACATTCGAGGGCTTCCCGACCGTGATTTCCTCACGATCGGCATACGGAAAATCTATATCGTGCAATCACGGAGTGCGGCCTCGGCCTTAGCTGGAGGTGCCTCAGCTGGAGGTCAGGAAGGTTTCGTTGCCTCGGGTGAAGTCGAGGACGGCACCGGCGAGTTGGACCTCGTCTGCCAGTTCGGGGTCGGCAGCCAGAAGCTGCTCGGCACGGGTGCGGGCGTCGGCGATCATGTCGGCGTCCTTGACCACGCGCAGGAGCTTCAAGCTAGACTTGCCGCCGGATTGGGCGTCGCCGAGCACATCGCCGGCACCGCGGAATTCCAAGTCGGCTTGGGCGATTTCGGCACCGTCGAGCGAGTGGTGAATCACTTCGAGCCGTTGCTCGGCCGGGGAGCCGGGTTCCGCACGGGAAATAAGGAACGCCCACGAGTTGGTGCCGCCACGCCCCACGCGGCCGCGCAGCTGATGCAACTGAGAGAGGCCGTATCGGTCGGCATCAAAGATCACGATGCAGCTGGCCTGTTTCACATCCACACCGACTTCGATCACCGTGGTGGACACCAGAATCGGAGTCTCGCCGCCGGCAAAATCGGCCATGACCTGGGTTTTGACGTCATCCTTGTCGCGGCCGGTCAGAGTCGCAAACCGAATGCCTTGGAATTGCGGGAGTTTCTGCAACCGGTCGGCGATTTCGGCCACCGCATGCAATGGCGGGCGAGCCACGGTTTCGCCGTTTTCGTCGAAGGTTTCGTAGGGGTCGTCGATGCCGATGGCGTCGGCCGCCGCGCGCGTTGCACGGCCGCCCGCAGCTGTGCGGGCACTGGAACCAGATGCTGCGGCGCGTCCGCGGGCAGAACCGGCTGCTGCCGAAACGCCCGGAACCGCCTTCGTTCCCCTCATCATCCGCATCAATGCGCGGGCACACGATATAGGCCCGCTCCCCCGCGTCGACTCGCGCGCGAATGTGCGCGAACACACGGCCCATGGTGGCGGCGTCGGCCTCATTGACCACCACGGTGCGAATCGGTTTGCGGCCGCCAGGCAATTCGGTGAGCCAGGAAATATCGAGATCGCCAAACCAAGTCATGGCGGCGGTGCGCGGGATGGGCGTGGCGGTCATCACCAATAGATGCGGCGTGGTGCCGTCATCGGTTTTGGCGTTGAGACTTTCGCGCTGTTCCACACCGAACCGGTGCTGCTCGTCGATTACCACCAAGGCCAAGTGCGGGGCTTGGAAGGTCTTGGAAAACGCCGCGTGCGTGGCCACGATAATGCCCGGCTCGCCACTGGACGCCGCAGCAAGTGCTTTACGTCGCGCAGCAAGCTTCATGCCGCCCGTCAACAACGTGACTGGAATCGCTGGCTTGAGTTGCTCCACCATCCGGCCAATGGTTTCGGCATGCTGCTCGGCCAGCACCTGAGTCGGGGCAACAAGCACGGCCTGATAGCCGGCGTCTACGGCTTGGAGCATGGCAGCGAGCGCCACTACGGTTTTGCCGGAGCCCACCTCGCCTTGCAGCAGACGCTGCATTGGCCAGGCCTGAGCCCAATCGGCGGCAATATCATGAATAACCTGCTGCTGCCCTGCAGTGAGGGAGAACGGCAGGGATGCGATGAACTGATCGCGCAGACTGTCGGTTACCAACGGGCAAGAGTGAGCCGCGGATTTATGGGCGTGCGACCTGGCTTTAAGCAGCGAGGTCTGCGAAACGAAAGCCTCCTCATAGCGCAGGGTTTCGATGGCCTCCTTGAACCGGGTCGTGGAGGCCGGATCATGAATGGACAGGAACGCCTCAGCCCGATGCATGAGGTTCTTGGCCTTGCGCACCGATTCGGGCAGCACATCTGGGATGGATTGGGAGAGCGCCTCAGCACCGGATTTGGCGGTCGTGCCGGACTTCTCTTCCCCGTTTTGGACGGCGATGGTGTCGGTCGTGGGAGCCACGATGTCGGCTGACCCAGCGCCAGCGAGTTTCCCGTCAGGCGTGGATGACGTGCGGGCCCCCATCATCCACAGCAATCCCAGAATCGTCTCATGAATATGTTCGGACGAGATACGCGAACTGGCGTGATATACCGGGCGGGGCCGGCAGACGCGGGTAAGCGCCTCTTGCACGGTATCGGCGTCGTATTTCAGCGCGGCCCCGGAAGAGGCAGCCGCGGCCGGCGGATACGCGGACTGCGCACTGGCATACGGATCGGCACTTCCCGCAAACGCACCATTGCCGGATGCCGCACCCCGAGCGTAACCCTCAAGCCCCGCTCCTGCTCCGGCCGACCCGGGCGCGACAGTGAGGATTTCGGGGTGCGTGAATTGCAGCTGCCCCATGTATTCGCTGGGCATACCGGAGACCACCACAGACGTGCCGGCGCGCAGCCGCATGCTGACCCAATCCACATACGATTTACGATACGAAAAGAACGTGAGCCGAGCCGTGCTGCCGGGTACGCGGCGAGACCGGGCGAAGTCGGCGTCGTCAACCGTCGCCTCGAGTCGGTAGCCGCGGCGAGCGTTCATCGGCACCACGCGCATGTCTCGTATCACAGCGGCAAATGCCATCTGCTGGCCGGGTGCGGCCTCGCGGATGGCGCGAAGCGGCACCGGTTCGGTGACGCGGAAGGGATAGTAGGTCAGGGCGTCGCCGACAGTGACGATTCCCAGCGATTTGAGCGCGGACACGCGACGCTTGTTGGTGACCAGCGAAGCGAGAGTGGTGTCCATAGTGATGCTCATATTGGCCTATTCTATTCGCACGGCCCCTTTAGGCCGCAGAAACAACAAAACCCGCTGAGCCGAAGCTCAAACGGGTTTTGCTCCACGTTAGTACGCGATTCACGCGGCCACGCGCTGAACCTTGCCGGCCTTGAGGCACTTGACGCACACGCGCAGACGAGTGTTCTCGCCATCAATCGTGGTGCGTACAGACTGCAGGTTCGGGCGGAAGCTACGCTTGGTACGACGGTGCGAATGGGAAACGGTGAAACCGGTCTGCGGTCCCTTGCCGCACACTGCGCAACGAGCTGCCATGATGGACTCCCTTAACCTTGATGTGTCAAGTCTTTCACGCATTCGACCGCCGGTTTCACCCGACATGCCGAACACACAACTTCACAAATATATAGCCCAATACCGACAACCGCAACTCTTGCGTGTATCATGGGCGAACTTCGGCGGTTCACGCGCGGTTCGAGCGTAACTTGCGAGTGGGCCATCAGCGGTTCGCGAGCGGCTCGGCATTGGTTCGCCAGCGGTCCGCAAGTAGTTCGCCAGCAGTTCGCCAGCAGTTCGCCAGCGGCGAATTACGCTGCAAATCGTAGCGTTTACCCGATAAAACACGCCGGACTGCCTATTCCGCATCCAGCAAACTCTCATATAATCTCGGTATAAGAGACGGCAAGGGACGAAGGGGTCCTCGTGCAACTTACGACGAAGGAGGCTGTCATGTTGAATCTCAGGCGAGGTATCGGCACTCACGAGCCCAGCGTGATTTCACTGGGTCAAGTCTGGGTGGACATTATGCTCAATGTGGACGAGGTGCCGGCACAGGGCGGATTCGCCGTGGCCGATCATCCGAAGCCCTCCATTGGCGGCAGCTATCGCGTGCTGCAGGCGGCCAGCCGCATGGGCGTGCCGACCGAGCACGCCGGCATTCTGGGCAACGGCCTGTGGGCGCATTTCATCCGCCAGTCATTCCAGGACAACGGCATCACGCATATCGGCCAGGATCGTCTTGATGAGGATTCCGGTTTCCGCGTGGTGCTGAGCTCCGGCGCGCCGAAGAAGACGTTCATCGCTTCCTATGGCGCCGAGGCTCATGGCGACGCGGACACGTTCAACACGCTGGAGCCGCAGCCCAAAGACGTGGTGCACATCAGCGGCAACACACTGATGGACCACACGGCCACCGGCGTGGACGGATTCCTGCTCAAGGCCGGTACCGACCCGGCTGCACGCGACTACACGCTGGTGATCAATCCCACCAATACGTTGCGTCTGGTCAACGACCACATGCTCGAGGATCTGGTGCTCGCACGCCCGGTCTGGTCCTGCAACCGTCAGGAGGCCATGACGCTGGCCGAGCGCCTGGGCGCGCCGATCGACGACAGCAAGGTCACCATCGGCGGTGGACTCGACGACTTCATGCACCAGTTGTGTGACGGCTTGGGCACTACACTGCGCGCGCCGCTGGTGGTGCGTGTCGGCGCCCGCGGCGCTTGGATTCGTGAGCCAGGTGGCGAGACGATTCATATCGAGGGATACCCGACCAAGGCCGTACACACCCGTTCGGCGGGCGGTTGCCACACCGGCGTGATGTGCGCGATGCTGGCAAAGGGCCATAGTCTGGCCGAATCGGTAAAGATCGCCAACGCGGCGGCATCCATCGCCATCCAGCGCAGCCTCAACGGCGTGCCGCAATGCCCCGATTACGACGAGGCCATCGCGCTGATCGGCGAATAGTCGACTATAGGTAGCTCCCCCCAGTCCGCTTCGCGGCCAGCTCCCCTCAGCGAGGGGAGCTATTTTTGCTCTGGCTCCCCTTAGAAAGAGGCCCGGCATTATTCATCCGCCGTTCAACCGGAATGGCTCCCCTACCCTAGTCCGCGCTTCTACGATAGATTGAGTTGAATACTGTCGAGGAGTGTATATGACTGATCCCACGAATGTCCACGAACCGGTGCCGCAAAGCGCCAAACTGACCGCCCGCGAGAAGAAGTGGATCATCTACGACGTCGGCAACTCGGCATTCGTGCTGCTGTCCACCGCCGTCATCCCCATTTACGCCAAATCGCTGATGCCGGCGGACGGCAACATCGTGTCCGCCTGGGGCTACGCGCAAACCATTGCTTCCTTGGTCATCGCGCTGCTCATGCCGTTGCTCGGCTCCATCGCCGACGTGCAAGGCATGAAAATCAAGTTCTTCCTTGGCTTCTTCGGCACTGGCGTGGTCACCTGCTGCGCAATGGCCCTGCCCCTGACCTGGCTACCGTTCCTAGTCGTCTACATTCTGGCGACCATCGGCCTCAACGGCTCGCTAACGTTCTACGATTCGATGCTCATCGACGCCACCTCGAACGAGCGCATGGACAAGGTCTCCTCGCATGGCTACGGCTGGGGCTACATCGGCTCCACCGTGCCGTTCATCTTCTGCATCGCGCTGATCTTCGGCGGCCCGTCGCTCTTCGACTGGTCCACGGTGGCTTGCACGCGCGCCTCGTTCATCATCACCGCCATCTGGTGGGTGGCATTCACCATCCCGCTGCTTACCAGCTACCGCCAAGTGCACTATCGCGCCACCCGTGACCAGCTGGGCTCGGCCGTGCGCGGCACGTTCAGCGAACTGGCGGGCACGTTCGGCAAAATCGTGAAGAACAAGCCGTTGTGGATGTTCATGATCGCGTTCTTCTTCTACATCGATGCCGTGAACACGGTGATTTCGATGAGTACCTCCTACGGTGCCGAGCTTGGCATCGACTCCACCCAGCTGGTGGTGGCACTGCTCGTCACGCAGTTCGTGGCCTTCCCCTGCGCGATTCTCTACGGTCGTTTGGCCGGCCGGTTCGGCTGCAAAGTGATGATCACGGCGGCGGTCGTGGCATACATGTGCATCGTGTTCTTCGCCGCGTTCTTCCTGAAGTCGGCCGTGGAGTTCTGGATTCTGGCGATTCTGGTCGGCATGTTCCAGGGCGGCATCCAGGCGCTCTCCCGCTCGTACTACGGCAAGATCATCCCCAAGAATCACGCCAACGAGTACTACGGCTTCTACGATATCTTCGGCAAGACCGCCTCGATCATCGGCACCTTCCTGGTGGCCACCACCACGTCCCTGACCGGCAACGCCTCGCTCGGCGTGCTCTCCATCGCCGTCCTGCTCGTCGCGGCACTCGTCTTCCTGCTCCTGCAAAAGGACCCGACGCGGGAGTGATTTGCCGGCCCTCGGCAACTCTGTGCCGAGGGCGACATCTCGCAGCATAGAAATCCTCGACATAGGGATGCCGCCGTTTGAAGTCGGTATGTGACATGCCGCCCGGAATCAGCATCGCCAGCCCGATAATCACGCCCACGCAGATGCCCAGGAATGTCAGAAAATCGTTGAGTGGCGTCACGCCGAGAATGGAATTATCGGAATCGAACAGGTTGCCGATGCCGGCTCCCGCGATAATCGCCGCGCAACCGCCGGCAATCAGTAGCGCGAATCGGCAGCGGTGTTCATCGTAGCCGGTCAGATCCTGCGGTAAGGCAGCCACATTAGCCAGCGTGCCGGGACGTGATGGACTGGTTCCGTGCAACATTTCGCCGGGCAATGCATTTGCGGAGCTCGGGCCATTGATGCCGTCACCGCCGGACCGCGCTGATTCACCGATGTTCCCATCAGCATCCTTCATATACGCGGGTTCCCCGGCTCCCTCCCCGGTTACGGTTCTGGCAGCCGAGCCATGGTCGCCCTCCGCTGCGCCGCGCGCGGCCGCACCCACGTTCACGCTCGCACTCACATCGCCAAGTACCAGGTCATCAAGCGTGCAACCGAACAGGTCGCAGATCATAAGCAGCTTGTCCATCTCGGGAGAGGCCTTCTCGGATTCCCATTTGGAGATGGCCTGGCGCGAGACGCCGAGCAACATGGCCAGCTGTTCCTGGGGCATGTTGCGTTGTGCGCGCAGGTATTGCAGGTTGGCGCGGAAGCTCATCGGAGTGTCCCTTCATAGGTAATGCTCATCATGACATATTCGGCCGATGCCCTCACTATGCCACGGCAAACCAGTTCCGCGCCACCATCTTCAGGTTGCATATTCGCGCGCAACCACAGGTTGCATCGGCGGAATCCCGCCATTCTGCCGGCTCCGCGGCATTCTAGCCCGCACCCCGATTGGACCGGCATAATCGGAATACATCGATTATGAAAAAACGCTCGCGGCCACATGGCCAACGAGCGTGAATCTCGGGTGGGCGATGTAGGAATCGAACCTACGACCCCTTCGGTGTGAACGAAGTGCGCTAGCCGCTGCGCCAATCGCCCGAATACTCGGTTCTTCAGTTATATCCAGTCGAATTGCTTCGACTTTCGTGGGCGATACAAGATTCGAACTTGTGACCCCTTCCGTGTCAGGGAAGTGCGCTACCACTGCGCCAACCGCCCGGGTCATCATCCGGTCGAATCAATCAGCATGAATCAACCATCCGAGAGCGGACAACGGGACTCGAACCCGCGGTCTCAACCTTGGCAAGGTTGCGCTTTACCAACTAAGCTATGTCCGCATGTGTTACCTTCACAGGCAACAGGTGACAAAGATACGCCAATCTCAGGAAAAAGCCAAGCCCCCGCGTGTCCCACCGGTTTTCCAACGATTATCGAGCGCCGAAGTGAAGTTCCCGAACTACGCCGACGTGCCGTCCTTCATGGAATCAGGCACGGTATGGGCTTCATCCCTCAACGCGCGATAATGGCGGTATGACGCAACGACAACTGATGCGGGCCACAGTCGAAACGCCCATCGGCCGGATGATGATGGCCTCCGACGGCGAGGGACTTACCGAACTCTGTCTTGAAGACTGGTGGTGGGCCACCGATCACCAAGCCGTTCTCGATTCGAATCGCGAATCCGATAGTGAACCCGACGTATTCCGTATAACCCGCGAATGGCTGACCGCCTATTTCGCCGGCGAACGCCCCGGCTCGGATCAGGTGCCGCCTTTGCATCCCGCCGGCACGCCATTCCAACATGAAGTGTGGAATCTGGTGGCCGAAATCCCCTATGGCATGACGGTAAGTTACGGCGAACTCGCCGCCGAATTGGCCGAACGACGCGGCGGCGGCCGCATGGCCGGCCAGGGGGGCGGGGGCCCCTCCGGCGATTCGAATCAGGCGGTCGGAGGCGCAGTGAAGCGCAATCCGGTTACCATCATCGTGCCCTGCCACCGCGTAGTCGGCTCGGGCCGCGCGTTTGGCGGCTACGGCGGCCGACTCGACATCAAGGCCGAGTTGCTTGAACTCGAGGGCGTGGATCTGGCGCGCTTCGATCTGCCGAACCTTTGACGGGCCCAGCGGTCCGCCTCGTCAAAAAGGATTGAGTGGTTAACCCTCCCGCCGGCGGGAGATGGCGCGTAGCGCCGGAGGGTGGTCGGCTGGCTGGCATCGCAACCCTGCTACCCGACAATTTTCGACAAGCCGACGGGAATCCTTCCACGAATTGTTCGCCGTCGGTGCAGTCTTGCTCGATCGCGCCGGCCAAAACCGTACAATCCCTACAATGGAATGCATATGGTTAATTGCTGCGCGCAGCCGCACGGCCGCACGCGATCGCAAGACCACGCAGCCCAAGGGGATATGCAATATCAACGGAAGCAGGAGGTGCGCATGACCGGCATTATCGATTACGCGCACACCGAAACGCGCTCCTTCGCCGACTTGCCGTTCAACGAAATCGACGCCTTGATCATCTCCACGCTCATCTATGAGGATGTGGCCAGTGTCTGTCCGACGTTGATGCTGGATGAGACGCGGTCAGGCTCGTTCGCCGCACGCATTCGCGCTTTCGAACCCAAGCATCCACTGATCTGGCTGAAGGGTATCTGGCATCCCGAGCTTGAATCGGTAAGCCTTGACGAGGCCAACCGCGAGCTGCATCGTTCGCCGGAAACACATGCCGACGACAAGCCGCACGAAACCCAAATGGTTTCAGTGGTCAACCCGGACCTGACCCACGACCTGTTCCAGGCCGCAGGCGAAAACCCCCGCTACGCCAACGTTCGCCTGGGCGCGGTGGTCGAGCACATCAATCAGGGTGAGCAAACCCAATTCGCCGCCGCCACCTTCCAACTGCCCGACGGCCACAAGCGCCGAAAGCCGACCTACAAAGGCACGTTGGTTATTTCCTTCCGCGGCACCGATGATTCGCTCATCGGATGGAAGGAAGATTTCAATATGGCTTTCCAGTATCCGGTGCCGGCGCAACGTTCAGCCAGCGCCTATCTGGATATGGTGGCGCGACTGTGGGAGGGTCCGATTATTCTGGTCGGCCATTCCAAGGGAGGCAATCTGGCGATTTACGCGGCCATGAACGCCGATCCCAAGGTGCGCAAGCGCATTCAGCATGTCTATTCACTGGATGGCCCCGGTTTCCCGCCGGAGATTGTGACCAGCCCCGCCTACCGCACCATCCAGCCGAAGGTGACGAAAATCGTGCCGAGTTCGTCGATTGTGGGCATGATTTTCGAGACCCCGGAGCCTTGCCGCGTGGTCTCTTCCGATTCGGATGGCATCATGCAGCATTCCGCCTTCACCTGGCTATTGGATGGTGACCAGTTCATCACCGAGCCGGATTTGAGTTCCAGCTCGCAGTTGTTTAACGAGGAGCTGAACCATTGGATCGCCACGCTTACGCCCGAACAGCGCGAGCGTGCGGTGGATGCGCTGTTCACCGTGCTGCACGCCAACGGCGCCACCAGCTTCAGCGAGGTGATGAGCAACTTCCCCGCTTCGATTCCGGCGATGCTTGGCGCGTACGTTGGGCTGACCCCCGCAGACCGGCGTCATTTGGTTGAGGCCCTGGCGATACTGTTCAAGGCGTCCACGGCCAAACGCAAGCCGACGCCCGCCCCGGCTTCCGCACCAAGTTCTGCGACCTCCAAAGCAACAGCCGAGATCCCAGCAGAAACTGCAGCAGGAGCAGATAGCGCAGCTCCGGCCAGAGCCGATACTGATGCCGATGCCGGCACCACAGCTTCGCCATCAGCGGAGGACGCAACTGAAATCGCCGATTAGCTCATAGACATGTCCACAAATAATAGTTATACTGCCCAATAAGTTATTAGACAGCGTGACCATATCACGCTGGTGCATCAGGAGGAAGAGATGCCACGTCCACGCCATGATTCCGAGGTGCTGCCCGCCAAAGAACGCCTCGAGAACGCTTTCTGGGAATTGCTCGCCGACCGCGACTATCGCAAGATCACCGTTACCGACGTGGTGCGTGAGGCTGGCGTGAACCGTAATTCGTTCTACTATCACTTCTCCAGCCTGCCCGAATTGGCCGATTCAGCCATCCTGCATCAGGTCGAATCGATTCCGATCAACCGCACCCCCGATCCGAACGGCAATCCCGAGGAACAATGGCGAGACCGCGTCACCGCCACGCTCTCCGATCCAGAGCAGCGTCAGCGCCTCGACCACCTGGCCCTGTTGGCAGGCCCGCACAGCACGCTTGAACTGACCGAATCGCTGCGCGACTTCTGCCGTCTGCAAATGCTCAGCACATTGCAACGCGACCCCAAGAACCTTGACCTGAAAACCGATCTCATGGTCGAGTTCACCGTGGGCGGCATGCTCGCCGTGCTGCAACGTTGGCCCGAATTGAGCGACACCATCGAAATCAAAGACCTGCTTAAAGAAGATGTGGCCGTGCTGGCCATGGGCATATACCTGGCCATGAGCCAAAAGGACATGCTTAATTACTGGAATCGCATCTTCGTGCACAATGCGCAGGATTCGACCGCCCCCGGCATGCCGGTCGCCGCCACGCATGCCGCGCCATCCACCATCTCATCGTCGAACGGCCCCGCAGGATTCCCCGGGTACACCGCTTGACCGAAAACCAGCGAGTCTGGATTGTTTCCGCCGCACGAACCTCGCGTGAGGTTTCTCACAAGGCGCAATCAGCCTCTCATGCTGGCGTTTCCAACCCACGCACAGGAAGATGGAAGCATGAGCGAAACATCGAACAAGACTCGTCTGGAACATGACTGCATCGGCCAGATGGAGGTGCCGGCGAACGTCTACTGGGGTATTCACACCCAGCGCGCTATCGGCAACTTCCCGGTCTCCGGCATCACCGATAGCCAACATCCCGAGCTGATTCGCGCCTATGCCACGGTCAAGCGCGCCTGCGCCATCGCCAATGAGGAATTAGGCCTGATCGACCCAGCCAAGGCCGAGGCCATTCGCGCCGCCTGCCTAGAAATTGAGGCCGGCAAACTGGCCGATCAGTTCCCGGTCGATGTGATGCAGGGCGGTGCCGGCACCTCGTCGAACATGAACATGAACGAGGTGATCGCCAACCGTGCGTTGGAAATCGCCGGCCGCCAGCGCGGCGATTACACATACATCCATCCGAACGACGACGTCAACAAGTCGCAGTCCACGAACGACACCTACCCGGCCGCCTGCAAACTCGCGCTTATCGACGCGATCGGGCCGCTCGCCGAGTCCACCAAGAAACTCGCCAAGGCCTTCCACGATCTGGCCGACAAACATATCAATGACGTGACGATTGGCCGCACGCAGCTGCAGGACGCCGTACCAATGACCTATGGTCAGGAATTTCATGCGTTTGCCACGCTGTTGAAGTCTGATTTGGCTGCATTCGATCGCGTGGTGCCGCTGCTGGCCCAGCTCAACCTCGGTGCCACCGCCATCGGTACCGGCATTTGCGCGGATCTGCGATTCCGCAAGTCCGCTATCAAGCATCTGGCGCAAATCACCGGGCTGCCGGTCACCGCCGCGCCCGATCCGGTGGCCGCCATGACGGATATGGGCGCGTACGTGGCCACGTCGGCTGCCATCAAGAGCCTCGCCGTGCACCTGAAGAAGGCCGCCGACGATTTGCGACTGCTCAATTCCGGGCCGCGCTGCGGTTTCAACGATCTCAACGTGCCGGCTCGCCAGGCCGGATCGTCGATCATGCCGGCCAAAGTGAACCCTGTGATCCCCGAATGCGTCAACCAGTGCTGCTTCACGATTTTCGGCATGGACGTGACTGTGAACTGGGCTGTGGCCGAGGGACAGTTGCAGCTGAACGCCTTCGACCCGGTGATGGTGCATGAGCTGCTGACCGGCATGGCGTTGCTGACGCACGCCATGGAGACGTTCCGCGTCAACTGCGTGGAAGGCATCGAAATCAATGCTGACCTGGGGCGTTCATACGCCCAGTCCTCACCGTCGATTTCCGCCGCGCTCAACCACTACATCGGCTACGAGCACGCGGCCGACATCGCCGCCGCAGCCGTACA
>OAUY01000406.1_pt1 | contig 16089 bp, 17 predicted proteins | sample 1476321 | NCBI WGS metagenome assembly OAUY01 (sample SAMEA2580067, study PRJEB22360) | human gut metagenome | biome: human gut; feature: human-associated habitat; material: faeces | place: Denmark | collected 2008/2010
ATGGATGAAAAAAGAAAAGATAAAATTCAACGGTTGTTAGCACTAGCAAACGATGCGAACGATGAAGAATCAATGACAGCTTTAGCAAAGGCCCAGGAATTGATGCTAGCCTATGGAATTGATGAAGAAGAAGTGTTTCATTATCAGCAACACCAAAGGCAAGAAAAGGTTATAGATAAAATGATTTACAAAGGAAGACCGCATAAATGGGTCTACAGACTAGCTGGGATCATTGCAAAGAATTTTCGTGTGAAGAATTACTATCAAAGTTCTTCAGATATAGAATTACACTACGTAGGTTTAACAACAGATGCAGAGATTGCAGAAATTACATTTTTATATGCAAAAGGTAGTGTTGCCTTTTGTTCAAAAGAGTTTATGAAGCAACCGGAAATTAAGCGAAAATATAAACGAAAATGGCAATTAAAACAAGACTATATCGAAGGGTATTTGACAGCTCTTAGTTCTGTATTTGAAGCCCAGGTACTTACGAATGGTTACGAACTTGCATTGCAGTTGCCTGTCGCAGTCCATGAAGAAGTCTCAAAGCTAGGCTTGGTTAAAGGAAAAGACACCTCACACCAGGTTGAAAACTTCGACGCTTTTCATTCTGGTTACCAAGAAGGTTTGCAATTTAAGAGTAAAGAGTTAATTAACTAATGAATTTATAAATGGAGGAAATAATATGCCTGATTTGGATTCCTACTTAGAAAGATTTGAAAACTATCTGAAGGAGCAAGAAGAACAAAATGAAATTTTTGATCCAGACGATAGGAGGTGCAGAGTTTGTGGATGTACCCAATTTAATGCATGCCCAGGGGGCTGTTATTGGATTGAAGAAGACTTATGCAGTAAATGTGTATAGAAAGAGAACAAAAAAAGCAGATAAAAAATTATTTGCTTTTTTTACTTATATATTTTATACGATAAAAAAACGTGGTTTTTAGTTTGAAAACCCTGTAAGATTAATATATGGACCCATTTAATGTAAATATAAAAGGTGTTCGTTTTCTTAGGGGGGATTTTAATAAAATTTGAGGAGTGAAAAAATGAATAAGTTTCAAAGTTGGCTTATGGCCAATAAAAATCTGTTAATTACAAGTGTAGTAATGTGTCAAGTGTTAGTTTTAAGCATAGGGATAATCAACTTTCCTTATATTGATGACACCGGCAGGCAAATTGATGGTAATACGGACTTTGCTAGAAGTTATTCTCGCTGGGGTAGCGAAATTGGTTCTTGGTTAGTTCAAGGGAGTAGACACCTTACGGATATGGGGTTATGGACGCATATTCTTTCTGGATTCATTGTATCAGTAACAGGGATTATCATTGTTTACTCTTTTCATAAGAAGCTATCTCTTTTAGCTTTAACAGCAGCCATGTTGGTTGGCTTTAATCCTTGGTTTTTACAAAATTTAAGTTTCAGGTTCGACAGTCCTTACATGTCTTTGAGCCTTTTATTTTCAGTTCTTCCATTTCTATTTTGGAATAAAAATAAAGTCTTATTTTTAGTTGTTTCTATTTTAAGCATTTTTTTGATGTGTAATACTTATCAGGCGTCTTCGGGGATCTATGTCGTGATGGTGTTAGCATTATCACTGAAGCAGCTGTTAGACAATCAATCGTTTATTGCTGTGCTTAAAAAAGCGATTGTAGCTATGATTAGCTATATAAGCGCCATGTTTCTTTATCTTATTGAAACAAAATTTAATCCTGAAATAGCAACGCGAGGCGGTATGACAACAATCGCGAGTGTTAAGGATATACCCAAAACAATCCTGGTAAATAGTCAAATGTATCTGTCAAAAATAACTGAACAGAGTACAAAACTATGGATACTTTTGTTTTTTATTCTAGTAATTTTCTTTGTTTTAAGTACGGTTCTTAATGCGAAAGTATCGCCTGTTAAAAGCTTTTTATACGCAGTATTATTTCTATTTTTAGGCTCTATTTTGAGTTACGGCGTCTTTCTAATCTTTCCGGAAAAGCTTTTGTTAATTTCACCTAGATACGGGTATGGATTTAGTTTTTTTGTAGTTTCAATTATCATGCTTACTTTGGCAAATACTTCTAAAAACGTGCTAGGATATGTGTCAAAAACAGCGGTTTGTCTTTTCTGTGTTTATCTTTTATCTTTTACATTTGTTTATGCTAGTGCGTTAAGTCACCAAAAGGAATCTTTTGAACGACAAAGTATGATATTAGCCGATGATTTAAAAGACCTAGTGAACCGTGACACGGTGACTGTGCATAGTACGTCTTTATTTAAGGATTCGCCAGTATTTGTCAATAGTTCGAAGAATTATCCTATATTAAAAGAATTGGTTCCACCAAATGAAGCCCTTTATTGGCCAAATCAGTTTTTATTTAGAACGTACACTGGTTTAAATGTGAACATAGAGATCTTTGATATTAACGCGTTGAATAAAGAAGAAAGAGAGTTAATGAAATCTAATTATTACCATGACATTTATGTAAAAGATTCAGAAGTATTTGTTCATGTTAAATAATCTTGAAACAAAAGTAATATCAAGGCAATTGAAAGGCCGGGGTAGATACTGTAAAATAAAAATAGCTATTTCAGATTTAACTATTTTCTTACAAACTGAATAAATTGATCGTTCAGTTCTATGAATGATTATGTGTTAGAAATGAAAGGCTAAAATAAGTTATAACCTTAGAGACTGTCTCCCCCCAAGAGACAGTCTCTATTATATATTTAACTTATTTTTTTGGGTTAAAATGAAATGGCTAAGAGCCGAAGAAACTTCAATCCTAACAGTATTGTGGTTTTTTAGGATGGGATAAACGTTAAATAGGGATTTTTTATCATATACTGTCTTGTAATATGCTATTGTTTAAGCGTATTATACTAATATATATTTAGGAGGATTATTCAGTTGAAAAAAACAAAATTTTGTTTATTAGGTGCAGCCGTGATACTAGGTGTTACCCCGATTGTAATTACTGGAACAAATGTATACGCTGACGAACGAACTCCAGAACAGCAAACCAGTCTATGGGATATTGAGGAAGAAACGAATCCTATTTATGATACGAAACCATCTAATGATAATCTCCCAGAAAATGTTACTTTAGAGTACACAGAAGAAGGACCTATTGTAACTGTCTATGAAGAAGGTACTACCCAAAAAAATAGAGCTGCAAGAGCAGCAGTATATCGTTGGGGGGGGTGGGAATACACCAACATAGCTCTGCCTACAGGAACAGTAGCACATGCTATCAATTTGGCAGTTAATGGCGGAATAGGAATTGTAGCTTCAACAGTAGGTATTCCTGCAAGTGCTGTTACTGGTTTACTAGAAGGTGCTAATTGGTTAGGAATAGGTGGTGCTCCTGGAGATGCAGTTGCTAAAAAATGGGATAGAAATGGGAATGGTTGGGTAGGATTCTATTATCAGCGTGGGTATGATGCTGCAGGTAGAGTTGTAGCGACTAGGTACAAAACAGAGTAATTATGAAAAAACATAAAGATCTTAATAAAAACCACCCATATCTATTTATTTTTTTAATAGTGTTAATCGGTAACTTAATCGGAACAATGGTCTACCTATTTCTAAAAATTCCTATCAAAGAATCCTTGTACTCAAATAGTATTATTGTATTCCTCATTGGATGTCTGCTAAAAAAATGGGAGAAAAAGTAATACTTTGTCTATAACAAAAAGACCTTAAAATTTTGTGAGCATAAGCGTCAATAAATCTATTGACAGTAAAACAAAGAATTAGAGTCTTTAAAAGTAATAAATAACTAAAAAAAATATCAGGAGGAATTTACCATGACAGATAAAGGGACAACAGATAAAATCAAAGGAAAAGCAAAAGTAGTTGCAGGAAATGTGACTGGGGATGATAAACAAAAATCAGAAGGTTTCTTAGATCAATCCATTGGCAAAGCAAAAGAAGTCGCTTCTGATGCTAAGGAGAAAGTCGAAGATGTTATTGAAGATGTAAAAGAAAAATTGGATAAATAATTAAAAGAAAGGCAGATCCTTACGGTCTGTCTTTATTTATTCAAACAACATGTCCATTTTAAGTATACTTAAAATGGATTTTTGAAAATCGCTATGTTACACTATTTTTGACTGTCTATTATACATGTCTATTATATACAATTGAAAAAGGAGCAAAAAATGACGAAAATTGGCTATATTCGTGTTTCATCGATGGATCAAAATTTGGATCGACAACTCTTGGAAATGGAAAAGTTACAGGTAGAAAAAATCTTTCAAGAAAAAATCAGCGGGAAAGATACGAACCGACCAGAATTTCAAAAGTTATTGCGCTTTGCCCGTGAGGGAGATATTCTCTTTTTTGATTCACTAGACCGCTTAGGCAGAGATTATGATGACATCAAAGAAACAGTTCTTTATTTCAGGAACAACAATATAGAAGTAAACTTTTTAGACGCGCCGTTTTTGAACTTCAATACTGGCAATGATTTACTTGATAAAGCTATGTTTGATATGTTTTTATCGCTGCTTAGTTACATTGCGCAAAATGAACGGGAAAAAATCAGAGATCGACAACGTCAAGGAATTGCAGCAGCAAAAGCAAAAGGAATTTACAAAGGTCGTCCCGCTGCTTACACACCAGACTCTCCTGACCCACAAAAACAAGTAATCTATCACAACATTGTTTCTATGCTTACAGCTGATGAGCCAGTAGCAAAGATTGCTAAACAGAATCATGTATCACGAGAAACCGTCTATAAAATCAAGCGAAAGCTAAAATCTAGTGTTTCAGAAAGCGATTCTAAGCCCATTTTAAAATAAGCAGTACTACCAATATACCAACCTACAAAAAATAGAATGGAGAGATTATTAATGATGCGAAAAGCCTACGATCGTTGGGGATTAGAAATAAATAGTTTTAATCGAAATATTGCTTTTTCTGTAGATTGTGATTGCGGAAAATTAGCAAAATTAGTTCCCCAAAAAAATTATTTTGAATGTCCTGCTTGTCACCGCAAGTATAAATTAAACTTAGGTCATTATGTAGAATTAACAAAACCTTTCATTCTTGATAACTGATAAATTGACAAAATAAAACATACAACGTATAATTTGTATACAATGTATATAAATTATACGTTGTATATTGTGTAAAGGAGTTGTTAATTTTGACAAAAACAATAACGTTTGGAAACTTTAAAGGTGGTGTTGGCAAAACAATGACCAGTGTTATGACTGCTTTAAACCTCTCTCTAAACGGTAACAAAGTGCTATTCATTGATTTTGACCCTCAAGGAAATGCTAGTGATGTTCTTGCTAAAACTTTTAACATTACTTACAAAGATAAACCTTCTATTTACGAAGGTTTAGAAAATGGTACTTTATCTTACTCAATCAAAGAGCTCTCTACCTATCTGGCTATAGTTCCTGCCGACTTTAGCTTAGTTGGATTTCAATTATTATTAACTAATTTAACTAAAAACGATTATTCAAAGAGAGCATACTACTTAGATGCTTTATTAAATCCTTTAAAAGGTTTGTATGATTATATTATTATTGACACTCCACCTACTATTAGTGATTTTACAAATAATGCAATTTTAACTAGCGATTACATTGTATTAGTTATGCAAACTCAGCTTTGGTCTCTTTATGCTGTAGAAACCTATCTCCCTTATATCGAGCAAATGAACGAAACTTACAATTCCAATTGTACAATTTTAGGAGTTGTTAATATGTTATTAGATAAGAATGGTACTGTAGATAATGATGTTGTTAGAAAAGCTAAAGAAATTTTTGGTTCACTATTGTTTGAGCAAAACATCTACAATAGGCAACGGGTAAAACGTTATAGTGCAGAAGGCATTCCTTTAGAAATAAAAAACAACAATCGCCATGATACGGATGCATTAAATATGTATGAAACTTTATCAAAAGAAATCTTAAAGAGGATTGAGGAGGAATAACAATGAATAATACTAATCCATTTCTACAATCTAAAGGCATTGCTGATAATGAAAATAAATTGAATAATAATGTAAAGAATCCTTTTATTGAAGCTAAAAAAAAATCAGATGAGAAGAAACTTAACAAGAAAAGAAAATCAATACTGTTTTACGTTGATGATTACGAAAAAATCGTTGCCCTTAGTAAAACCAAAGGTGATACTATTTCTGGATATATAAATTCTTTAATTGAAAAAGAGATTAGTAACCTTGATTCTATTGATACAGAACGATATAAGAAGTTTTTAAACAATAAATAAATATACAAAATATACAATGTATATTTTGTATACAATGTATATTTTGTAGCTAAATTTAATTTTTTTTTGGATTATAGTTGTCTAGTGTTCATAAGAATAGTAAGCTTAGAATGCACTTACTTATAACAAATAAAAAAACCCACATGTATGGTATGAAGTTTTCCAGTTTGGCGACTCTAAACTTCACACCAGCAATGGTGGGAAAAAGGTTTTTAATATTATTTTAATTTCTTGTTACTTCAGTTACTATTATAACATAGATGAAGATACTAACTCAAGAATTTAAATGCATCCTTTTTCTCACTCTTACGGGTTAAATAGAAAGAGGTTTTATTTATGTCTGAATCTAAATTTTACAAATCTAAACAGGTTTATGGAGAAACTTTTTTTCAGTTGCCAAAAGTCCTATTTACGAATAAAAAATACAAAAAAATGAGCAGTGATGCTAAAATAGCGTATGCTTTACTTAAAGATCGTTTTACTTATTCAATAAAGAATAATTGGATTGACAACGAAGATAATTTATATTTTATTTTTACAAATGAAGAATTGATGACCTTATTAGATGTTGGAAATCAAAAAGTTGTTAAAGTAAAAAAAGAGCTTGAAAAAGTAGAATTGCTACTACAAAAAAGAATGGGGTTGAATAAACCAAATAGATTATATTTGTTACGTCCAGAAGTTGAAGCAACTGACGTATATTTACAATCAATTGCTGAAAACGTTGATAACAGCGGAAATGTGAAAATCACACTTCCGAAAATCGTTGATAACAGCGGAAATGTGAAAATCACACTTCCAGAATCAGAAACAAATACTCCCTTGAAATCCCTTGATAATACTGGAAATGTGAAAATCACACACAATCTATATAAAGAACTAACTACAGACACATATAAAGATACAGTAGTAGATACGACAAAAGAAGAATTACAGCAGCGTGAATTATTACAATCTTTCTCTGAAACCCAAGACCATACTTTTTTAGATAAACGTTGTTTAGACTTAATTGCCTTATTTAGTAACACGATTCAAGAAGCACACAATGCTGTCGGTATTATTATTCGGGCAAAGAATAAACAAGAAAAAAAATATGGACGAGTATTAATTGCAGAAGATTGGCAAGAAGAAATTGAAACCACCTTACGCAAGGTCTACCATAAAATTAAAACAGATGCTAAAATTAAGAATGTTGATAATTACATGTTTGGGGCTTTCTGTACAACTTTTGAAAATTGTCTAATACAATTACAGTCGTGGGAACAAAAAAATGAGTCTCAAACGGTTGTAACATTACATGATTGGGTAGAAAAAAAATAGAGATTGGAGGAATGCAAAAGTGAAAAAGTGTAAGAAATTGTGTTTTATTGGAATTGGTTTATTACCGTTGATGTTAGCCAGTTGTGGTACAAATAATGCAAAAAACGATTCACAGGAAAAATCAGGAAAAAATGTAAAACAGGTAGCTACTTTAACAGCAGGCACGCCAGTTCAAAGCTTAGACCCAGCTACAGCGGTAGACCAGACAAGTATTACTTTATTGGCAAATGTAATGGAGGGATTGTATCGATTAGACGAAAAGAATCAACCTCAACCAGCTTTAGCAGAAGCGCAACCAAAGGTATCGAATGATGGGAAAACATATACCATTGTAATAAGAGATGGGGCTAAATGGTCTGATGGAACTCCCATTACTGCTGAAGATTTTGTAGTTGCTTGGCAAAGAGTTGTAGACCCTGAAACTACTTCTCCTAACGTGGAGCTATTTTCAACTATAAAAAATGCAAAAGAGATTATTTCTGGTAAACAACCTAAGGAAAAGCTTGGAGTCAAAAGTAATGGCGAACAAACATTAATAATTGAATTAGAAGAACCAACCCCTTACTTTACTGACCTATTAGCGCTGACTGCTTATTTTCCAGTGCAACAAAAAGCAATCAAAGAAAACGGAAAAAACTATGGAACATCTCAAAGATCAATCAAAACAAATGGTGCGTATGATCTAGCTAATTTAGATAGAGTAGGAACATCTGATAAATGGACGATTGAAAAAAATGAAAAATATTGGGATAAGAAACATGTATCTATGAAAAAAATTAATTTCCAAGTTGTCAAAGAAATTAATACAGGAATTAATTTGTATAATGACGGACAACTGGACGATGTGCCACTTGCTGGAGAATATGCGAAACAATACAAAAAAGATAAAGAATATTCAACAACGTTAATGGCGAATACGATGTTTTTAGAAATGAACCAAACTGGAGAGAATAAACTTTTAAAAAATAAAAATGTCCGAAAAGCGATTAGCTATGCAATTGATAGAGTAAGCTTAGTCGAAAAATTATTAGATAATGGCTCTATTCCTTCTGTTGGTGTTGTACCTGAAAAAATGGCTTATAATCCAAAAACAAAAAAAGATTTTGCCAATGAAAAATTAGTGGAGTTCAACAAAAAACAGGCAAGTACTTATTGGGAAACTGCCAAAAGTAACGATAAGGTCTCTGAAAAACTAGAATTAGATATTTTAGTAGGTGACGGAGAGTTTGAGAAAAAAGCAGGAGAATTTTTACAAGGTCAATTAGAAGAAAACTTAGAAGGATTGAAAGTTAATATTACACCAGTACCTGCTAATGTATTTATGGAACGTTTGACGAAAAAAGATTTTGCAATAAGTCTAAGCGGGTGGCAAGCTGATTATGCAGACCCAATTAGTTTTTTAGCAAACTTTGAAACCAATAGTCCATTGAATCATGGTGGATATTCCAATAAAAACTATGATGAATTAATTAAGGATACTTCCTCTAAACGCTGGCAGGAGTTAAAAAAAGCGGAAAAGTTAGTAATTGATGATGCGGGTGTTGTGCCAGTGTTTCAAGTGGGAATAGCTCGGCTTCAAAAAAATACAATAAGCAACTTAATGATTCACCCTGTTGGAGCTAGATATGATTACAAAAAAATGATGGTACAAACTTAGAGGAGAAGCTATGGAATTAGTACGTAGAATTTTTTTAGATAAACGTGAGATTGTACTTGTTGGAACCTCTCATATATCTAAAGAGAGTGCAGAATTGGTAAAAGAGGTAATTGAAAAGGAAAATCCAGATATTGTTTGTTTAGAATGGGATAAAACAAGGTACAATAAATATATGAATCCTGATGAATGGTCAGATACAGATATTGTTCAAGTAATTAAACAAAAAAAATTAATAGTTTTGATCTCAAGTGTAATATACAGTTTAATTCAAAAACATTTGGCAAAAATAAATGATTCTGTGCCAGGAGCAGAATTTTTCCAAGCAGTGAATAGTGCAGAAAAAATTGGGGCTAAATTAGCTTTAGTCGATAGAGATTCACAAGTTACATTTAAACGTTTTTGGCGGTTGATACCTCTAAGAAAAAAGGCTCTTTTCCCACATGCTTTTGGTAAAGTTTTAGAAGGAGCAGAAGATTCTAAAGAAGAAATGAAGAAACTTCTTAATTCAGAAAATTTTGAACCTATATTTGAACAATTACAGCAAACATACCCTGAATTGTGGGAATCTTTCTTAATTGAGAGAGACTTATATATGTCTACAAAAATTCTAAATGAAGAAGGAGAAAAAATAGTTGTTGTTATTGGTCAAGCGCACTTAAATGGAGTTGAGAAAAATATAAAGGAAAATCGAAAAGCAAATATTGAGGAATTAGACGGATTACCACCCAAACTTTGGTCAACTAGGGTTATAGAAAGTATTATACCTTTAATAATTATTGGTTTATTGATTTATTCTTTTGTTTTAGGAATGGATATAGGTATAAATCAAATAATTCGATGGGGTATATGGAATGGCGGCGTGGCTGCACTCTTTACTGTTTTAGCGCTTGCTAATCCATTGACGGTTATTACTTCTTTAGTACTTGCTCCACTTGCAACGTTACTACCAATGGTATCAATAGGTGTATTTTCTGCAATAGTAGAAGCTACCATCAGAAAACCTAAAGTTCATGATTTTCAAACAATGGATGAAGATTTGCTATCAATAAAAAAAATATATAAAAATAGGGTATTGAGAATATTTTTGGTATTTATTTTAGCAAGTATCGGTGGTACTGTTGGAAATATCATAGGTGGACTAGATATAATTAAGAATTTATTTTAACTGTAAGGATAGGAAAACCCAAAAAATAAGACATTAAAAATCTTATTTTTTGGGTTTTAAGTTAATCTATTTTTTTGTGGTCAAAATTTTTGGGATCTAATACTTGTCCATCATCGTCAAGAACACCAAATATTTGTTTTGCTTTTTCATCATCACTTTTAGAAATGATTGTTTGTAAGTTTTTATGGAATTGCTCAACATATTCAGGGCTTTCCACTTGTTTCAGTATTTCAACATACGAGAATACTTTCATAATATGCTCTATATCTCCAGAAGTAAAGTATAGAAGCATATTTCTTGAAGCTATGAAACTTAATTTATATTTATAACTAGTGTAATTTGATAACAAAGTTTCAAAGTGATTTAGAAGGATAAAGCAAGAACTGTAATCCTTTGTAAATATACTCAGAGCAATTGCATTAGACAAGGATAAACAAGCTGTATCTTTAATCTGCTCGTCACTATCTTCACGTAAAGGGAATAGTTGCTCTATCAATGTCTGAAGATCAGAGTAAGGGAATATAGTACATAGATTAGAAAGAATTTTATAGTGATACAATACAAATCTTTTGCTTGATGAAAACATCTTTTTAATATCAGATAGATCTTGTTTATCCACAGGAATAATTTCTGAAATTAAACTAGAGGTTTGCAATTTTATAAGTAAATACAAATTCATGTATTTTAATGAAGTAAATTTTTCATGTATAGATTTTTGATAAAGAGAGTAGAGTTCTTGCTTGTATTCTGAATCAGGATTTTGATGAATTTTTGAAAGAATAAAATAATATGTTTCTAAATCTTTATCAAAAACACTTTTAAAATCTTCATTACAAGTTCTAATTATTTCAGGTATTGTTAAATTACTTCTATCTGCAAGAAGTGGCAAATCAGCAATTTTTAAAAAATGTTCATTATGATTTTCAAAAAGGCTTGCTGAATTACGCTGAAAAATACCTTCATAAAACTTAGCTTGAGATAATTTCTCGCTTTTTCTTTGTATTTTCATTAATTCATTTAAATGCATATATTCAACTCCTATAAATGTATTCTGAATATGACGAAAATCGGTAAAAAAAAGAAAATAAATAAAAAATGAATTATTTTTCCCGGAAACGTCTTTTCTAAAATACATATACTTGTAATGAGTAAACTTTAATGCTATAGTAGTAACTGTAATGAATAGTTACTAAGTGAGGTAAACTTAATGAAACAACAAAAAAAACATGTAGCTGCATTATTGTTTGCACTAATATTAACTCTTGTTTCTTAAAAAAAAAGCCACACCACTAGTAGTATGACTTCGTCCAACATACGAATTATACCATGAAACTAGAAAAAAGTAACTAAAAATAAGAACCGACTATCTTTGGGCTACCAACCCAAGAGGATAGTTAAATAATTCATGTTGATCCCATGAACTATACTCGGTTCTCGAACACTGCAACATAAGTTACAACATATAGTATAACAATTTTTTAAGTGAATTTCCAGACCTTTTTAAACTCCTTTATTGGTCTAGGAAAAAGATTACTTTAAATATATTGTTTTGTATGGTGGAATGATGGTTGCAGTAAACGGGGAATGTATACAGTTCATGTATATGTTCCCCGTTTTTTTGTTTTTATCGCTAAATTTTAGAAAGGGCTGGTGTTCAAAATGAAACAAAAAGTGACGGGTACAATGATTTTACAAAAGGTCTATCGGATTCATACAAAGACAGGAAATTGTTATGTATTGGAGAACGAGCGCTTTTATCTAGCGGTTCAGATTTTAGAACATGGGAAAATGATTTGGAAAAAATATAGAGAAATTCCTCAAATGGGTGTCACAAAAGCATTGCTTCGTCAAATCATTTCTTGTTATGACAGAGATGGAAATAAAATCATTGAACGAAAAAAAGGGTCAACCAAGTTAACCCTTGTTCCTGTAAAAAAAGTGAATAAAAAAAGAAGTCAACTAGTTTCCGCTAGCTGACAAGCATCATTGAAAGAAAAAATTAATGAATAAAATGTTAGGGATAGTATACCACAGTAAGTGTAACTGAGTAAATAGAACAAGGAGGGCTTTATGGAAAAGAAACGAATTACCTATGCAGAAGAACTAAATCACGGAGACGTGATACGAGTATTTTCCTATGAACAAAATTGTGGAATGGATGAAACAATTTTTACAGCTCTTGTTGCTGCCTGCTCGGACAAGAAAAAATTAGTCATTCCGCAAGACTTCCAAGGTCATCTGTATCGAGCTGCGCAAAAAGGTGCGAGTTGGGAAATAACAGTGGATTGGTTACTAGAAAATGATGTGGACGTATTCATTGTCGAGCGATTTGACCAGTTACTCACTACTATTTGGGATTATTTAGACGAAGAAGAAGCATAACAAAAATATTCAGGAAACACCTATTGTTTGCTGGTTTCCAGCAAAGTTGCCAAACAAAAAAGAAACATTCTATCTTCTGATAACGAGAAGAAGAACTCTTTCTTTTTTACAACTGAATAGTCAGCGAGAAGTCCGCTGCCTTGCTTATCAGCGTAGCTATGAAGGGGCAAGGATACAGAAGCCAGCAGGGTGTCGTTAAACGCTAGGATAAAAGCTAAAATGTCCAGTATGAACGAAGACCCACACAATGATTGTGAAGTTGGTGTGCTACGGTACATGGTGAGATTGCCACGACCTACCAATTATTGGTAGTGAGCAATATCCGACTCACCTAGAGTTTGAGGTAACGGTTGCTAGAAACCTTGTGAAAAGACTTGATTTTTTTGAAACCAGTAAACAATAGGTGTTTCCTACAAAAGGTAATTTCTATTTGATTTAAAAGGATAGTATTTTTTTATTAACGATGGCTTTGTTAATATGTTCTTGAGGTGATAAAAATGACGAAAAGAGAACAAAAACTATGGCGTAAAGAAATGTTGGCCTTAATGAATGAAGATCCAGAATGGTATAAAAAAGAACACACCGAGCGTTTTCAACGTGTTCAAGAGCTTGCAGAAAAAATAGAAACTGCAGATGTGAGACAGTATTATAACCAAATTACCAAAGAAGCTTTTGAAAGCTATCAGAGCAGCGGCTTGCAATTCAAACAAATTGCTCAAAGATTTCATGTTACAGAAAAAGTATTAAAACAGTGGCGTGAAGATAATGGGTATCCCATTTATAATAAAAAACTGAATAGAAAATCAGTATGAGGATCGAGACACTATTGATTCTCTTTTTTTTGAGGAAGGAGACGGGCGATGAAAAAGCAACGGGCACCATGTGTTGTGAAGAAAGACCTATAGGAAAAAGAAAAAAAACATATAGAGGAGAGAAATTCATGAATCAACAGTCAGAATTAAAGAAACGCTTTAAAATGTACAAGTCAGGGAAACATTGGGTAGTAGCACCGATTGTCTTTTTAGGATTATTCAGTACAGCGATGTTAGGAAGTCAAGAAAGCTTTGCTTCAGAAACGGAGACTCCTGTTAAAGCATCAGAACAAGTGAATACACAGAAAGACACAACAACGCCCACCACCACAGAGAATGTTGTTGTGCCTAATCAAGAAGTGACAAATACAAAAGATTCATCACAAACAGTAGTTCCAGATACTACTGATAGTGCTAATTCTACAACAGAAAAAGTATCAGAACAAGCAACAACTGGGGAACAAACTAAGCCAGTAGAAGAACAGCCTACGGTTGATACTCCTGAAAAAGAAGAAACAAAAAAAGCTGAAGAACCAAAACCTGAAGAAAAAACGCCAGAAGTTGCTCCAACAGGCAATGAAGCGTTAGATAATGCAGTGAAAGATGCTCAAAATAATGGCGTAGATGTGAAGGAAGAACCAGAAAAAACAGTTCCTTCTAAAGAAGAAGCCGATAAAGACTTCAAAGAACAAGAAAACAAAGTCAAAGATACAACGAATGCGCAAAAAGAAATCGATAAAACAATTAATGATGCTGTCGATAAAGCGAAGGAAAATGGGGTCGATGTCAAAGAAACAGAAAAACAAAAGTACAAAGACCAACAAAAAGCTTTAGAAGATGCAAAAAAACAAGCAGCCGCTTTAGAAGAAGCAACCAAAGTCATGAATGAAGCCAACAAACTAATCGAAGACGCCATTTCTAAAGCTAAACAAAATGGGACACCAATTAAAGATGGCGGAATTATCAATGCCACTGTCAAAGATGCTATGGAAAAAGCAAAACAGATTGCTGATGCTATTCAACTTACGGATAAAGAAAACACGGATATTAAAAATCGATACATTGTTGCTATGGACAAGTACAACAAAGCGAAAAAAGAATTAGACGAAAAAAATGCTCAAATTAAGGCAGAAAATGAAGCAATTGCAAAACGGAATGCTGAAAAGAAAGCCAAGTATGAAAAAGAATTGGCTGAGCATAATCGTACCAAGCAAGAATACGAAAAAAATAAAAATAAAGAAGGCTATACAAAAGACCCAATCGAAAAACATTTAAATTTTGACCGTACAGGTGTAAGTAATGGAAAAATTACCAACATGAAAATGAACGGCAATAAATTTGTGAATGGAAAAGAACTGATTAAACGCAATCCACAAAGTGCTGGCGGGTTACATGAGCTGGTAGCAAAAGATTTCAAGGGTTTATTAAGTGACAGCCAACAAGCAGGCAAAACGAAACATGGCATTGGCGATGGTTATTTTGTACAAATGAGTAAAAATAAACCAATCACTGTAACCTATGAAAACTTAAAAGCGAATTATAACGGTACACAAATTACACGAGCAGAATTTACGTATGAATTATTAAGTAGTACGTCAAAAGATGGAAAAGTTGGGGCATATTTATTTGATGATCCATCTAAAACGATTGTTTATGGCTTTAAAATTGGAACAAAAGATAAAGCTTCTGCTCGCATGAAACTATCTATTCGTTTCTTTGATAAAAATGGTAAAGAAATTAAACCAGAAAAAGGCAAACCGTTTGCTTATTCATTAGCTTCGCTTAATTCACGTGGCGAAAAAACGTCTTATGAATTTGTTGAAGCAGGTAAAAACAGTAAGTATCACCAAATCAATGGCTCAAAAGTTGGATTACATGGAAATAGAATCTATTCTAAAGGTGATATTGATACGGGGACAGAAGGGATTTTCGCTAATGACTGGGACGGTTCTGGTCTTGCAAAAGAATACTATGGTGCAGGCGTAATGACAACGGATGAAGGCATTAGTTTTATTTTTGGAAATGAAATTGTTAATAATCCAGGGTTTGATGGCTCTTCCAATTGGTTTGCGTTCAATACGGATTTGAAATCTTATTCAATTACGCCTAAACCTGAAAAACCAGCGTATGAGCAAGAAAAACCGCTTGATCCTACACAGTTAACACCACCAACTCCTGAAGAATTAAAAGAAGCGGTATCTAAAAAACTTGTAGTTACAGCAGAATCACACCCAGTTCAATTGCAAACAGCGGTACACCCTGTGAAAGTTGCTGAAAAACCTGTAACACCACCAGTTACTCCAATGAATACACCAAGTAAACCTGTCAAAGCACCAGAAAAATTAACGGTTGAAAAAGCAAGTGTTGTTCCAGAATTGCCAAAAACTGGTGAAAAAGAAAATACGTTGTTATCTGTATTAGGGGCCGGAATGCTTGCAGGGCTTGCATGGTTTGGAATCAAACGAAAAGAAACAGAAAAATAATGAAGGAATGAAGACAGGTAAAGAGAAGCCG